>Ga0310695_10008488_pt1 | contig 15853 bp, 29 predicted proteins | sample RumenRJG_04DNA_FD_203882 | JGI IMG/M metagenome (GOLD analysis project Ga0310695, IMG submission 203882) | Bovine rumen microbial communities from Lethbridge, Alberta, Canada - RJG_04 (v2) (version 2) | ecosystem: Host-associated > Mammals > Digestive system > Stomach > Rumen | place: Canada...
TGTTTCTTGTAATATCTTCTTTGAAGTAGCCAAGCCAATGCCGTAGATATAGGTCAAGCCAATCTCTACTCTTTTCTCTCTCGGCAAGTCAACACCAGATATACGTGCCATTAATTTACCTCCATTTCTCCTTGTAAATTTGTTGAATTTATCTTCGATAATTATCCAACATAGGCGGACGATCGGTGGAAAACAATCGTCCAGCCGCGCCTACACGGATGAATTACAAAAGTCGCAAATATTATTTTAACACACTATTCGATTTTTGACAACCGAATTAGCCCTGCTTTTGTTTGTGATTTTTATTTTTGCTGCAAATCACCATCACGGTACCGTGACGACGAATGATCTTGCAATTACCACACATAGGTTTTACAGACGGTCTGACTTTCATTATCTAATCCTCCATTAGTTTTTATCACGCCATACGATACGGCCTTTGGTCAAATCGTAGGGACTCAACTCGACGCGCACGGTGTCGCCTTCGATGATTTTGATGCTTTTGGTTCTCATCTTACCCGACGGGTAAGCCACGATGACGCGGTGCCCTTGGTCCAACTCAACTTTGTAGTTTTGGTAAGCCATGACTTCGATCACTCGGCCGGTCATCTCGATTACGTCTTCCTTGGACATTGTACCCTCCTACTTTGCATACGCGCGCAAGGCGCTCTTGATCTCACTATCGAATACTTGTTTGCCTTCTTTCAACTTGGCGGCGATTGCCGTCAAATCTTCGCCTTTGTAGCGCAAGTGCTTTGCGTTTTTCTTTTTGGGATTCGACAAGGTGCGAACCTCGCCGTCTGCCACCCACACATAGCCCTCTTTGTCGGCCGCCGCTACCACCAGGTACATACGGCCCGCATCTCGGCCTTGGCGGGAATATACTACGTTACCTACGTCCATATCCCCTCCTACAGCGACAAGATCTCTATGCCCTCTTGGGTGATAAGAATGGTGTTTTCATAGTGCGCCGACGGCTTGCCGTCTACGGTGCGCACAGTCCAACCGTCCCTTGCGGTATACACCTCTTTGGCGCCCATGTTGATCATGGGTTCTACCGCTATGGTCATATTGGCGTGCATTCGTATGCCATGCCCCGCCGGGCCGTAGTTGGGCACCGAGGGGTCCTCGTGCATTGCTTGGCCGATGCCATGCCCCACCAACTCGCGTACCACCGAGTATCCGTTGGACTCGGCGTGTTCCTGTATGGCGTGGGACAAGTCGCCCAATCGGACGCCGTCTTTCATCACGCCCACTCCCTTGAAGAAGCACTCTCGCGTGGTGTCGATCAGGCGTTGCTTTTCGGGGCTTATTTTGCCCACCGCAAAGGTGCGCGCCGCGTCGCCGTTGTATCCGTGGATAAAGGCGCCCACGTCCAACCCTACGATCTGTCCCTCTTTGAGAATGGTGTGCTTGGACGGAATGCCGTGCACCACCACGTCGTCTACCGAGGCGCAAATGCTGGCGGGAAACCCGTTGTATCCCAAAAAGGTGGGGGTCGCGCCCTGTTTCTCGATAAATTCGCGCGCTATCTTGTCAAGGTAAGCTGTCGAAACGCCTTCTTTGACGTGCTCACCTAGAAGGAGCAACACGTCGCGGACAATGCCGTTGGCTATACGCATTTTGGCTATTTCGCTATCAGTCTTTACTGTAATCATAAAGTATCCAATATCGCTTTGATCTTGGCGTACACTTCGTCGATGGTCAAGCCGTTGCTGTCCACGTCGCGAAGTAGGCCTTTTTGGCGATAGTATGCAAGCAAAGGACTGGTTTCCCTCTCGTACACGGCCAAACGGTTGCGCACGGTTTGAGGGTTGTCGTCCTCGCGTTGATAGAGAGGCTTGCCGCATTTGGCACAGGTGGTTTTGCCCCCCAGTGTAGCCACGTTGTAGGTTTCGCCGCAATCGCACATTCTGCGACCGGCTACACGCTCAACGATGACCTCGCCGTCCAGTATCAAATTGATAACGGCGTCTATATCGGCAAAAGTCGACAAGGCGTCCGCTTGCGCCACCGTGCGGGGAAACCCGTCCAGAATGTAGCCGCCCGCGCAATCCGCTTGCTGCAAGCGATCCTTGACGATGTCTATCACCACGCTGTCGGGGACCAATGCGCCCTTGTCGATATAACTCTTTGCCAACAACCCGAGGGGGGTGCCACCCTTGATATTAGCACGGAAGATATCTCCCGTGCTGATATGGGGTAGGTTGTAATCTTGTTTGACGCGCGTTGCGTGCGTGCCCTTTCCTGCGCCGGGGGCGCCCAAGAATATCAACTTCATATTATTTCAAGAAACCTCTATAGTGCTTCATCATCAACTCGTTCTCGAGTTGGGTATTGAACTCCAAGGCCACGCTGACCACGATCAACATACCGGTTGCCGAGAATGCGCTGACAAGGCCGGTGCCGGTCGAACTGGTCGTAAGAATGGCGCGGAACACCAAGCCGGGAATGAGGGCGATGACCGCCAAGAAGATGGCGCCGAACAACGTAATGCGGTTGTTGATGCGGTTGAGGTACTCGGCCGTAGGTCTGCCGGGACGAATGCCGGGGATAAAGCCACCGTTTTGTTGGATGCTCTTGGAGATATCCTCTGGGTTGAATTGGATCTTCGCATAGAAGTAGCTGAAGAACAAAATCAACACTGCCAACAAAATGCTATAGGCCCAGGTGCCGACGCCAAGCCACTTTTGCCACCATTGATAGAAACCGCTGGTGGGCCAGAAACTGGCGATGAGTTGCGGGAACATCAGGAAGGACGACGCGAAGATGATGGGCATAACGCCGCTTGCGTTGACCTTGATGGGGATTTGGGTGCTTTGGCCGCCATACATCTTGTTGCCCTTGACTTGCTTGGCATACTGCACGGGAATGTTGCGTTGTGCCAGATCGATGAAGATGATGAACACAAACACGACTACGACCACGATCAAGTAGAGAATGATGCGCCAAATTTGTTGAGGCTCACTCACTACCAGTTGCATCTCGTTGATAAAGCCATCGATGAAGCCGCTCAATATACCCACGAAGATGATAAGGGAAGCGCCGTTGCCCACACCGAACTCGGTGATGAGGTCGCACAGCCACATGACTACGCAGCTACCCGCCACCAAGCTGAAGATGATAAACATCATCGAGAACGCCATGCCGGTGGTATTGCCCACGCCGTCCATCGCAAAGATGGGTTGAATGGCGCTGGTGCCGTTGGTGCCGTTGTACCAAGCAATGGTGATGCCCACGCCTTGAACGACAGCCAGCAATACGGCCATATAACGGGTGATTTGCGTCATCTTACGGCGACCTTCTTCGCCCTCTTTGCTCATTCGCTCGAGGGGAGGAATGATGAGGGTGAGAAGTTGCATAATAATGGACGCGTTGATATAGGGCAGGATACCCAACGCAAACCAGGTACCATTCGCCAAACTGCCGCCCGTTATGTTGGACAAAACGCCGAAGAAGTCGTTACCATTTGCCAAAGTTCCAAACGCGGTTGGTGAGATGCCCGGCACGGGGATAAAGCAACCGATTCTGTAGATCAACAGAATGAGCAGCGTTATCAATAATTTTTTCCTTATACCCTTCTCTGCGAAGGCATTCATCAATGTTTTGAACATAATACTTACTCCTCTACTACTGCGCTGCCGCCTGCGGCTTCGATGGCGCTCTTGGCGCTACCGGTAAAGCACTTGGCATGCACGGTCAAGGCCTTGGTCAATTCGCCGCCACCCAACACCTTGAGGCCGTAGGGAGCGATCTTGCTGACCAAACCTTTCTCGACCAAGCTCTGTGCATTGACCACGTCGCCGGCTTGGAATAGGTCGTTCAAGACACCGATGTTAACGGTAGTGTACTCTTTTTTGAAATTGTTGGTAAAGCCGCGTTTGGGAATGCGACGAGTCAAAGGCATTTGGCCGCCTTCGAATCCGGGGCGAACACCGCCGCCGCTACGCGCCCATTGACCTTTGTGGCCTTTGCCCGCGGTTTTGCCGGTACCGGAACCGATACCTCTACCCAATCTTTTTACGCTCTTCTTTGCGCCGAAGGCGGGAGACATTTCATTCAATTTCATGCGCTACCTCCTTACTCGGCTTCTTCCACCTTCACGAGGTGAGAAACCACTTTGATCATACCACGGGTGCAAGCGTTGTCTTCCATGACGACCGAGCTGCCGGTTTTGTGGAATCCCATCGCTTTGACGGTGGCTTTTTGTTTTTGCAATGCACCGATGGTGCTCTTGACTAACGTAATTTTCAATTTAGCCATAAGTTCCCTCCTTATTTCTTGTCGACCAAAGTCAACGAGGAGACCTCTTCTACGCTCAAGCCGCGCAGTGCCGCTATTTGCTCGGCGGTACGCAAAGCTTGCAAGCCGGCGATGGTGGCTCTGGCGCAGTTGATGGGGTTGTTGCTACCCAAGGACTTGGCACGGATATCTTTGATACCCGACATCTCCAATACCGAACGCACGGGGCCGCCGGCGATAACGCCGGTACCTTCCTCGGCGGGCATCAGCAATACTTTGCCGCAACCAAACTCGCCCACGACCTCGTGAGGAATGGTAGTACCAACGATGGGAATAGTGAACATATTGCGCTTAGCGCTGGTTTCGGCCTTGTTGATGGCGTCCACAGCCTCGGCTGCTTTGCCCATACCCAAACCTACGCGGCCGTTGTGGTCGCCCACGCAAACCAATGCGGCTTGACGCGTATTCTTACCACCCTTAACGACTTTGGTAACGCGGTTCATCGAAATGGTTACTTTATCAAATTCGTCTTTTTGCTCGTGTTTTGCAAATCTTTCTTGTCTAGGCATATTCGACCTCCTTAGAACTTCAAGCCGCCTTCTCTGGCGCCGTTCGCCAGGGCTTCCACACGACCGGTATAAAGATAACCGCCACGATCAAACACGACCTCGCTGATGCCGGCGGCAATGGCCTTTTGGGCCAACGCTTTGCCGACCACAGTCGCGGCTTGCGATTTGGTCATCTCGGCTACTTCGGCTGCGATGTCCTTCTCCACGGTGGACGCCGCTACCAAGGTCTTGCCGACGGTGTCGTCAATGATCTGTGCATAGATGTGCTTGTCCGAACGGAACACACACAGACGGGGTTTTTGTTGGGTGCCGGATATTCTGTTGCGAATTCTCTTATGCCTTTTGATACGTTCGGCATTCTTGTCAATTTTATTAATCATATCCTACTCTCCTTATTTACCGGCTGTCTTGCCTTCCTTCTTCACCAACACTTCATCTTTGTAGCGAATGCCGTAGAGATGATACGGATCGGGAATGCGGATGCGTTTGATATTGGCGGCGGTTTGGCCTACCAACTCTTTGTCAATACCTTTGACCGTCACGTCGTTGCCGTTGGCCGACAAGGTAATACCTTGGGGCGCGTCCACGACCACGGGGTGCGAATAACCCACGTTGAAGGTCAGTTGATTGGGACCGGTAACGGCGACTTTGTAACCGACGCCATTGATGGTCAACACTTTTTCGTAGCCTTTGCTCACGCCCACGATCATATTGTTGATCAACACGCGGGTCAAGCCGTGCAAGGCCTTGTTCTTCTTTTGGTCGTCTTGACGAGTAACGTATACGTGGCCGTCCTTCACCTCGATGCCCATGGTGGGCGCGAAGCTGCGGGTCAAAGTGCCCAAACCGCCCTTGACGGTGACGGTGTTGTTGTCGGGCAACGTTACGGTAACGCCTTGAGGAATGACGATGGGCAGTCTACCTATTCTACTCATAGTGCACCTCCTATTACCAAACGTAAGCCATCACTTCGCCGCCCAAGTTGGCACTGCGTGCCGCTTTGTCGGTCATGATGCCCTTGTTGGTGCTGATGATTGCCACGCCCAAGCCGCCCAACACTTTGGGCAACTCGTCTGCGCCGGCATATATTCTCAAACCGGGACGACTGACGCGCTTCAAACCGTTGATGACTTTCTCGCCCTTGGGGCCGTATTTCAACGTGATGCGAATGACGCCGGTATAGTCTGCTTTGCCTACCAACTCTACGTTGCTGACATAACCTTCGTTTTTCAAAATCTCCGCAACGGCGATTTTGGTGCGCGAACGGGGAATGTCCACCACGGAGTGCTTGGCGATCAAGGCGTTTCTGATTCTTGTAAGCATATCTGCTACGGGATCTGTTACGAACATACGCTACCTCCTAATTACCAACTCGATTTTTTCACACCGGGGATTTGTCCTTTGTAGGCCAATTCTCTGAAGCATACTCTGCATACGCCGAATTTGCGCAACACGGCGTGAGGACGTCCGCACAGCTTGCAACGCGTATAGGCGCGTACTTTATATTTTGCAGGCGCTTTTTGCTTGTTTTTCAAAGATGTTCTTGCCATATCTTATCCCTCCATTAGTTGCGGCTGAAGGGCATACCCATCAATGCCAACAACTCTTTTGCTTCCTCGTCGGTCTTGGCGGTGGTTACGATGCAGATATCCATACCGCGTACCTTTTCCACTTGTTCATAAGTGATTTCGGGGAAAATCAATTGCTCTTTTACGCCCATTGCATAGCTGCCGCGACCGTCAAACGATTTGGTCGGCACGCCCTTGAAGTCCCTCACACGGGGCAACACGACGTTCATCAGCTTATCCAAGAAGTCGTACATTCTGGGGCCGCGCAAAGTCACCTTGCAACCCACGTTCATGCCCTCGCGCACTTTGAAGTTAGCAACACTCTTGCGAGCGCGGGTGATGATGGGCTTTTGACCGGCGATTTGGGTCAGTTCTTCCACGGCTTGTTGGAACGCTTTGGCGTTGTCTTTCACATCGCCCAAACCCATGTTGAGTACCACTTTTTCAAGACGGGGGATCTGGTGGATGTTTTTGTAACCGAATTTCTTTTGCAATTCGGGAGCGACGACCTCTTTGTAGCGGGTCACCAAGCGGTACTCGCGGTTGTCGCCTGCTTTTACCTCGGTTGCAAGTCCCTTAGCAACCTGATTCTTAGCTTCTTTCTTTTTGTCTGCCATAGTCTACCTCTCTTACTCCTCGTCGGCCTTCTTCTTGGCTTTCTTCGCCGCTTTCTTAGCGGTGGCTTTGCCCTTGCTCGCCTCTACCGAAGCACCGCACGCCTTGCACACGCGCACTTTCTTGCCGTCCACGACTTGGTGTCCCAAGCGAGTGGCCTCGTGGCACACGGGGCAGATGACCATCGCGTTGGAAGCGTCGAACGCTGCGGGTTGTTGCACGATGCCGCCACGCTCGTTGGCACGACGGGCACGCACGCACTTACTGACGATATTCACGCCCTCGACCACGATGCGGTTCTCGGCGGGATATACCTTGATGACTTGGCCGGTGGCTCCTTTGTCTTTGCCTGCAATCACTTTTACTGCGTCGCCTTTCTTGATTTCCATACCGACCTCCTTACAGCACTTCGGGTGCCAAAGAGATAATTTTGATATAATCCTTATCTCTCAATTCACGAGCAATGGGTCCAAAGATACGGGTGCCGCGGGGTTGCTTTTGCGCGTCGATGATGACGGCAGCGTTGTCGTCAAAACGAATGTGCGAACCGTCTGCACGGCCGATGCCTTTGGTAGTTCTTACGATGACGGCTTTGACTACGTCGCCCTTCTTGACGGTGCCACCGGGGGTAGCAGTCTTGACAGAGGCCACGATCACGTCGCCGATGTTGCCGAACTTGCGGAACGAGCCGCCCATCACTTTGATACATTGCAATACTTTTGCGCCGGTGTTGTCGGCAGCAATCAATCTACTTTGGGGTTGTATCATAGTCAGTCCTCCTTACTTCGCGCTCTCGAGGATGCGTACAACGCGCCAATTCTTGTCGGCCGACAGGCGGCGAGTCTCTGCGATCTCGACCGTGTCGCCTACTTTGCACTCGTTGTTCTCGTCGTGGGCTTTGTATCTCTTGGTAATTTTAACAGTCTTTTTGTAGAGAGGGTGTTTGTATTTCACGTCCAGGGCAACCACGACGGTTTTGTCCATCTTGTCACTCACGACGACGCCCACTCTCGTTTTTCTCAAATTTCTCTCGATAGCCATAGTCTACCTCCTACTTCGCCTTTTTGCCAGTGGGCTCTTGGGCGATATTCAACTCGCGTTGACGAATAATGGTGCTCACTCTTGCGATGTCCTTTTTGCAGGACGTCAACAAACCGGTGTTGGTCAGTTGGCCTGCCGCCAGTTGGAAACGGAGATTGAACAATTGAGCCTTCAATTTGGCCAATTCGCTTTGCAAATCGGCTGTGGTCATTTTTGCGTATTCAGATGCTTTCATTATTCTTCACCGCCTTCTTCGTTGATTTCTTCCTTCTTGACGATCTTGCACTTCACGGGGAGTTTGTGCGCAGCCAAGCGCAACGCTTCGCGTGCTACGTCCTCGCTGATGCCCGCTATCTCGAACATAACTCTGCCGGGTTTGACCACGGCCACCCAGTACTCCACCGAACCTTTACCGCTACCCATGCGCGTCTCGGCGGGTTTTTTGGTGATGGGTTTGTGGGGGAATATGTCTATCCACACTTGACCGCCACGCTTGGTGAATCTGGTCATGGCGACACGCGCCGCCTCGATTTGATTGCTCGTGATCCAACCGCACTCGGCGGCTACCAAGCCATACTCGCCGTACGCGATCTTGTTGCCCTTGTGGGCGGCACCTTTCATGCGACCGCGAGCTTGACGTCTTCTCTTTACTCTCTTAGGCATCAACATAATTATTCATTGCCTCCTTTCTTTTCCGCTTTCTTGGCAAATACTTCGCCGTGATAGATCCAGCATTTTACGCCGATACGACCATAGGTGGTATGCGCCTCGGCAAAGCCGTAGTCGATGTCGGCACGCAGGGTTTGAAGGGGAATGCTACCGTCGTGGTATTGCTCGGTACGGGCGATTTCGGCGCCGTCCAAACGACCGCTGACCATGGTTTTGATACCCTTTGCGCCTGCTTGCATAGCACGCTTCATGCACATCTTCATTGCGCGACGGAAGCTGGTGCGTTTTTCCAGTTGGTTGGCGATCTCCTCGGCTACCAACTGCGCGTCGGCGTCCACGCTCTTGACGGGAATGAACTCCACCAAATAGTTGCGATAGGTGTGTTTGTTGGCGTCACAGATGCGCTTTACTTCTTTGGTGAGGGCGGCTACGCCCGAACCTTCCTTGCCGATGAGCAAGCCGGGGCGACCGGTGTACACTTTGACTTTGATGTATTGGTCGCAGCGCTCGATCACGATCTTGCTGATGCGAGGACGGTTGTCCACCTTGCGTTGGGGACGATTGTCGCCTTCGGCCACGGGGGCTTCGGTCGCAACGGTCTCTCTCGCCAAAGGAGCGGGTTTGTATACGTTTTTGATGTAGTTACGAATTTGATTGTCCTCGACAAGATAGTCGCTGAAGTTACGCTTTACGCCGTACCATTTGGCTTCCCAATCTTTATTGATGCCGATTCTCAAACCGTTCGGATTTACTTTTTGTCCCATAGTAGTCCTCCTTACTCTGCCGTGGCTTGTGCCAGGATAATGGTAATGGTGCTGGTGCGTTTCAAGATGCGATGCGCTCTACCCTTGCTGACGGGTTGAATTCTCTTGAGCGTGGGGCCTTGATCGGCGTAGCACTCGGCGACTACCAAATCACTCTTGGACAAGTTGTTGTTGTTCTCGGCGTTGGCGGCGGCCGACTCCAGCACTTTGAGTATCACGGGGCTTGCGGCCTTGTTGATGTTCTTGAGGCTGGCCGCGGCTTGTGCATAACTCATACCGCGAATAACGTCGAGGACTACTCTTACTTTGTAGGGGGAGATGCGCACGTTGCGAGCGATGGCTTTGGCATGGGTGGCGTTGAATTCCACTTGGGCAGCTTTGCGCGCTTCGGCTTTTTCTTTCATTCTAGTTGCCATGTGCTACCTCCTTATTTGCCGCTGGCAGATTTGCTGCCGGCGTGTCCTTTGAACGTACGGGTAGGGGCAAACTCACCGAGCTTGCAACCGACCATATCTTCGGTGATGTACACGGGCACGTGTTTGCGACCGTCGTGCACAGCAATCGTGTGGCCGACCATGTCGGGGAAAATGGTGGAACTTCTCGACCAGGTCTTGACCACCTTTTTCTCGCTCTTGCCCTCGTTCATCGCAATAATTCTATTCAATAACCTTTCTTCACAATAAGGTCCTTTCTTTACGGATCTACTCATCTTATTGCCTCCTAATTAATGCGCTTAATGATCATCTTGTTGCTTGCCTTCTTCTTCTTGCGGGTCTTATAACCCAAAGCAGGCTTGCCCCAGGGCGTTACAGGCGTGGGCATACCGATGGGGGATTTGCCTTCGCCGCCGCCGTGCGGGTGATCGCAGGGGTTCATGACCACACCGCGGACGGTGGGACGAATACCCATGTGGCGTTTACGACCGGCTTTGCCGAGGCTGACGATTTCGCTATCCACGTTGCCTACCATACCGATGGTGGCGCGGCAATTCAAAGGAATGTAGCGCATTTCGCCGCTGGGCATACGCACGATGGCGCCCTTTGCTTCTTTGGCCATCAACTGCGCCGAGATGCCTGCCGAGCGGGCAATCTGGCCGCCACGACCCGCGTACAACTCGATGTTGTGCACCGTGGTACCCACGGGAATGGAGCGCAAAGGCAAGCAGTTGCCGACTTTGATATCCACGTCTTCGCCCGAATAGACCACGTCGCCTACGTTCAGACCCACGGGAGCGAGGATATATCTCTTTTCGCCGTCGGCGTACACCAACAAGGCGATGTTGGCGGTGCGGTTGGGATCGTACTCGATGCCCACGACCTTGGCGGGGATGTTGTCCTTGTTGCGCTTGAAGTCGATGATTCTGTATTTTTGTCTGTTGCCGCCGCCGATGTGACGCACGGTGATACGACCGGTAGCGTTGCGGCCGCCCGATTTGGACAGGCTCACCAACAAACTACGCTCGGGAGTTTTCTTGGTGATTTCGTCGAAAGCGCTAACCGACATATTGCGGCGAGCCGCAGTTGTAGGTTTGTATTTCTTAATAGCCATTGTTATACCTCCCTTAGTTCAAGCTCTCGAAGTACTCGATAGACTTGCTGTCTTGCGTCAAAGTAACGATCGCTTTTTTGTAGCCGGGACGGCGACCTTTGGTCATGCCGCGGCGTTTCATTTTGCCCTCGTAGTTGACGGTGTTGACTTTGGCGACTTTGACGCCGAACACTTCTTCTACGGCCTTTTTGATTTCGGTCTTGTTGGCTTGAGGCAAAACGATAAAGGTGTATCTTTTGCTTGCGATGCCGTCGAAACTCTTTTCGGAGAGTACGGGACGAATGATAATATCGTAACTATTCATGTTATTCCTCCTCGCCATACGCCTTTTCGATGGCTTCCATAGCGGCCTTCGTTACCAAGCACTTGTGGTTGACGACGATGTCGTACACGTTAAGAAGCGCGCTGTCAATCAAAGTAACGTAGGGAATGTTGTTGGTTGCGCGCAGCAACTTTTCGTCTTCGCCGGCGATGACCACCAACGTGCGGCTGTCCAACTCGAAGTTGTTGAGAATGGTCGCCACCGCTTTGGTCTTGGCCTCGGCGAGATCCAAATTGTCTACCACGATGATTTCGCCGTCGGCGAGTTTGGTAGAGAGGGCGCTCTTGATGGCTTCGCGACGCATGGTTTTGTTGACCTTTTGCGTAAAGTCGCGGGGTTTGGGCGCGAACACCACGCCGCCGTGCGTCCATTGAGGAGCGCGAATGCTGCCTTGGCGAGCATTGCCGGTGCCCTTTTGACGCCAGGGTTTGCGGCCACCGCCGCTGACCTCGGTACGAGTGAGGGCGCTCTTGGTGCCTTGGCGACGATTGGCCAATTGGGCGACCACGACTTGGTGGATCAACGCTTCGTTGTACTCTTTGCCGAACACAGCCTCGCTGACTTCCATGCTGCCTACTTCTTTTGCGGATTTGTCATATACTTTCAGGCTAATCATTTGCTACCTCCTATTTGACCGTGGTCTTCACGATGACCAAGCCGCCCTTGGGGCCGGGAATGGCACCTTTGATGAGAAGCAAGTTGCGCTCTGCGTCAACACGCACTACGGTCAAGTTTTGAATGGTAACTCTTTCGTTACCGTATTGACCGGCCATCTTCTTGTTTTTGAACACGCGGCTGGGATCCGAGTTGGCAGCCATAGAACCGACCTCTCTGTGTACGGGACCGGCGCCGTGGCTCATCGGCAAGCGGTGATGGTTCCAGCGTTGGATGACGCCGGTATAACCGCGACCGCGGGTCTTGCCCACTACGTCCACTTTGTCATTGGCTTGGAATACGTCGCATTTCAAGACTTGACCGACCGTGTATTCGCCGTCGATTTTGAGCTCGCGCATATAGCGCATGGGCTCGACGCCGGCTTTGGCATATTGACCCAACGTGGGACGATTGACGCCCTTGTAGGTCTGTTTGGCGTCCCCGGACACTTTGCGCGCCACGGCGGGCTCATACGCCACTTTTACCGCTTGATAGCCGTCCTTCTCCACCGTCTTGACTTGAATGACGGGGCAGGGACCCGCTTGCACCACAGTCACGGGGATCACTTCGCCCTCTGCGGTGAAGACTTGGCTCATTCCTAATTTCTTTCCGACGATTGCTTTATTCATTGATAAAGTTCACCTCCAAATATGTTCTCTTTTTGTTTTCCTTATATATACGCGCGCTTACAGCTTGATCTTGATGTCCACGCCGGCGGGTACGTCGATGCCCATCAGGCTGTTGACGACTTTGGGGCTGGGATTAAAGATAAGGATAAGACGCTTGTGCGTTCTCAACTCAAATTGTTCACGGCTATCTTTGTATTTGTGCGGGCTGCGCAAAATGGTGATAACCTCTTTGTCGGTGGGAAGGGGCACGGGGCCGCTGATTTGAGCGCCGTTTTTGGTAACGACGTCGACGATGGTCGCCGCGAGTTCATCCACCAAGTCGTGATCATACGCTTTCAATTTGATTCTCAATGTTTGGTTTGCCATAATTACCTCCAAGTTTTCTAACTCTTTTCCTGCTCGTGTGTTTCATATCGCCCATTTATATGGGCAAACCGTAGTTTGCCCTGAGTTAGCGCTCGATTGCATCGAACTAGTCCATATGAACTATCCCTAAGGTGCGGGTAACCTCATATTTCATCCGTTAATCTGATGAGTTATACTCCACCCGAGCAACGTTGATTGTACTATAACGCGCGTGAAAGGTCAAATTATTTGCCAAATAAATTTTATTAAATTTGCTTAATAATCAAATTTTTTACAAAAATACGTCAAAAACCCCAACTTTTTGTGGATGACTACCGTTTGAAAGACCGCCGAACACTATTGTCTTTGGGCGTGCCGAGCGCTAATAGAGGCATAAAACACGGCCTGAAGCACAAATTCGCGGCGTTACCGATAGTCGCACCGGCGGCCGCTCTCTCGGTGTGTCCGGCGACCTGCCAACGGGCAGGCAAACCAAAGGATAGGACAGACGAACACCGACACCAATACGGCGATCGGATCGAGCGCCGAAGACTTACCTGCACGACAACGGGCTACCGCTACCGCGAGTGCGCCTGCGGCGAGAAGCAAGGCGAAACGCTACCCGCCTTGGAGCATACCACCGAGGAATGGGAAGCCGTAGCCCTGTACGACCCCGCAGTAAACGCCTCCATGCTCACGGAAACCTATTTGGATACGAATGGGGGGAGAGAATAAAGCCCACGCTCCCCTCGAAAAGATAGGGCCGCGGCATCAAAAAAGCCTTTCGCCTCGCGCACCATTCGACACGCGCCCACGAAAGGCTTTTCGTTTGCCTGCGACAACTGCGCCGACAAATAGTTGTTACTTTTTGAGTCCCACGGCCTTGACGGCAGCGGCGACGATATCCTCCAGCGTCATACCCATCACCTTGCGCAAATAGGGCAGTTTGCCTACCTCGCCGAAACGATCGGGCACGCCCACGCGGACGGTGGGCACGGGCGCCTCGGCCATCGCCTCCAATATGGCGGAACCGAAACCACCCACCACGTTGTGATTTTCCACGGTAACGGCAGCACCCGTCTTGGCGACGGAGGCGGCGACGGTAGCAACGTCCACGGGTTTGATGGTATGCACCTCCACCACCTCGGCAGAGATCCCCTTGTCGGCCAGCAATTCGGCAGCCTTCAGCACGTCGGCAACCAGGAAGCCGGACGAGAACAACGTAACGTCGCGCCCCTCGCGCAGTACGTCGGCCTTGAACAAGTCGAAGTGATAGTCTTGCGCATGCACAACAGGCAGATCCTTTCGGAACAAGCGGATATACAGACAACCCTCGTATGCATTGATTTGGGGCATAGCTTGCATGAGCTGCATGGGATCGCTGGGCTCAAAAATAACAACGCCCGCCACCGAGCGCAGACAGCCGATGTCCTCCAACCCCATGTGCGTGCCGCCGTTGACTTCGGCGGTGATGCCGGGGTCGGTGCCAACCACTTTGACGTTTTGTTGGCTATAGGCGATGCTGATGGTGAGTTGATCGAGCAAGCGGCGCGTGGCAAAGGGAGAAAAAGAAGTGATGTAGGGTTTGAAACCATAGCTGGCCATCCCCGCCGCGACCGAAGCCATATTTTGCTCGGCAATGCCCACGTCAAAGGCTTGTTCGGGATACTTTTTGCGCAACCCGGCGGTGCCGTCGGCTTTTGCCAAATCGGCGTCCAAGACGACCACCTTGCTATCGGCCGCCATAAATTCGTCCAAACAACTTGCCAAAACTTCTCGCATTTGCATTGTTATGCCCTCCGTATCTCTTCGCACGCCGCCTCTACTTCTTCGGCGGTAACCGTAAAGCTGTGGCTACCCACACCCTTGGCCTCGGCGATGGAAACGCCCTTGCCCTTGACGGTATTCAAAATGATCATAGTGGGCACACCTTGCACACCCTTGGCCTCGGCGATGGCGGCGTCGATTTGGTCGAGGTCGTTGCCATCGGCCACCACGATGACGTGCCAACCAAAGGCGCGCCACTTTTGGTCCAGCGGCTCCAGATCGTTGATTTCGGCAATGGTGCCGTCTATTTGCATCTTGTTGTAATCGGTAAAAGCAATCAAATTGTCGAGCTTTTGTTGGTGCGCCCACATGGCGGCCTCCCAAATTTGCCCTTCCTGACTCTCGCCGTCGCCCAAAATAGCGTACACGGTGGCGCCATCGCGGGATAGTTTGGATGCCAGCGCAATGCCCACTGCGCAACTGAAACCTTGCCCCAAACTGCCCGCCGTCATATCGATGCCCGGCGTTTTGTTCATATCGCAATGGCTGGGCAGATGCGTGCCGCCTTGGTTGAGCGTATACAAAACGGATTTGTCAAAGTAGCCCTTGTTGGCCAACGCCGCATAGACGGCGGGGCCGGCATGGCCTTTGCTGACGACCAATCTGTCGCGGCCCTCCATACGGGGCGACGACGGGTCGACGCGCATATACTTGAAATACAGCAGGGTCAACACTTCCACGATCGAAAGACAACCGCCGATATGACCGGTGCCGATGCTACCTATGCAACGCATAGTGTCCATACGAACTTGCTTGCTCATCTCTTTCAAATCCATATCTCGCCTCTCTGGTTGGGTTGTTTTCAGCATATCACGCACGCGCGAAAAATGTCAATTACAATATGCTATAAATTTATTTTTCCATAATTTGACGGCCCAAATCGCACGCCGATAGCGCGCCAACCCCGGCGACAAGCGGTAGAGGTTGCCTTAAAAAACGAAACGGTAGAGTTCTTCGCTTGTCTATCGGAAAAGTAGCGTGGAAAGCGTGGCCGAACGGTATCGATAATCGTTAAAAAGCGGAAAAGTCAAGAGGTAAACCGGTACGCCCTCTATTCTCG
>Ga0310695_10008493_pt1 | contig 15849 bp, 1 predicted proteins | sample RumenRJG_04DNA_FD_203882 | JGI IMG/M metagenome (GOLD analysis project Ga0310695, IMG submission 203882) | Bovine rumen microbial communities from Lethbridge, Alberta, Canada - RJG_04 (v2) (version 2) | ecosystem: Host-associated > Mammals > Digestive system > Stomach > Rumen | place: Canada...
TTTAAATTATAATTATAAAAATAATGGAATTAACAATCAAATATAAAATTAAAATATTCAAAATATTCTATCTTATATTATTATTAAATGTAATTTTAAATACTTCAGAATTAACATGTGATAAAATTGCAATTTTACCAAATGATTTTGAAAATATTATACCTAATTATCAATATCTTCCAAAAGTTCATTTATTTAATTATTTTTTTTTAACAGAATCAAACACAAAATCAAATGAAAATGAAAAGGAATTAATATTAAAAATTCAAATTTCAAATCCTTCAATTTTTAAAATTCAAGTAACAACATTTCATTCAAGATTAAAAGTTTCATTTAATGACATATCATTTAATGTTAATTCAAATATTCCTTCAGATTATTCAAATTTTGATTTGAATAATTTAATAAATGGTGAAATTATAATTAAATTTTCAAATATTATTTTTGAACAAGATTCAATGTCTTTAGAAATGAAAAAAACAATGTCTTCAGATTCTTTTTGTAATGAACCTTATATGTTATTAGAAATTGCTTTTGAAAATAAAGATCATTATAATAAAAGATTAAATAATATTTATCAAGAAAATAAAATTTTAAATGATTTAACAAATGAATATTATAATGTTTTCGAAGAATTAAAAAATGCAGAAATTAAAAAAAAAGGAAAAGATTTATTAGTTCAAAAAACAAAAAGATCAATAAGTCCTTTTAAATTAAATGTTCAATATCCAAATAATGAATATTTAAATTTATATAATATTACAGTTTATAATTCTTTTGATTTAAATGTTCCTATTAATGATAATATTGATATTTCAAATGATTTAAATAAAACAAATGATATTTCAATATTAACAAAATATTTTTTAAAATTTCAAATGTTTAGTGAATTTTTAATTGCTGGTTCCCTTCGATTTTTAATAATAAAAAAAAATGAAAAGGAAAATTTAAAAAATTTAATTTGTTTACATAATAATAAATGTATAATTTCAGAAAGAAAATCAAAAAATTTTATTTTATTAGAAACAATATTAACACCAGGTGATTATATTATTTTAATAATTGATATTAATTCCCAATCAACAATTCAATATTATAAAATGAATTATATTCCAGTATCATTAGGAATTAAAGTTAAATATATGAAAAAAACACAAAATCGTTTTAATTGTAATGGAAAAAGGTTACCAATAACATTTGATTCATTATTTAATAAAAATAAAAATTATTTTGAATATAAAGGAAATATTATATTTAATTTAAAAGTTTTATATGATGAATTATATATATCAATACCAAATGAAGATAATTATATATTAAGATTAAATACTTATTATGCAGATGGGAATAATATTGATATTAAAGTTTATGAAATATTAAATAATGATATTAATAATAAAACACTTTATTTACAAAGTTCTTTTTGGGGAGGACAAAGTTCAATTATAACTTCATTATTAAAAGGAAGAAAATATTTAATTAATTTTGATTATACATCTTCATTTTTTACTCAAAATGAAAGAAAAAATTGTGAAATTTATTATTTAAAATTAGCTTTTGGTTCAATTAATTATTTAAAAAGTTTAAATGATATTCCTTTTTTTAAAAAAGAATCATGTAATGATTATTATAAAAAATCAACTAAAGATACAATTAAAGAATTTATGAATACTTTTTCAAAAGAACATTCATTAATTTCAAATTATAAAAATTCACAATATGAAATAATAAGTAATAATATGATATCATATAATGATATTGATAAAAGTTTATTTATTGAATCAATTCAAGATTTTAATATTATTTATTCTGATTCATTTATAATTAATTCAGATATTAATTTTTATTTAGAAACAATTTCTGATTATATTTTTGGTTCAATTATTCCTATTATTATTCCAATATATCAAAATAAAAATTTTAATTTATCAAATGAATATTTTAGAAAATTTCTCCTTCATAAAAGTTCTATTAATTTAAGATTAACTAAAGGAAATTATCAATTAATATTAGTTCATTCATTAAATCAATTTACTTATTCAAATTCAGAAAAAAATTTTTTAGGAAATTCTATTTTTTATAATGATTTAATACCAAAATGTGTTCCTTTTAAATTAAGAATAATTTCAATTATTTTAGATTCAAATAATAGAAAAAAATGGGAATGTAATTTTATAAATTATCATAATATTCCAAAAGAAATTGAATTAAAAGAACAACAAGATAAATTTTATTATTTTAATCATCATGTTTTAATACCAATTGATAGAAATAAATTTGATATTAAAATTCCAAATAATAAAAAATTTATATTAAAAGTAAGAATTCAATTTGAAGATTATTCAGATATAAATTCAATGTCTTTTTCATTAAAAAAAAATGGTTTAACATTAATAAGAGGTAAAAAAGAAATATCAGAAGAAGGAGAAAAATCAACAACATATTATTTATATTATTTACTTAATTCAAATATAAAATATGAACTTCATTTTTCAAATAAATATCTTGATTATGGAAAATTTTTTGATAAATGTAGATTATTTACTTTAGAAATAACAATAAATAATATTGATTATATTAAAAGTGATTCATGTATTAATTTAATACCAAATAAAGAAAATATAATTTATAATAGATTAATTGATGAAGATAATTCATTAAGTAAATATAAAGAAGATTCTTTATTTTATTTTTTTCAAAAAAAAGAAATGAATAATAATGGAGAAATAATATTAAATCAATATGATATTAATTCAACTTTAACATCATTAAATTCTTTATTTCAATTTAAATTTGATTCAATTAATTCAAAAGATATGTATTTTACATATGATTTTGAAATTCAATTTGATATAGCAAGAATAACTTTATTATTAGAAACTCCTTTTGCTTTACCAATAAATCTCTTTGCTAAAATTTATTTAATTGAACAAGGTGAAAAATTTGGTTATTCATCATTTTATAATTTTGAAAATGAGAATTTAAAAAAAATACAAGTATATGAATTATTAGCAAATCAAGATATGGAAGATGAGAATATTTTATCAATTAGAGGTTTACTTTTATCTTATGGGAAATATAAAGTAAAATTTGGTATTAATTTAAATTTTATAGATAAAAAAATTTTAGATATTTTAAGTAATAATTTATGTGTTTCTTTCACTGGAAAAATTATTATTGAAAATAAATCTTATAGTTCTAATATTAAAGGAATTTTTAGTAAAAATGAAAATTGTCCTTTTATTGAAATACCAAAAAAATTAAGTTATCCTGGTTTTATTTCAAAAGATACTTTATTTACTATGAATAATATGCAAAGATTTAAAATTAAAAGTTCAAAAATTTTGAGAGAATTTATTATTGAAGAAAAATCTTTTTTTAAATTTTATATTCCTGATGAAGATAATTTTGGTTATTATAATAAAATAAATTTAATTAGGGAAAAAAATAATGAAATGGAAATTATTTCTTCTAAAAATGGGAAACATAAAAATTTTTTTGTTAATGTTTTAGATAAAGGAAAATATTTTATTGAAGTTAATTTTAATTTAAATGAATATAAAAATTATCAAAATGAAAATGCTGAATATGAACATTTATGTTATTATTTTGATGTTTATATTTCAGTAATTCCAATTAATGAAATTTATAATATTAATGATTTAAATAATGAAAATAATTGTGAGCAAAAAGGATTAGAAATATTAAATAATATTCAAAAAGATATTAATTTTAAATATCAAAAAATTCAATTTTTAAATTCTTTATCATCAAATAAATTAGATAAAGAAAATGATTATAAATTAATAAAAGTAATGAAAATAAAACCAAATGAAATAGGAATGACAAAATTTGAATTTGAATTAATATACAATTCATATATTGATCCCTTATATACATTTATCCCATATAAAATAATAAATGGAAAAAGAATTCAAGTTCAAAGTCAAATAATAAAAAATGAAAATATGATATGGATAAATTTAAACATATTAAAAAATACAGAATATGAAATTGACTTTATTTCAAGAAGTTATTATCCAAATTTCCCAATTTGTTCAAATGTTATAATTTCATATAATTATTATAATATTTTAGCAGAAAAACAAGAAACAAGAAAAATAAATTGTGAAAATTCTGATAAATTACCAAATTATTTATTTATGACTAGAAATAAAGAAGAAAATGATATATTAAAAAAATATGGTAAATTACAAGATAAAATAACTGGAGAAATGTATTTATATGGAAATTTTCTTTTACCTAAAATAACACATTCATTAAGAACTGAATTTATGATAATACAAGATTCTATTATTTTTATTCAAGTAAATCCAAATTATAAAATAAATTCTAATAATATTTTTATTGCTATTTACTATAAAGATTTAACATATTATAAATTTAGTCAAAGTGATTATAATGGTTTAATAATAGCACAAATATCAAATAAAGATACTTTTAATTATTTAACTGAAGAAGAAGAAAAAAATAAAGTATCAACATTACATTATAATTTAGATATTATGTTTGATAAAACATTAACTAAATGTGAATCATTTAATTTATTTTTTAGTATAACACCAAAAAAAACATATAAAGAAATGTATGTTAATTGTAGAGATAAAGATGAAGATTTATATTCAAAAAATATAATACCAAATTATATTGAAGTTACTAAAACAAAATCATATCAATATTCATCATATACAAAAGAAAATAAAGGATTTATTATAAATCCTGAAACTTTAAATTTATATAAAGATATTAAAATTATATTAAAACAAGCATCAAATGTAGATATTACTTTAAAATATGTTCATTCAGATAATTTAATGGATGTTTCTTTAAATGATAATTTAAATTTATATATTTTAGGAATTGAAACAGTTGATAAAAATCATCAAAATGGAATTTGGATAAATAAAAAAATAAATGTTAATTTAAAAGAAGGTGAATATAATATTAAATTAACTTTTCATAAAATTTTTACAAATTATTTAGAAAAAATATTTTCAAAAGAAGAAATGGAAAATATTTGTAATGGTTTTGATATAGATATAACATTTACAATATTAAATTTAAAAAATATAAAAATATCAGATAATGATTTTGATAATAAAGATAGTGAAATTAAAAAATTAGGAATAGAAGATTTAAATTCAAATAGTATAATAAGTTTAAATCCTTCAAATATGAATAATTTAAGATTAGGAAATAATTTAGATTTAAATTTACAATTTTCATATGATTACATAGAATCATCATTTCAATTAATAGAAATGGAAAAAATGATTTATTTAAAAGAATATGAAGATTCAACTGGGAATTCATATGGAGAAAATATATATCCTTCATATATAAATAATTTCCATTCAAATTCAATAACATATACATTTGAATTAAATAATAAATTTTCTCCTAAAAAATGTTATAAATTATATTTTGATAATTCTAAAATTTCAGATAATCAATTAAATGATTTAATAATATCAAAAGAAAATCATATTTATTGTATTATGTCTTGTATTTGTAATCCAAATTCTTTATTTTTATGTTCTTTAAATGGTAAATGTAAATGTAAATTTCCATATAAAGGAATTTTTTGTAATGAATGTGAAGAAGGTTATACATTAACAAATGATAATTTTTGTATATCAAATATATTAAAAAATTTAAAATGTAATGATGATGAAACTTGTAGTGGAAATGGTTATTGTAAAATTGAAAATTCAATTTTTGATCCTTATGATATTAATATTCAAAATCCTTGTATTTGTAATAATGGTTTTAAAACAAAAAATGGTATTCCTACTATTAATTTTTGTAATTCTTGTATTGATAAAAATAAATATTATCCTTATTGTTATGATAATAGTAATATTGATTTAAATAATAATAATGAAGAAATATTAAATTCTATTAAATTTAATTGGGATACTTCTTGTTTAGATTTTATTAGAGCACCAATTTTAAGTGATAAATTATTTAAATATCAAAAAATTGATGGAAGTATTGTTTTTAATCAAATATTTAAAGTTGATAAAAATATTGAATATAGTGAATTAATTATTAATGAAAATTCAATTATTAGAATTATGTTTATTACACAAAAAAATAATAGAGGAAAAGTTGAATTATTTTATAATAAAAACGATAAAAGTTCTATTATTCAAACTGAAGGAAAAGAGAAAATTGAAAGTTTTATTATGAGATTAAAAATGAGAGAACAACCTTATATTTTAAAAATAACACATTTAAATTTAGGTTATTCTTGTAATAGATATCAATTAAAAATTGAAATTGAACCTTTAATTACAATAAAATCTAATTTACAATGTGAAAATAATGTTCCTTTATTTAATACACAATTAAATTTATATAATGATGAAATTACTTTAAATGGAGATGATAATTTTAATATAATAAATGAAAAGAAATTTATAATTAGAGGAAGTGAGATTTTATCAAAAGAAAATTTAGAAAAAAAAATATTTTATAACACAAATACAATAACAAATTCAAAATATATAAAAAAAGGAAAAATATCAATAGGGAGAATAAATGAACCATTTGAATATAATATTTTATTAAATGTAGAAAAAGAAATAACATTTAATGCATTTTCACATTATAAATTTATATCAAATGATATATCATTTAAAATAATAAATATAACAAATAATAATAATTCAATAATTGCAAATGGAAATTGGATAATAAATGAAATATCAAATGAAGAAAATGAAAATGATTTTAATCTCAATTCTGGAATAAGTATTTTATTAACACCTGGTAAATATTATTTAACTATAACACAAAATATATTATCAAATCAATTATTACAATTACTTTATACTACAAATCATACTAATATTATATCAGATATGTGTTTTTCATTTAATTTAAATTTTCAAAGTATTTTAGTTAAAAGAACTTATGATGGATATAATTATTCAGATTATGAAAATAAAATTATTATGATTGAACCATCAATGAAATCATCACAGAAAATAAATCAAAAATTAATTTTAATGATATATTTTCAAAAAGAAATTAATAAAATATTAATAACTACATCAGAATTAAATAAAAATACACTTCCATTAAATCATTCATTTTATTTACAAAATACAATAAATGAAAATAAAATAATTTACCCATCAAATATTATATTAATAAAAGATAAATTCCAAATAACATTTAAAGAAAATTCACTTGATTTTAACATGTGTTACATATTAAAATTTAATTTAAAAAGATTTCAAACATTAAATAATAAAACAATTCAATTAAAATCAGACGAACCAACAATTCATAGATATTGTACAAAGACATGTGAATGTAATAAAAATATGAATACAGAATATAATTGTGATCCTTTTAATATTAAAAAATGTATTTGTAAAAAACCTTATAAAGGAGAAAATTGTTTTGATTGTATTGATGGTTATTTTATGTATAAAGGAAAATGTATTTCTAATGAAAATTGTGATAAAAATTATTGTAATCAACATGGAAAATGTTATAAAGATAATTTATATGAAAATAATAATAATAATGATTATTATTTAAGTAATGTTAAATGTTTATGTTATAATGATTTTATAGGAGAAAAATGTGATAAGTGTAGAAATAATAAAATGAAATTTCCTAATTGTGAAAGAAATATTTTAAATAATGAAAAAAGGAAAAGAAATCAATTTTTAAATATTGATAAAATTAATCAAATAAATAGATATGATAATGATTGTGAATTTCAATTTATTCCTAATTCTTTAGATAAAATGGGTTATCTTCATTTAGATGGTAATATGCATATTTCAGGTAAATATTCTATTAAAAATATTCAAGGAAAAAATCATATTATGAAATTTACTTTAAAGTCAATTTCTCATTTTAAAATTTTTATAGAACAATCAAAAGAAAATTTCAATGTTGTTATTTATTTATTAGATAAAGATAAAAATATTTTATTAAATTCTAAAATATTAAAAGGACCAAATGGTTATGATACTATATCATTAATTGATTTTATTGCTGATCAAGGAGAATATTATTTAATTTTTGCTATTAAAAATTTAATTAGTGGTGGAAATATTAAAAATGATGATTTATTTAATGATTTTTCAGAAGATAATTCTTGTAAAAATATATTTTTAGAAATGCAATTAAATGAAATTTCAAGAGAAATTGAAACTTCAAATTCTTTAATTAATAAATTTAAAAATAAATGTAATGATATTAATGAAGAAATTAATAATAAACCTTTAATTCCTATTAATATAAATTATTATGATGAAAAATCTAATTTTTATAATGAAATAAATAAAGGATTTAATGGTAATTATATTCATATTAGAAAAGATGAAAATGATATTAATTATTTTCATTATGAATATTTATATATTCCAGATATTTCAAATGGAGAATTTAATATTGAATTAAATATTAATAGTAAATTTCTTCATAGTCAAATTGGAATTTTATTAGAAATTGTAGAAATAAATGAAAATTTACAAAAAAAATTTGATGATTTGAAAAAACAAAAAATCTTATCTTCTAAAAAAATAAATGAATTATTTTCAAATTCTCAAATTAAAAATCCAATTTGTTCAATTTATTGTTTTTCAGGAAATAAAAAATTTAATTCATATATATTAAATAGAATATTACCAAAAGATACTTTATTTAGAATTTGGTTTTATGATGTAAATCCAAAACCAAATATTTTAGATAATGCAAAATTTTATAAATATAATAAAATAAATTGTTTAATTTATCAAGTTACAATGAGATTAACAAATGAGAAAAAAAATAATAATTTAAATGAAATAATTTCAGATCCATCAAATTCACTTTGTGAAAGTAATGAATTACCAAATGATTTAAATAATAAAGATTATTTAGGTGATTTTAATTATTTTAAAAAATCACATTTTCATATTTTAGATTTATTTAGAATTGATAGAATTAAAAATAATATTCATTTTATTTACTTTAATATAACAGAAAGTTATTTATTTAGATTTTTAATGATTCCTGGAAGAGTTAATGTTGATTTAGTTTTATTTAAAATGACAAAAGGGGAAAAAAATATTGTTGTTAAATCTAATAATTTAAATAAAGAATTAGTTTTAATTTCTGAAATACCAAGAGGAAGTTATTTTATTCAATTTAAATTTTATCCTCCTTCATTTGGTTTTGATAAATGTGAAAGTGTTAAAATTGAATTTTCAATGATAAATTATGATACATTAAGATCTAATATTAATAATATGAATTTTAGATATAAAAAATTTGATAAAAATGGTATTCCAATAAATATAAAAAATTTATATTTTATGAATCATTTAAAAAAAACAATAGGAGATTTATATAATAAACCATTAGATGATATAACATATATAATTCCAATGAATGAACCAATTGTAATAGAAGAAAAAAATAATTTAGAACCAATTAATCAATTAATAACATATAAAAATATAACATTTGTAATTGATGAAAAAGATAATAAAAAATTAAAAATAATTGGATATATTCAAAGTGATTTTTCTTTAATTGATGCATCAATATATTTAATTTATTATAAAACTGGTGATTTAAAAGGAGAAATAATATATAATCCAACACATAAAAAAAATTATAATACTATTATTACTCATAGACTTCAATCTGGAAGATATACTTTATCAATTAAATATTATAGAAAAATACATTTTATAAGTATATCAATTGATGAAAAAATTGAAATTAAATATGCAGAAATACATTTTGATATTCAATTTATTAATGTTTCAAATGATTTATTAAATTTATTAACAAGTGAAGGTTATATTAAATTAAATCCTTATTCTTCAAATGCAAAATTATCTAATAATTATATTTGTAGAAAATTTGGAATAAGTGTTCCAAAAACTTTTGAATCTTTAAGATATTTATTATTTAATTCTGAAACTCATATTATTGATGAATATATTATTCCAATTACTGGAGAAGGAGAAGATAGAATTAAATTTAAATTAATGAGATATAATAGAGAAATATTTAGAATTTATGTTGAAAGTTCTATTGTTAAAATTAAAGTTATTTTATATAAACAAAAAATAAATACAAAAGAAAATTATAAGTTAGTTACTTTTTCTAATAATTATCAATATAATTTTGCTACTTTAATGGAAATTCTTGATGATAAATATAATTATATGATTATTATTAAATATGAAGGTTATTTTGATTTAAGAAGTTCAATTTCTCAAGAAATAAATAAGAATAAATGTATTTCTTTTAAAATGGAAATAGCATTTGAAAAAAATAATATTTACAATTGTCCTAAAAATAATAATAAATATATTGAATTAACAAATTTAAAACCATTACCTCAAATTCTTCCAGTTAAATATGAAAATAAAAACCTATTTTTTAAATATGATAGTTCACTTCAATATAAAGGAGAAAATAAAGAAAGTGGATATGTTTATTTATTAAGAAAAGATAATGATACTTATATTAAATATCAAGAATTTTTAGTTTATAAACCAATTGATTTTAAATTTGAAATTATAAATAATTTTTTAATTTCTCCAGTAACAATAATTTTAAAAGATTCAAATACAGATTCAATTATTTCATATGGTAATTTATTTGATGGAAGAAGTGTTTTATTAATTAAAAATTTACCAAAAGGTTCTTATTCTTTAGAATTATTTATTCCAAAACAAAAAACTTCATTTAAAGAAAATTTAATTTGTAGTTTATATGATATTAAAATTGAATCAAAAAAATCAAGTAATCATTATAAAATAAAAGAATTAATAAATAAAATTGAAATTATAAATGATAATTTAGATATTCCAGTTAGATTACCTTATACTTTAAATGAACCAAAATATATGATTGCATATGGAGAAAATTCATATATTAATTATATTAATAATTATTATATGAGATATAATTCAACTTATAAAAATGGATTAAATAATATTTATTTAATAAATACTATTCCATTTACTTTAGAATTTCAATCTGTTTGTAATTTTAATATTGAATTAGAAAATTCTGATATTGATAATGTACAAATTGCAATTGATAATATATCAAATTTTTCTAATTCTCAAAATAAATTATTAAATAAAGGAAATTATACTTTAATAGTTAAATTAAATAGAACAATTGAAAAAGGTAATTTAAAACCTTTTTATGATAATGAATTATTATCTAAAATAATTAGATTATATATTGGAATTTCTCCTTTATATAGAATTGATCAAGTTTATAAATATAATAATATAATATCAACATATCATCAATGTGAAACTAATTATCTTCCTTTAATAATAGAAACTGATATTAATTCAAATGAATTTAGATATATTAATCCAAAATTTACAATAAATAGAAATGATATTAAATCAAAAATAATATCAAATACTACTTTAATATTAAAAAATTCAAATAAAAATAGAGTCATTGCTGAAATTGGTTCTGATTATGTTTTTTATAAATTAATGTTAAATTTAATTGTTAATAATAGAAGAACATATTATATGAAAATTAATAATAATGTTGGTTTTCTTGATTTATTATTACCAAAAGGGAATTATACTTTACAATTAATATTAGATGAAGAAATTATACTTTCTCAATCTCAAATGAGTTGTTTATTAATGGATGTTAATATTCATATAATTGAATTAGATAAAAATATAATTACAAAAGGAAAAATATTAGGAGAAGATGAAATAACACAAAATTATTATTATAATACAAAAAAATGTGATGGTAATATAATTCCAATAAGTATATCATCTAATAAAAATATTGATAAAAATGGTTATTATATACTTCATTTACCAAATGCTTTATATTTTAAAAATATTCAAAAATCAAAATATAAAAAGAATATAAATGAAATTGATATACATGTTGATTATAATAGTATAATGTTAATATCAACATATGTAATACAACCAAGTGAATTTTCAATTATTCCTAAATTAAGATATAATATAATTCAATCAAATATAAAAAAAATTGGATATAAAAATCCAAAATTATCTTTAATAAATAAAGATTTAACAGATAGAAATACATATTATCATTTAGAAAAAAATACAAAAACTATACAATATTATACTTTAGAATTATCAACAATGAAAGATTCAATTAATGAAAAAATATGTCCCAAATATGATATTGATATATTAATAGAAGATATAGATAAATTATATAATAAATATAAATGTCAAGTTAAAAATAATAAAATAATAACATTAAAAAAACCAAAAACAAATATAGGTATAATAAGTGATATTTCATATTTAGAACAATTAAATTATACAATGTTAACAGAAAAAGAATATTCAACAAAATCAAATTCAAAAGGTATTTTATCATATAAAATAGATTTTACATTATCTCCAGGTGAATATTTCAATAATAACTTAACAACATATCATATATTAATAGATTTAGGTTTTGATCATTTAATAAGTAATTTTCAAATATTATTATTAAAAGGAAATAAAATAATAAAAAAATCATCTCCATTTTTTAATTATAAAAAAAATGTACTTTTCAAAAATCATATTTTATTAGAATCAATTATATCAAATTCAGAAAATCAAGAAAGTAAAGAAATTTTTGATGATTATTCAATTTACATAATTGAAAATGCATTTCATAATATAACAAATGTATTAAAGGCAACAACAAATGAAAAAAATATAAATAATATTCCTTTATGTCTTCCTTTTTCATATACTTTTATAATAAATATTAAAAATTCTAAATTTGAATTTCCTGAAATAATTTCAATTTATCCTCCTGGGAATGAAATTTATAAAATAAATGGTCAAGATTTAAATATTAAAGTTTCATTTAGTAAATCTCCTTATAATAGAAAAAAAGAACCAATTACTATGATGTTTAATAGAGATGATATTAAAAATGCTTTTTATATAAGGAAAATTACAAATGAAACTAAAAATTTAACTTTTACTTTTTCATGGGAAGAAGATTTATATAATAAAAATGAAAAAATAAATCCTTATAAAGTTATTTCTGCAAATGATAATAATAATAAAGAATGGTATTTAATATTTAAAAATGAAATTTTTGAAGATAATTCAATTTATGAATTTAGATTAATTGAATTTATAATTTATGATAATTCTCATTATTATTTTCAAGATAATAAAGGAATTTTCAAAGAAAAAATATATATTAAAACAGGTAAAAATACAAAAAATTTTGATGATAATCCAATTGAAAATGAAAAAGATTTATCAATTAATAATATAGTATCATTATTAATAACAGAACAAAATGAAAAAGAAATTATAGATGAAAGTGAAGATATTAAAAATATTAATATTATTGAATCATATCAAAATTGTAATGGTCATGGAAAATATATTTTTGATAATATGATTAATAGACATATTTGTTCTTGTTATGATGGTTTTAGTGGAAAATTTTGTGATTATTGTGAAGGGAGAATTATTGATAATAAATGTGTTGATGATGATAATTCTAATGATTATTTAATTGATAATAATAATATTAATAATAATAAAAATATTAATGAAGATTATAAAATTATTGATTGTGAAAAATGTTTTAATGGGATTTGTGATAATAAAATTGGAAAATGTATTTGTGATATTGGATGGATTGGAAAATATTGTGATGAATTAATTAAAAAAGTTGAAGATAATAAAATTATTATTAATAAAGGATGGGATTTGGATAAATATAAAAATTATATTTTTGAAAATTCAAAATTATTTATTGGGATAATTTTATTTTATATTTATCGATTGATAAATAGAAGTAATAAAAATAAAAATTTAGAATATAATGTTTTAAAACAAAATGAAGAAGAAATGATGATTCAAAATTCAATTAATGAAGATAATAATAAATTAGAATTATTACCAAATGATTAAAATAAATTAAATTTTTAATTTATAAATATTTATATTATTAAAATATTTAAATTTGTTTATAACAAAAATATAATTTATTTTTGTAAAAAGATTAATTCATATAATTAAAATATGATTAAATTATTAATATAATTATCATTGAAAATTATGAGAGATGAATGATTAAGTTATTTAATTTGTTTTTTGAATTGTTATATTATTATTTCTTCTTTTGCAAATATTCTAATAATTTGATTATTACATTATTCAGAAATTTATTCAATTCAATTATAAAAAAAAATTCAAATTATGGAATAATATGGTTAATTTGTAATATAATTTTTGTAATACTTTCATTTTTTTAAAAGTTTTACAACAAAAATGTATAATAAAGGTAATCTAAATTTTTTTTCATAATTATTATAATTGATGATGTTTTAATATGTATTTTAAATATTCTTTTTATAGGAATATTAACAAATAGAGAAAAAGAAAAAGATATTAAATCAATATTAATTAATAATTAACTAAATTTACTAAATAATCCACAAATTAAGAAATATAAATACTCTAACTACTCCAATAACTCCTTTAAATTGAATTCATTTTAATAAATTATTAATATAATTTAAAAATTAAATGATAATTTTATAATGTTTTGGTTAATTGAAAATAATTAATATTAAATTAATAATAATTATATATTATGAAGTTAATTATCAATACTTGAAAAAATAATATTCAATATTTTTATAAAATAATATTTTATTTTATAAATATTTTTAAAAAAATTTGATTACAATATTAAAGATAAATTTCCATATATTTTAAATTAATAATTATTATATATGGAAAAAATTAATTTTTTTTTTAAATTATGAATTAAAAAAACCAAATAAAAAATTAAATAAAAATTGAACAAATGAATAATTCATATTCTTCAAATGAATTTTCAAAATCATATAATTCAACTCATTTTTCTCAAATAATTCCATCATCAGTAATAGAACTTCCAAATGGAGGAACAAAAAGATTAAGACAAAAAGAAAATTATGTAGATATAATGATTGAAAAATTAAATTATCAAACTACTGATATTATAAATAAAAAAAATCATAAGAGAATAAAATCTTATCAGGATAAATCAAATATAAAAACTGATTCAAATGAAACAAATAGAAAAAAATTAGATTATAATAAAGTATTTAATCACAGCGCTTCACCGAGTAAAATTAATAAATCAAAAAAAAAATTTAAAGAAGACAATAAATTAAATAATACTTATTCTAAAATTTATAATAATAAAACTTTAAATAGTTCAAATAAAAAAAATAAAATACCAAATAATAATTTAAATAATAGTCTTAAAAATAAAAATAATAATACAAATACAAATGATAATAAAAATATGAAAAATAATAATAAATTATTAATTAACGACAATAATTTAAATTCAAATATATTAAATAATCATAAAAAAAGTAATTCAGTGACAATTAATAAAAATATAAATGAAAATATTAATAATTCATTAAATAATGAAAATTCAAAAAGAGCAAATTCAATTAATTCTCTTTTAAATACTGATAAAAAATTATATTTAGGTCTTCAAATGGATTTAATAAGTAATTCTTCATCAAGAATAAATAATAATGAAAATAATAAAAATAATAATCAAATTAATATTCAAAGTTTTAATAATACAAGATATAATACAAATACAGAAAGTCCTTTTCATTTTTCTAATTATGATAAAAAAATTAATTATGATAAAGGATTAAATGATTATAATGAAAATAATATTGAATTTATTCAACCTTCAAAAGAAATTAATTATTCATATTCTGATAAAGGAAATAATATTTCTTCTAATAAAAATAAGAGAAATTCATTTGATAATAATAATAAGAATTCATCA
>Ga0310695_10008494_pt1 | contig 15847 bp, 13 predicted proteins | sample RumenRJG_04DNA_FD_203882 | JGI IMG/M metagenome (GOLD analysis project Ga0310695, IMG submission 203882) | Bovine rumen microbial communities from Lethbridge, Alberta, Canada - RJG_04 (v2) (version 2) | ecosystem: Host-associated > Mammals > Digestive system > Stomach > Rumen | place: Canada...
GAACAGCTCGCCCTTGGGATCGGTCATGATCATCGAGCTGCCGAGGTTGGCGGCGGCGATCAGCTGGATCATGGGGTTGATGAAGGTCGTCGTCTTACCGGAGCCGGTGGCGCCGATGACGAGCGCGTGGACGTTCGGCTTCCAGTTGCCGACGAGCCGCCCCTTCTTGTCCAGCACCGCGCGGGCAGGCACGCCGTCCTTCTTCGAGTTCTCGATCGTATCATAGGTGAACGTCGGGAAATACTTGTCGCGCTCCTTGTCCGTGAGGAAGCGGCTGTTCTCGAGGCTGCCCTCGACGCGGTCGCCCTCGCCGTTTTTGCCGCCGAGCAGGCCGCTGCGGAACGTTCCGCCGAAGCCGCCCGCGAGCGCGTAGCTCGCGGCCAGCACCAGGACGAACACAAGTCCGACGCCCCAGGTCGACGCCTCGATCAGCATATGCGCGCGGAAGGTCCAGCCCTCGCCGTAAAAGATCGCGTTCACGTTCTCGATCAGAAGGCGCACGACCGTGCCGAGGACCAGTGTCCCCACGACGAAAATGAGCGCGTAGAGGAGAAGGGTGCCCGCCTTTTTGGAGCCCATGCGCTCAGCCAGGCTGCCGCGCAGCTTTTTCAGTTTGTCCGGCATACGCCGCCTCCTTCTTTATCCGCCGAGGGGAACCGTCGCCCCCAGCTCGGCGGGGCACTTCCGCTGCACAAAATACAGATTCGGCGTGGATAAGCCGGGCGTTTGCTCCGCCGCCTTCGCGCTCTCCCGAACGACGGAGAACCGCTGGTTCCACGGGATCGTCAGCTCGGGCAGGCCGCCTGTGGTGAGGACGCCGTCCCGCACGGTCACCTTCTCGTCCAGATTGATTCCCTGACTTCTAAAATACTGTTCGACGTATTGCTCAAACGTCAACTCTGTATCGACTGTGAGCGAAGCCTCTTTGGTTGTTTTCCCGGGCAGGGTTTGCTTCATATTTTGCATCTGCTCATACTGAGTGCGAAGCGTGTCGATCTGTCCGCTGGCGTAGACGACCTCGCGCCGCGTGACGGTATGGCTTGTGTCGGACTGCTGATAGCCCAGCGTACCGCTCGGCGCGCTCAGGACTTCGTAGACGGAGACGTCGTCGTGGCAGAATACCTTCATCATCCCGCCCGCTTCGCCGAAGCTGCCGTAGTTCTTGTAGTGCTTCATATCGCCGTAGACCGCGCCGTCGGCGATGTTCACCCTGCCGAAGGGGAGGGAGCAGTCTTTACAATACGTGCCGGAAAGTCTCCGTATTTCCGCCTTAAGCCCGTCGTCGCTGTATCCGCTGAGCATATATCGTAAGGCGTATTTCAACAGCATATTCTCATACCACGACCCGAACGACCTTCCCGCGACCAACCACGCGCCTTCCTGGTTGTTGATCAGCTGCTTCTTGGTTGCCGTAAAATTCTCGCTGGCAATCAGGCCGAAGTTATACACCACGCCGCCGGTAAGATAGACGCCGTTCGCGCCGCCGCCAATGAGCTTTCCGTTCTTTTCCACCACGATGGTACCCGCGCTGGAAATGCCGCCGCAGGTCGTTTTTTTACAACGGTAGGGCAGAAGCATCGACTGTTCCCGCAGCACCAGCAGTCCGCCCTCCTCCACGACGATCTTCCCGTCGTTGAGCAGAAGGCCGCTGACCGTCAGCACGCCGCCGTTCGCCACGCGCAGCGTCACGCCCTCCGGAATGTAGCTGACGGGGCGGCCCATGGTCGTCGCCTGATCGTTCAGCACAGTGAAGTCATGGGTCAGCGCGGAGGCGTTGATCACCGTGCCGGCCATGATTGCCTGAATGTGTTCCCTGCTCGAATCGGACAGCTTGATCGTACCGCCGTCAAACACAACGTCCTCGTTGTCGCCGTCCTTGTCATAGTTCCACATTCTGAATTTCAAATCATCGTAGGTAACGCGGAAGGGCTTTGTCTCCTCCGGACGCACGACAAAGCTGGTGTCCCGAACCTCGTGCCCGCCGTAGGTCTGCCCTGCATAGTGCTTGCCGGGGCCGAGGAACTCGCCGGGGCCGTCGTTGCCGTCGGACACGGCAAGCACCAGGCCGGAGTATCCCCCATCCTTCTGATAGCGTCCCCAGAGGCTGTTGAAGGTGCCAATGGTGATAAACGTCTCGCCGTATTGGTCTGCGATTTTCCACTCGTCGCGCATCTCGTCAAAGCGATGGTCGCTGACCTTCGGCATTCCCACCAGATTGTAGTCCTTGCTCTGCCAGCGCCAGTTATCCTTGGTAGCGCACACGAAGTATTCCTCGCCGCCGTCCCGATAACTCATCAGGATCGGGCGCAGGTCGCCGCTGCAATACTTTTCAAGGTTTCCCTGCACATTCGATACTGAGACGTCTTGCCAAAGCACGAAGTTGACCGTGCCGTCCGCCGCGACCACGTCCGCCGCCCGCGCCTTCGGCGTCAGCGCGCCGCACTCCCACAGCAGCGTCAGCGCAAACAGCAGCGACAGCGCGCGCCGCGCAAGCTTCTTCATTCGCGTATCTTTCATCTTCCGCTCCTCCGAGGTATTCCGATTTTGACTGCTGCCGCTCCTTGCGACGCACGGCCGGGCAAGGACATCCTCCGCGCATAGTAAGCCTAGTTTGGTAATTATACCGCTTTTCTCCATCAAAAAACAATAGGTTGCCACAAAGTGTGGCATTTTTCGAACATTTTCGCGGTCGGTTCGGAAAACGCTCCGGTCCTCGGGAAGCCGAAGCCGTGTTGACAAATTGCAAAATCGGAACGATAATTAAGAGGATACCGGAATAACGAGCCGGTGCAGAGGCGGTGATGTGATATGGATTCCACAAAAAAAGGCATAAGCGTAAAAGTCAAGACAGCGATCGCGACGGTATTCTTTATGGGCATTCTCACGGCTGCGATCGCCGCCGTCGGCTATAAGCTCTATCTCGGCAGCGTGACGGAAAGCTACATCGCCTATGCGGATACCGTTCTGGAATACGCGTATCGCGCGACGCTTCCGTATTCGTTCGGCGATATGATCGCAGCGCGCAGCATGCCCGAGGGCTATGAAGCGCTCCGGGAAGACCTCAATCAGGTCAAGGACAGCTCCAACATCGAATACCTTTACGCCGCCTATTTTGATGATATAAACGATCTGCACAGCCTGTGCTACGCGATCAATGCAAAATCGCAGGCGGAACTGTCGACCGGCGTTCCTCTTTCGGAGATCTACGATTACATGGGCAATCCCGTCGAAGAAGGCGGCTTCGAGGACGAGACCCTGGCCGTGCTGCAGCAGGCCGTAAAGAGCAAGATGCGCGAAAGCGGGACTCTGGAGGGTTACTCGGAGGAGTACGGGCACATGCTCAACGGGTTCCACGTCATCTATGACAGCGACGACAACGCGGTCGGCCTGCTGTGCGTGGAGATCGACATCAACCGGATCAACGTCGGCATACACCGCTATGTGCGCACGGTCCTCCTGATTGCCGCCGTGCTGACCGCCGTGATCGTCCTCATCTATATTCTCAATGCCCAGCGCTATTTGATCGGGCCGATCGTGCGGATCGCGGAAAGCAGCGATTCTTTTGTGAAAAAAATGCAGCGTCACGCAGAACCCGAGGAGCTGAACTACGAGGAGGTGCACATCGCGTCGGGAGACGAGCTGCGTTTGCTGGCGGATAACGTAAAGAGTCTGGCCGACGGCGTGGCGTCCTACATGACCAATCTGAAGGCCGCGACGTCCGAGCGGGAGCGGATCGGTACGGAGCTGTCGCTCGCCGCGAAGATCCAGGCGGATATGCTGCCGAACGTCTTCCCCGCGTTCCCCGGGCGTTCGGACTTTGACGTCTACGCCGCAATGGACCCGGCGAAGGAGGTCGGCGGCGATTTCTACGACTTCTTCCTGATCGACGACGACCGCCTCGGCATGGTCATAGCGGACGTATCGGGCAAGGGCGTGCCGGCGGCGCTGTTTATGATGATCGCAAAAATCCTGGTGCAAAACGGCGCCATGACGGGGCAAAGCCCCGCGGAGGTGCTGAAGCTCGTCAACGATCAGATCTGCTCCAACAACCGCGAGCAGATGTTCGTCACCGTTTGGCTCGGCGTTCTGAACACCTCGACCGGAGAGCTCACGGCGGCCAACGCCGGTCATGAGTACCCGGCGCTGATGCCTTCGGGCGGGAAATTCGAGCTCGTCAAGGATCCGCACGGGCTTGTCATCGGCGGCATAGCCGACTCGACCTATACGGAGTATACGCTCACGCTCACGCCCGGCTCCAAGCTGTTCCTGTACACGGACGGCGTGCCGGAGGCAGCCAACGCAGAAGGAAAGCTGTTTCGGACAGAGCGGATGCTTGCCGCGCTCAACGAGGACACGTCTCTCGCGCCCGAGGACGTTTTAAAGGAGGTGCGCCGCGCCGTGGACGCTTTTGTGGACGGCGCGGAGCAGTTCGACGATCTGACGATGCTCTGTCTGGAATACAGGGGCAAGTGACGCGGAGCGGACAAAAAAACAGCGGGCTGACGCCCGCTGTTTTTTGATTCGATGATTCTATTCAAGCCGTTCCGCTCAGGTTGCGCATCCGCCACCACTCCGGTCCGTCGCCGACCAGCGAGCCGAACAACGCGCTGCGCGCAGCCTCCGCCTCGGCGCGCTTCTCCCCCAAGGGGTCCGCCTCCGCATTTGCGCCGCATACCGCGCGGATCGCTTCATCCAGCGTGCTGAACCGGTTCTTGACGGCGGCGTCCTCGTTGAACTCGTTGAAGATGTGCAAAAGGGCGGCGTCAATGCTGGGATAGCGCCGCTTCCACGTTTCCCGCGACAGCGAAAAGCCCCGCGCTCTCCTGACGCCCTCGACCGCAAACAGGAAGGGCTTATATACATTCGGCTTGCGGTCGATGGTGAGGCGCCAGTCTCCGTAGGTAACGCCGAAGGAGTCGTAGGCCCACCACGTGCGCTCCCGCAGCGACTGCGCGACGTTCTCCAGCCTTTGCGCGTTGTCAGCGAACATAAAATCCTCTCCCATTCTCTGCCCGCGACGCCTTCCTCAGCGGCGCGGCGCTCCATGGCTCGCATAAACTTTATGTCTACCTGTGGATTTCATAATAGCACTACATATTGTATTTGTCAACATTTTCCTTCGGAAAATGTTGACAAATACATCGTTCCACAGATTTACAATAAGCCCCTTGCGCAAAGCGGAAAGGCGCGGTTTTCTACAGTTCCCGGGGAAGGCCGAAGCCCCCGCCCGTGTTCTCCGCGACATAGATCGCGCAGTTGCCGATGTTCTTCGACCAGTAAGCGCCCCTTGACGTCGGCGTCAGATACTCCAGCGCACCCTTCATCTTCCCCGCTTTTTACACTAAAATATCAAACTTTTCCAGATCCCGGATCACGGCGCGCCCGCCCTCGGCAAAGAAGCGAACGCCCTTCGCCTTTGCCGGATCGGGATAGACGTTGCCGGTCATCGTATGCCGTCCGCCGTCGATAAAGGCCTCCAGCGAGCTGACGTCCAAAAAGAGATCCAGCTCCACGCGCTCCCGCCGCCCCAGCTCGAGGACGCGGACGTTGAGGTCCCGATCCCGTCCGGTGATCTCCTCGCCGGAGCGGCTGCGGTCAAACACCAGCAGCCCCGCATCGCGGTCGTAATAGAGCAGCGTCTCGCACCCGCCGCCGCTAAGCAGCTTGACGCCTGCTCTCGACGCGGCGCCCGGCTCCAGCGTAAAGCGCAGCTCGATCACATTGCCCTCGACGCCCGGCAGCTCCGTTTCGCCGTCGGTCACGACCGTCTCGCCCACGCGCACGGCATTGCCGCGGCAGGCTTCGATCTCCCGCACCGGCTTCTGGACGAGGCGGCCGTCCTCCACCGTCAGCTCGCGGGGCAGCGTGTAGGTCCCCGCCCACTCCTCCGCGCGGGTCGGGAAGCTCCGGTCCCACATCTCCTTCCAGGCGATCATGACGATCCGCCCGTCCGGCATGCGCAGCGTCTGCGCGGCGTAGAAGTCGAAGCCGCTGTCCACCTCGCCGACGGTTGTGACGTCGAAGCGGCCCGTGGCGAAGTCCAGCCGTCCCAGCATGAACAGGACGGAGTGGATGTTCTGATACAGCCGCCCCTCGCCCGGCAGATTCTGCGGGCTGGAGAGCAGCACCTCCGTGCCGTCGCCCGTCACGAAGTAGTCCGGGCACTCGTACACGCCGTCCAGGCGGTAGAATGCCTCGTTGAAGCCCGGCTGCGGGTACAGCAGATGCCCGACGTACGACCAGCGGAACAGATCGTCGCTTTTCAAGAGGCACAGGTTCCCCCAGCCCTCCTTCCGATGCTCGGGAGCGGGCTGGCGCGGGTTCGTCGTCTCCCGCTGGCGCGTCGGCGCGCGCTCGACCCGCCGCCCGCCGTCCAGATAGCGGACGCCGGCGAGCAGATACCAGCTGTCCCCGTGCCGGAAAATGCGCGGATCGCGGAAATCCTCCTCATAGATCTCCGGCGAGAGCATCTCCGCCGTCAGGATGGGATTGCCCTCGTATTTCTCAAAGCGGTCGCCGTCCTCCGACACCGCGATGCACTGGCGCTGCATCATGGGCTGGGCGGCGGTGTATAGCAAATACAGCCTGCCGTCCTTCTCGGCGGCGGAGCCGGAGCAGCAGCCGCAGACCAGCTCGTAGGGACGGTCCGGATACAGCGCGACGGGGCGCTGCTCCCAATGGAGGAAATCCGTCGTGGTCACGTGGTTCCAGTGCATCGGCCCCCACTCCGGCTTGTGGGGGTAGTGCTGGTAGAAGAGGTGCGCTTTCCCCCGAAACCAGATCGTGCCGTTGGGATCGTTCGCCCAGCCGAAGGGCACGGAGACATGATAACGCGGCCGATAGCTCTCTTTCATGGTCGGATCAACCTCCCGCACAAAGCATTGGCGGCCCGCCGCCGCTTTTGGCATTGTACCATATGCGAGGGACGCGCACAATCCAAACCTTGCCGTTTCCGCAGATTTTCGCGGTTTTTCCGCGGCCGCTGCGTCATCCCCCCCAAGGCAGCGCAAAAAAGGACGGCAGAGAGCTCTCTGCCGTCCTTGCACGGTCCGCGCCGTTATTCCGCCTTGCTCTGGATGAGGTCGCTGGAGCGGCCCGCCCGCAGGACGTAGCTCTCCAGATTGTGGTTCAGCAAATCGCGCAGCTTGCGGGACAGGGCCATGACCTTCACCACGTCGACGCCGGTCTGCACGCCCATCTCGTCGCACATGTGGATCACGTCCTCGGAGGAGATGTTGCCCGCCGCGCCGGGGACGAAGGGGCAGCCGCCGAGGCCGCCGAAGGAGCTGTCGAACTGCGTCATGCCCGCCTCCATGGCGGCGATGATGTTCGCCATCGCCATGCCGCGGGTGTTGTGGAAGTGCAGCCACCACGTCGCCTCGGGGTACTTCTCCTGCACGTGAGCGCAGAGGTCGCTGACCTGGTTCGGCACCGCCATGCCGGAGGCGTCCGAGAGGCTGATCTCGTTGATGCCGACCTTCAGATACGCCTCGATGATGGCGTCCACGTCCTCCACCGGCGTGCGGCCCTCCCACGGGGAGGCAAAGGGCATGGAGATGGAGCCGGAGATGGCGATGCCGTTCGCGTTCGCCGCCTCGACGCAGCCGGCGAAGCCCGCGACGCTCTGCTCCGGCGTCATGTTGAGGTTCTTGAGGTTGTGCATGCGGCTGGCGGAGACGTTGAGCTTCACCTTCTTGCAGCCGCAGTCCACGGCGCGCTGCACGCCGCGCAGGTTCGGGATCAGCGCGCGCAGCTCCACGCCGTCGATCGCGCCGATGCGCCGATAGACCTCGTCGGTGTCCGCCATCTGCGGCACCGCCTTGGGGTGCATGAAGGAGCCGACCTCGATCACGGGGAAGCCCGCGTCGATGATCCCCCGCAGCAGCTCCACCTTATCGCCGGTGGAGAGGATGGTCTTTTCGTTTTGCAGGCCGTCGCGCAGTCCGACCTCGCACAGTCTCACGGAAGACGGAAGTTTCATGGTTCAGCGCCCCTTTCAGATATCTTTGATCCTATATTAGCGGCGACGGTTCGGCGGACGCAAATACAAATATTCGATAGCGCCATAGAGGCCGTCTTGCCTGTGCCTCAGTCCTTCAGCCGGTAATGCTCCGCCACAAAATTCCGAACGCGCTTCACCGCCGGAGAGAGCGGGCGGTTTTTCATCCACGAGAAGTAGACCGTGCGCAGGAACTCCCCGTCCGGGTCGGAGATGGGCAGCACGGCGATCTTCTCGTTCTCCATCGCCGGCACCCGCGGCAGGATGGACACGCAGAAGCCCAGCGAAACGTACTGCACCGCCGCGTTGCACTCATGCACGACGAACATGACGTTCGGCGTCTGCTTGTTGCCGTAGTGTAGAAAGATTCTATCGACCGTCGCGCGCAGGGAGCTTGCCTGATCCAGCAGAGCCATCGGCTCGTCGGCGAAGTCCGCGAAGCTCACCTCCGTCCGCTTCGCAAGCCGATGCTCGCGCGGAACCGCAAGGAACAGGTGCTGGCGCATGACCGGCACGGACTCCACCCACTCGTCGCGGTGCATGCAGAACGCGAGGTCGAGGTTGCCGCTTTTGAGCAGGTTCAGCGTGTCGGAGGACGTGGCCTCGGAGAACTGGAAGCGCAGCTTTTTATTCTCCTCCATGCCGTAGAGCGCCTCGACGACCTGCGGGATGAAGGATGCGGAAATGGAATGGAAATAGCCGAGCTTTACCGCCTGATACGAAGCGTCCGTCAGCTGGCGCACGGCCTGCGTCCCGTCCGAGAGCGTCGCGAGCGCCGTCTCCACATAGGGCAGGAACTGCTCGCCGTACATGGTCAGGCTGATCCGGCGGTCCTCCCTGGCAAAGAGCTTGACCCCCAACTCTCGCTCCAGCTCGCGGATCGAATAGCTCAGGCTGGGCTGGGCGATGTGCAGCGCCTCCGCCGCGCGCGTATAGTGCAGCACATGCGCCAGCGTCTGAAAGTATTGCAGCTGCGTCAGTGTCATGATCGGTACGCCCCCTTCTATCCCTGTTTGTACTCATTTTATCGCAGACGGTTTTCGATTGCAAGCATCTTTTATAGACAGATTCTATGAATCGCGATAAAACCGGTATTAGACACCCGCGCCGTCCGGCGCTAAAATGACAGCAACCAAATTTGAAAAGGAGAACTTGACAATGGCAAAAGAAATCACGCCCGAACAGATGCAAATGATCGACGAGATGGTGGTCAAGGCCCGCAAGGCCGCGAAGGTCATCGAGACCTACGATCAGGCGACCGTCGACCGCCTGTGCCAGGCTGTCTGCGCCGCCGTTTATCCCCTCAAGATCTGGGGCAGCCTTGCGGACGAAGCCGTTGACGAGACCCGTCTCGGCGACAAGGTCACCAAGCGCAACAAGCGCAACAAGCTCAAGCTCATCCTCCGCGAGTGCCTGCGTCACCCCTCTGTCGGCGTCATCGAGACCATCCCCGAGAAGGGCCTCGTGAAGTACGCCAAGCCCGTGGGCGTGATCGGTGTGCTGGTCCCCACGACCAACCCCTGCCTCACTCCGGCCGGTCAGGCGATCTACGCCATCAAGGCCCGCGATGTCATCATCTGCTCCCCGCATCCGCGCGCGGCGAAGGTCACCGCGAAGTGCGTCAACCTGATGCGCGATGCCCTCAAGCGTGAGGGCGCCGATCCCGACATCATTCAGGTCATCACCGAGCCGAGCATCTCCGTTTCCCAGTATCTGATGACCAAGTGCGACCTGGTCATGGCGACGGGCGGCCGTCCGATGGTCAAGTCCGCGTACTCCTCCGGCGTCCCCGCCTACGGCTCCGGCGCCGGCAACGCCACCGTGATCGTCGACGAGACCGCCGGTCTCAAGCCCGAGTACATCAAGGAAGCGGCGATGAACACCCGCATTTCCAAGTGCTCCGACTTCGGCTCCGGCTGCTCCTGCGACGGCAACCTGGTCGTCCACGAGTCCGTGTATGACGATTTCGTCAAGGCGCTGGTCGAAGAGGGCGCGTACCTCGCGAGCGCCGACGAGGCCGAGAAGATCAAGCTCGTCATGTGGGACGAGACCGGCCACCGTCTGCCCGACACCGTCGCGATCTCGCCGCAGGCTCTGGCCGAGAAGGCCGGCTTCAGCATCCCCGCGGACCGCAAGTTCATCGCCGTCACCGGCGGCGGCATGGAAGGCATCGGCAAGGAGCACTTCTTCTCCTCCGAGAAGCTCACCACCCTGCTCACGCTCTTCAAGTATGAGGGCGAGTTCGAGAACGCGCTCGACATGATGCGCGCGATCTTCGAGGTCGGCGGCAAGGGCCACAGCTGCGGCCTGTACTCCTGGAGCGACGACCACATCCATCGCCTCGGCATGGCGGCGCCGGTCTCCCGCTGCATGATCCGTCAGCCGAACAACCGCGGCAACTCCGGTTCCGCGTGGAACGGCATGCCCCCGACGTCCTCCATGGGCTGCGGCACCTGGGGCGGCAGCATCGTGAGCGAGAACATCACGCTCAAGCACTACATGAACACCACCTGGGTCGCCCGTCCGATCCTGATGGATATGCCCTCCAACGAGGCGCTGTTCGGCGAGTTCTATCAGCCCGACATGGACGTCGAGTGATCGCCTCCCATATAACCCCAGGAGCAAAGCGGACGCCTTACGGCGTCCGCTTTGTTCACGTATTGACTCTTTCGCCGGGATCTGCCGCGGCGCCGACCGCTTTTGCCAGATCGCCCACCACGCGACGATCGTCAGCGCCGTCGCGCCGAGGCTGATGGGGTAGACGTGCATCAGGTGCTCAAAGGAGCGGTGGTTCGGGAAGATCAAGAACACCCACGCGATGCGCGTCCCGCAGGCGCAAATCAGGGACGCCACCGCGGGGCCGGCCGCCTCGCCGAACGCGCGGAGGTAGCCGGAGAACACATCGATGAGCACGGAGAACGCGTAGCACGGCACCAGCATCCGCAGGCGGTACGCCCCGTAGCGGATCACCTCGGGCGCGTCGTTGAACAGAGCGAGCAGCCGGTTTGCGAAGATGAGCAGCAGCGCCCCGCTGGCCGCCGTGAACACATAGTTCAGCACCAGCGTGACGCGCAGCGTTTTGCGGCAGCGCTCCAACTGTCCCGCGCCGTAGTTCTGCCCCACCACCGTGGTGCAGGCCTGGGCAAAGGAGTTGCAGAAGTAATACGAGAGGATCTCCAGATTGTACGCCGCGCTGGACGCCGCGATGATCGTGGTGCCGAGGCTGTTGATCGCCGACTGCACGCAGACGTTCGCCAGCGCGAACACCATGCTTTGCAGTCCCGCCGGGATGCCGATGCGCAGGATATTGCGCAGCATGGCGCGGTCCACGCGCAGCTCCCGCGGCACGACCCGCAGCTCCGTCTTGCTCCGGCAGAGCAGGACGAACAGCGCAGCGGCGCTGAAGAGGTTTGCGAGCACGGTCGCCGCGGCGACGCCGCTCGCGCCCATGCGGAACACGAGCACAAACACGAGGTTGAGCGCCACGTTGGCGGCGCCGGAGACCGTCAGCACGATCAGCGGCGTCGCGGTGTCGCCTCGCGAGCGGTAGACCGCCGCTTCGAAATTATAGAGGAAGATCACCGGCAGGCCGAGGAAGTAGAGCCGCAGGTATTGCAGCGCCATGCCCCGCACCTCCTCCGGCACGGAGAGAAGCGGCAGGAGCCGGGCCGCGCCCAGCTCTCCCGCCGCGGCGAAGATCACGCCGCCGAGCAGCGCAAACAGGATGGCGGTGTGGACCGCCCGGCGCACCCCGTCGCGGTCGCCCTGCCCGATCATCTGCGCCAGCACGACGTTCGCGCCCAGCGAGAGGCCGGTGAACAGGTTCACGACCAGCGCGACCACCGGTGCGTTGCCGCCCACCGCCGCCATGGCGTCCTCGCCGACGAAGCGGCCCACGACCGCGATATCCGCCGCGTTGAACAGCTGCTGCAGCACGGCGGTCAGCGCCAAAGGCAGCGCGATCCTTATCAGTTTATCGCCGATCGTGCCGTGCAGCAGGTCGAGCTCGCCCCTCTTCGCCATGTTCCCATCGCCTTTCGCCGATTGCGTTCAGAATGCGTGAATCATACCGCTTTTGCGGCAAAAATGCAAGTATTGCGGGAATCGGCGGCCGGTCGAATAGAAAACCTGTCTGATGCGATAGACGATCTCAATTCCCGTTCCGTTGATTTTTCCGGCTGTGTTTGATACTATTTTTAGGAACATTTTTGGGCTGACCGGGTTCTACGACCTCTGCCGCGCGGTGCTGGTCCACAGCGAGGCAGACTACGACCGCTTTGACAGCGCGTTTCTCGAATACTTCGACGGCGTGCCGTTTCCGGAGGAGCAGCCCCCCGAGGAGCTGCTGCGCTGGCTCAAAAAGCCGGAGGACGTCATGCGCGAGTTTCGCGCGTTCCTGAACACCGCGGACTGCGAGAGCAAGAGCATCGAGGAGATCCTCAAAAAGTTCGAGGAACGCCTGCGCGAGCAGAAGGAGGAGCACAACGGCGGCGACTACTGGATCGGCACGCAGGGCTACACCGAGTTCGGCCACAGCGGGCACACGTCCGAGGGCCTGCGCGTCGGCGGGCAGGGCCGTTACCGCCGCGCGTTCAAGGTCGCGGGCGAACGGCACTTCCGCGACTTCCGCAAGGACAACACGCTGGACATCCGGCAGTTCCAGATGGCGTTTCGCCTGCTGCGGCAGTACTCCTCCCGCGCGCAGGGCGAAAAAACGGAGTTTGACGTGGACGAAACCGTCCGCAGGACCGGCGACAAGGGCGGCGTCCTCGACGTGCGGTTCAAGCGCCCCCGCAAAAACACCGTCAAGGTGCTGATGCTGATGGACTCCGGCGGTTCGATGGAGTATTACTCCAGCCTCTGCTCCATGCTCTTTCAGGCGGCGGAGCGGGACAACCAGTTCAAGGAGCTGCACGTCTACTACTTCCATAACTGCATCGCCCCCTCGGTCTACACCCAGCCCCAGATGCGGCGGGAGCACTCCGTCTCCACCGAGTGGGTGCTCAAGAACTTCGGCAGCGATTACAAGGTCATCCTCGTCGGCGACGCGATGCTCGACATGTACGAGCTGCTGGAAAAGCGCTTCGACTGGCGCACCAACGAGGTGCGCTACTCCGGTATGGACTACTTAAAGCGCTTCCGGGAGCAGTACCCGCACCTCGTCTGGCTCAACCCCGAGGACGCGCCGGTGATGGGCGGCCTCTGGGGCGAGAGCTGCGGAAAGATCGCACGGGTGGTGGACATGTACCCGCTCTCCGTCTCCGGACTGGAGCGGGCCATGAAGAAGCTGCTGGCGGTCCGATAACAAAAAACGTGTATGGGATGGTTCCCATACACGTTTTTCCGTATGCAAACGCTTGCGCTCAGAAGGTCAGGCTGTCCACGCGGGGAAGCAGGTCCTCCAGCTGCGTGCGGCAGTTCTCGATGACCTTGCGCCCGTCCTCGGTATTGAGGCCGTTGCGGCGGATCGTGCGGCGCATATTGCGCGTATAGCCGATGATCCGCGCCTTGTCCTCCACCGCGCGGCAGGCCGCCTCGTCCGCGCCGTCGAGATACAGCTTGAGAGACTCCTTCCACAGCCGGTTCGTCGTCTCATAGGGCAGGCCGAGGAACTTGAGCACGTTGTCGTGGTCCGTCTCGCCGTAGCCGACGTAGGCGTTGTACATCGACGCCAGCTCGAACACGGGATGGCCCATGCAGAGGGTGTCCATGTCGATGAGCAGGCTCTCGCCGTTCTGCTGCATGACGTTCTTGATATGATAGTCGCCGTGCATCATATGATGGTCTTCCGGAACGGCCGCGACCAGCGCGTGGAGCTTCTCATACTTGTCGGCGGGCAGGTAGTCCTTGAGGAAGTCCGCCCAATCCAGCGCGACCTCCTTCATGTCCGGCATGGAGCCGGGCTTGACCACGGTGCCGTGGATGATCTTGAGCAGCTTCACGGACTCCGAGACGATCACGTCAAACTTCGACGGGTCCGACGCGAGGAGCTGCGCAAAGGTCTGGGCGTTGAGCAGCTCAAACACCGAGCCGTAGCCGCCGCTCTCAACGCGCACGACGTCGTAGGGGATGGCCGTCGGCACGCCGAGCACGAAGGCCGTGCGCGCCAGCTCGCGCTCGCGCTGGATCTCCGGCAGCGAGTCGGGATTGAGATAGACCTTGATGATGGTGTCGGTGTCGATGCGGTAGACCTTGCCGTTCGCGCCCTGGCCGATGACCTCGCAACCCTCGACGGAGACGCGGCGATAGGCCTTCTGGACGTTGATCATCTCGGCAAAGCCGGTCATGTCGAAGATATCATACACCTCGGCGCTGACGTTGACGATCTTGAGCTCGGGGCACTGCTTGCGCAGGCGCAGCAGGACGCGCAGACCCGCGCTCGATATGTATTCGAGCGCCTCCGCGTCGATGACGACGCGCTCGCCGCCCAGAGACTGCCGCAGTTCGTCGATCTCCTTCTCCACGTCGGGCGCATTGTTGGAGTCGATGCGCCCCGAGAGCGTGAGCTCCAGCGTATCCTCCGCGCGCTTTCCGGTTACGTAAGCCATGGTTCATCCTCCTTATTTCCGAAAACTATGTTGACCAGACTGTTATATTCCTGCCACGCAGGGTAATCCTTCAATTCGATCAGCAGCTCCGCGATGGTGCGGTAATACCACTCCTGCCGCGCGGGGTCCTTCTGATGGAACGACTGCCAGAGCGCGTCACCGTCCTTCAGCCAGCTGCGGTAGAACGCGCGCATGTTGGACAGCTTGTCGCCCAGCCAGAGGATCTTGATGTCCCTGTCCTTCGTCTCCCGCAGCACCTGCAGCGATTCCTCCTTGCGGATCTGCCAGGTGTCTTCTTCCTTCTGTCCCGGGCGCTTGTCCTCCGTCTCGGCGGCGACCAGCTCCGCCACGCGCTTGCCGAAGCGCTCGGCGATCTCCTCGCTGGTCACGCCCGCGTCCTCCACGGTGTCGTGCAGCACGCCCGCCGCCAGAAGCTCCCGGTCGCTGCTCATCGAGCCGATGACCGCCGCGACCTCCAGCGGATGCAGGATATAGGGCATGCTTTCGCGCCGCCGCACCATGCCGCTGTGAGCCTGCACGGCAAACAGAACGGCCTCTTCAAACAAATCCAATGTGTTCACCTCTTCTGAATCATTCCGGATCGCCCGCACGGGCGTCACGGCTCGCTTTTAGACGACCTCGAGCCCGCGGCCGGTCTCCACGCATACGACCTCGTCCCCGATGTAACAGGTATCGTACTGCTCCGCGCTGACGACGACCTCCTTCACGCCGCCCGGCGTGTCCAGCTCGAAGCGGTAGATCGGGTCGTTTTCGCCGCGGGAGAAGTCGGCGTACTTGTTTTTGAGCGGAAACGCGACGGTCTTGTCCGGAGCAAAGGACGCGGCCGGCTGCGCCGCCGGGGCGGCCGGCTCTGCCGATTCGTCCCGCTTCGTCAGCAGATAGGCGGCGGCTCCTGCCGCCAGGACTGCCGCAATCGCAAAAAATGCTCCCTTTTTCATGGCGCTGTCCTCCTTCGTCCTTGTATCTCCACATTTTATCAGTTTATCTGTCCTTTGGCGGTTTGTCAATGAATTTTCCCCTTGCTTTCGCATAAACATGGTGCGAAAGATTAACTATTAAATGTCAACCCCCAAAATGCAGGAAAGCTATGGATTGGTGCTGGGAGCAAAAGGGTACAACAATTCAAGTGTCCATGAGGGCGCTCTGAGAGCGGCAATATGGATTCGGGCTGGTTAAGCAGCTTGAAATGCTCTGCCGGATTTCTCCAAGGCAAAGATTAATCGCACGAGCTTCTTGGCGGCGTGAGAAATGGCAACGTTATAGTGTTTGCCCTCAGCTC
>Ga0310695_10008495_pt1 | contig 15847 bp, 13 predicted proteins | sample RumenRJG_04DNA_FD_203882 | JGI IMG/M metagenome (GOLD analysis project Ga0310695, IMG submission 203882) | Bovine rumen microbial communities from Lethbridge, Alberta, Canada - RJG_04 (v2) (version 2) | ecosystem: Host-associated > Mammals > Digestive system > Stomach > Rumen | place: Canada...
TACTCCTTTCCTTTATATCCTTATACCGCTTAAAGCGTTTTTGTCCTGATCTATTGATCTATCGGCTGATCCATTGATCTATCAGTTGATCTATTGATCTATCGGTTAATCTATTAATCTGTCGATTGATATATTGATCTGTCGATTGATATATTGATCTATTGGCTGATCCGTTCACCGGCCTTTGTCCGCCCATGGCGGAAAAACACATTGAACCGGCCATGTCAATAGGGTAGAGGCGGCCGCGCCGCCCTCTGCCCCCGACCGGCCTGTGTCCGCCGCAAGGCGGAAATATTCATTACACGGGCCGTGTCATAAAAAAAATCCCCTGCAATCATGCAAGGGACGATCAAAAATCAAAATCGCGGTACCACCCTTTTTCGGAGCACATCTGTCTGCCATGCCCCGCACTCGTTTCGTGCGCTGTTATTTTTGCCGCACAGGCATCCCGCTTAACATATTTTTTCAGCAGCTTCCTGTATGCAGATCGGGGAATCTCCAATCACAAATCACGAAAACCGGAGCAGTATAAGTTCTGCTTCTAAAAAACGAACTGCAGAACCGCTCTCTGAAAAATATTTTTCACGGAAAAGCTCCCATACTGAAACTTCCGAAAAGGTTCATGCGGAATGCTTCCAGCCAGCGGCATTCCTTCTCTGTCGCACTACATCTCCCGTACTCACGTATGTTCAACGCCTAAAAAACGTGACTATTATTGCACGCTTTCAGGCTTTTGTCAAACAAAAGCGGGCCGCTCCCTAAGGGACGGCCCGCCGGAATCCTGCGGATTATTTTTCAGCACATATCAAATGATTTTCATTTGCGCTGCTTTACTCATTATGCGTACGCTTTTATTGTCTGTCTGACCAGTCAGTCTTCCTGATCAGTCAGTGCGGCTGTTCAGTCCGCTTCTTACTGTGTCATCTCCACATAGAGTGCGCGGTACTTCTTGGCGGAGTTCTCCCAGGAGACGTCCTTGGCCATGTCGCGGCGGACCATGTCATCCCATCTTTCGCGCTCGGTGAAGTAGAGGGTCTTGGCTCTGTTGATCGCGTCGAGCAGCAGGCCTGCCTCGTATCTGTCAAATGTGAATCCGTTGCCTTCGTTGGTGTACTGGTTGTAGGGCTCTACCGTATCCTTGAGGCCGCCGGTCTCACGAACGATCGGCACGGTGCCATAGTGCATGGCGATCAGCTGTGTCAGGCCGCAGGGCTCGAACTGGGAAGGAACCAGCAGGGCATCCGAGCCGGCATAGATCTTGTGAGCTCTGCCCTCATCATACATGATGTTGGAGCAGACGCTTCCCTTGTAGGCGCCCTCGTAATAGCGGAAGGAATTCTCGTACACGTCGTCGCCGGTTCCCAGAACCACGATCTGGGTATTGCCGTCGATCAGATCCGGGATCACGGCATTGACCAGATCCAGACCCTTCTGGTTGGTCAGGCGGGAGATCAGGCCGATAACGAATTTGCCCTCGTCCTTCTCGAGTCCCAGCTCTTCCTGCAGAGCCAGTTTGTTGGCTTTCTTTTTCTCAATGACAGTGTTGATGTCATACTGTTCTGCCAGCAGGGAATCTGTAGCGGTATCCCACATTCCGTAATCGATGCCGTTGATGATTCCGCGCAGCTTTCCTGCGTGATAGCGAAGGTGGGCATCCAGGTTCTCGCCGTAGAAAGGTGTCTGGATCTCGCCCGCGTATGTTTCGCTGACGGTCGAGATCATATTGGAATAGGTCAGGCCGCCCTTGAACATGTTGGCATCATTGAAGCCCTGTTTCAGAGCATCTTTGTTAAAGACATAATCCGGAAGTCCGGACCAGTATTTGATAGTAGGGATATCATAGATACCCTGGAAGCGCAGGTTGTGGATGGTGATCATGACCTTGGAGCGGCTGATCGGTGTATCCGCGAACATGGTGCGCAGATAAATCGGGACCAGGCCTGCCTGCCAGTCGTGGCAATGGATCACATCCGGGATCCAGTCCATATAGTTGAGTGCCGCGAGGGCAGCTTTTCCAAAATAGCAGAACTTGGGAATATCATCGATCAGGTTGGTATAAGGCTTTCCTTCGCTGAAGAACTCCTCGTTGTCGATAAAGTCATAGACAACGCCGTCCCAGACATACTCCATGATTCCTACATAATATCTCTTGCCGTCCGAGCAGAGGTCCATATCAAACGCTCCGCGATAGACCATCTTCTCCTGATACTTGTCAGGAATGCATTTGTATCTGGGCAGGATGACTCTGACGTCGCAGTTCTGTCCGATCAGAGCCTTGGGCAGGGCGTACATGACATCGCCCAGACCGCCGGTCTTGACGAAGGGATAGCACTCGGAGCCGATAAAGGCGATGCTTCTTCTGGGCTGGGGGAGCTCGGGAGCGGGAGCTTCTTCGACCACTTCCTCGACAGGAGCTGCCTCGACGGGAGCTGCCTCAACAGGAGCCGCTTCTGCTGCAGGAGCTGCCTCAACGGGAGCCGCTTCTGCTGCGGGAGCCGCCTCTGCTGCGGGAGCTGCTTCTGCTGCCTCAGCGGCTTCCTTCTTTGTAGTTCTCTTTCTTGTGGTAGTCTTTTTAGGTGCCGCCGCCTTTTTTGTTTTCTTTGTCGCAGCCGTCTTCTCTTCCGCTTCTGTCACGGCTTCGGCATCGGCTTTCTTCTTCGAAGCTGTTGTCTTCTTTGTCGCTGTGGTCTTCTTAGCGGCAGTTTTGCGTTTCTTGGGAGCGGGTTTCTCCTCAGCCTTCTCCGCTGCAGCTTCCGCCTTCACTTCAACTGCTGCGTCATCCTTCTTGGCTTCCACTTCCGCTGCCTTGGTCTCGGCAGCCTTTACTGTCTCGGTTTCCGGTGTCGTTTTTTTAACGGCCATTTGACATTCTCCTTTATTATGAAAACAACAGTGAACACTGCAACATAAAAATACTACTGGATAGAAACTATTATAACATAGATACTGCGTTCATTTCTTTCTTTTATTCATTTTGTAAGCAGTGATTTTGCGATTTTATGTCCGGTGATTTCGTTCATTTTACATCCTGCCATTTTGTGATTTCGTGTTTGTTTACGAATCATTGCCGAAACAGGTCGTGATCTGTCAGGTTCTGTCAGTTTTCAGGCTTTTCCTCCACGATCACGATACGTCCCTGTCCATATGGATCAGCGTACTCTTCTCCGACCACACCTCCGCTGGCTGAGATGTAATCAGACATCAGCTGGACATCGATTCCATAATTTCTGGCGACCACTTCGCATCCATCAAACATCGAGAAGCCGTCTCCATGATCCAGAAGAGTATACTCGAGGCTGCAGACTGTATAAGTCTTCCCGGGATCCAGATCCTGGTCTCCGACTTTTACATTGCGCACGCGTCTCTCTCCCGACACTCCTTTGAAGTAAGAATACTCGTCCGCTTCACAGGTACTGTCTATATAGGTGTGTATTTCATAACTGAGCCCCGAAACCTGAAGGAACCCACCGTTTTCACCTGGGACTGACCTGGCCCCCCATTCAAGAGCATCCAGAATCTGCTGTCCGGTCAGCTTCACAATACAGGTATCACTGTTAAACGGACATGTCGTCAACAGGTCTTTCATGGTGATTTTTCCCTTACTGATAGAAGCTCTGAGACCTCCTCCGTTGGACAAGCCGATGTCCGCTCCGCTATGTATTCTGAATGAATCCGCAACAAAGTCTCCCAGATTTGTTTCCGCGCGGCGGACCATCCGGACAGGAACTCCCTGGGAATCTTTTTCCTCAGGATCATTAATCGTCAGTTCTGCCACTGTCTCACCGATTTGATATTCGATTGCCTTGTCAGCTTCCTCCTCTATCCGGTCTGCATCCTCCACAATCTTATTATTAAATCCGAAGAGCGAAGGTACGGATTGTTTATTCTCCCAGGTCCAGATATTTGTATCCAGTATTTTTCCCTCTGATGAGATATGGCTGTATCCGATACAGTTCAGCTTTGTCCCGACTGCGGAACGGACCACTTCTTTCCCGTCTTTGTTTTTCATTACTATCTGGTCAGTGTCGTGGCTGTGACCGTCCAGAACGACATCTATTCCGTTCGTGTTCGCAATGACATCCGCATAAGTCCAGGGTCTGCATTCATCCTGGTTTCCAAGGTGAGCCACCAGATAAATCAGATCAGCTCCCTCTGCCCTCGCATCATCTACCGCTTTCTGCACTGCAGTGTACAGTTTTTTACCTGTTTCATCCTGCTCAAAGCCATAGATCCAGTCGCCCTTCTCGTTCTGGAAAAAGGCGGGATGGGAAGTGATGAGAGTGCAGGGAGTCGTCACGCCGACAAAACCGATTTTGACATTTCCGACTTTTTTGATGATATAAGGATCGAAAACCAGCTTATCCTCTTTGACAAAATTACAGCAGATATATGGAAATGAGGCTTCCCCGGCAAGTTTGAAGAACTGCTCCGTCCCGTAATCAAAATCATGGTTTCCGGGAATCGCCAGATCATAGTCCATCTCATTCATCAGTTTGACGATCGACTCTCCCTTGGAAACAAGTCCGATGACATCACCCTGCATCGAGTCTCCGTCATCCACGAGCAGTGTCTCATAGCCCTGCTTTTTCAGCGTCTCGCGGATCTGATACAGGCCTGCGAGTCCGAATCCATCTTCAACACCGCAGTGTATATCGCTGGTAAAGAGGATCATGATATCTTTCTTTTCCTGATCTTCTTTCTTTTCCTGATCCTCTTTCTTTTCCTGATCCTCTTTCTTTTCCTGATCTTCTTTCTTGTCCTGGCTTTCTTTGCTGTCCTGCTCTTCCTTCTTTTTCTGTTCTTCTTTGCTGTCCTGTTCTTCCTTCTTCTGTTCTTCTTTCTTGTCCTGGCTTTCTTTGCTGTCATTCTGGCCGGACTGGTTTTTTTCTTCAGAAGCGATCGTCACAGCGGCATTTTCGTCCACCAGCTTGTCCAGGTCGACCTCCTCCACTGCCTCCTCTGTCACTATACCGTCAATAGAGTCTGTCGCTTCCGTTCCCCCATTCTCTGAGGGTGCCGTTTCCTGCGCGGCTCCAAAGACAGAAACGCACAGGAGAAATACCATCACAGCCAGTGCCGCCGACCTCTGCAGAATCTTCTTTTTCATGGTCAAATACCCTGCCTCCTTCCGTGTTTCACTACCATTTTCCACTATCTCTTTTTATTGTTTTTACTTTCGTTCTTCTCTTTCGACTTTCGTTCTTCTCTTTCGTTTCGTGAAATTCTCTTCGGCCTTTGATTATGAAATGCTGGCGGTTTTACGGACTTAAGGGCCGATATGAATGACCGCTGTCCTTCGAAATGCAGAAATAATCCGTATGACCGCGGACCAGGCAAGTGTCAGACAGTAGCCCAGAATAAGCATCTTTCTCCTCCTGATAAAAACAATGCATCCCAATGCGATCAGAAAGTCAAATGAGCCTGCCAGTACATTTCTACTGTAGTCGGGAGACTTGTACCGCTTTGCCTCCAGCCCTCTCAGAATATTTATCAGACCTGTAAACGCGTGATATCCCAGCAGATACATCACCACATACAGACGCGGAAAGTCACTGAGCGCAGCCGTAAACATGCCAAAATCCAGAATGAAAACAGCTGTAAAAAGAACGTACCGTCCCCCCACCATGTGCCGCGCCATTGAAAAATAATAGTAAAGGTAATGGATTCCGGACAGGAACAATGAAATGCCCAATATCATAGCCGCAAATTCCAGTCCCACATCCGGATTCCTGAAGAGGATCCAGCTGCAGATAATCATGACCACACCGGAAACAATATTGAATACTCGACTGGTCCTGCTCATTTCGCTTTTTTATTCCTTTCCTGTTCCACAAGTATCAGGTAATCTCTGATTCCACTGAACCCATTCTTATGATAATCGATCGAAAAGCCTGCCAGGAGATTTCCCGATTTGAAGATCTTGTCTGTCACCATGCTCTTCTGAGCCATGGCCGCAAGAAAGAATTTTCCCAGATAAGTGCTGCCCCTGTCTTTTTTCGCCGACCGGAGATATTCGCCCTGATACTTTTGTATATCAAAATCCTCAATCCAGTGTCCTGAGATTTTTTGGGCCAGTTTTTTCCAGTCCGCGCAGGCATCCTTTCTTCTCTTTTTCAAGATTTCATGGATCTCTTTTTCCCACAAATGGACAGCTGCTCTGTCATAGCAGCCCTTATCAAAAGTCTTATATACGCCCCGCAGATATTTCATCGCATAAACCATCTGACAGAACGCGTCGAAATAATCTGATGGATTATCTTTTATGACCACCTTGTAATCTGCCCAGGCCGGAAGATATTTATATCTGGCAAAACTATAATCCGGAAAATGGCCTGCCCTGCCGTGGCCCAGATTCATGATGGAATTCTCACTGCCCTGCAGGGGTGTGCTGACAAAAAAGCCTTTATCGACATCGTCTTCCAGAGAGGGATTGTGATGGAAAACGATCTGAGTCTCCCGGCATTCATCCCCCTCTCCGGACAGCTCATAAAAATAATGGTTGGTATTGTTGATGACCAGAGAAGGTGTGCCCGCAAAATACCGGTGCGCCCACGTATCCGCCAGCACATGCATGGCGATCCCGGCTGCCTGCCGGGAACCTCCCTTAGCCAGGTTGACCGTGTCGACCAGAAGGTCACTGTTCACGTCACAGATGAGCCTGTATTTATTCAAATATCTTCGGGAACTCCCCTTTTTCTCAGCATTCAGGTCGTAGGGAAGGAAATGAAAAGAAGCCCAGATCCTGGTGGTTTCCTGCTGGCTGATAATGTCTTTCCTCTGATCCATCAGTTCCAAAGGCAGCTGAGTCGTAGCCGCGGACAAAGGAGCTTTAAGCCCGGACAGCAGGCTTTTGCTGCAACAGTCCACAAACTGCGCGCTGTAACATATTTCAAGGCTCTCACTGTGGGAATAACCCGCAATGTAGGCCGCACAATAAGTCGCATAATAATGAAAATCAATCTGCATTTTGTCTTCCCGGCGGAAATTCGCGCTGAACTCTTCAGCCATTAATCCTGTTCTTCCGCCCCCGCCTGTATTATTCTGAAAACCTGATATTTATTCTCTGTAAAAAACGCCCAGTTCTTCATCCTCCCTGGCTTTTATGATCGCGGCAAGCCTTCTGGCTCTGTACACTGCGACCAAAAGTTCTACCAGCAGAACCAAAGATGTAATATCAATAAACAAAAGGACGATCTGATCGATTACATCGTGCTGGAGAGAAAAGACCATAATACGGCTGAACGTTTTGCCTACATACATGACAGCGAGAACACCTGTCAGAAAGATATAAAAAGAACCCGCTTTCTCTCCTCTCCCCTCCAGCCGGGAACAGCAGCCTATGATGACCCGGAGCAGAAATTCAACCACCAGATTGATTCCGAGCAGACTGATGACAATCCGGGGCGACAGATTTCCGGGGCTGATTCCCTCCAGAGTCTCGACGCCGTTGTATGAAAGAATATTGATCGCGATTCCCTTAAAAAGGCCCCAGACCGAAAAGAACATGGTTCCGGTACCCACAATATAAATAATATCAAGATTTTTTCTCAGTTCTATTTCCATCGGGATTCCTCTGCACCATATATTCCTTCGACCGCTTTTCTTTACCTGTTTTTCTTTTTCCGCTTTTCTTTACCCGTGTTTCTTTTTTCGCTTTTCTTTATCTGTTTTTCTCAGCCGCTTTCATTTGAACGCATTTGAACAGCCACAATTCTCCGGCTGTTTTTCCTGTTGTTCTATTATAAAATAAACAGGGCATAATAGTAAAGAAAGGCTGTCCGGATGAAATCGATTGAGACCAGTCTGGGTTACAGTTCAGGCCCTGCTGAAAACAATGCGCCTTTTGTGCATCACTGCTTCGGTGGGACGCTCCCGCTCCGTGAAAAACGCAGCGGATACTAAAGCTTTTTGCTGCGCCAGGGCTTGCAAAAAGCAAGTACCGGCGTTTTTCAAGGCCCACCTCTACAGCAATGCACAAAAGACGCTCCAAGAATCAGGTGGGTCTGAACTGTAACCAGCCTGGCAAAAAAAGTATATTTTTCATCATGAAATTGATACAATGGCTGTTGTGTATTTTGATCACAGATATTGCGCGATGAAGCGGGTTTCCTTTTCTGCGCGCGTATACCGTGTCTGAAGTCACGGGTATTGCCGGATGAAGAACAAATCGCTGAATGTCCGGGATTTGTAAAGAATTAATGGAAAGAATTAACAACAGGAACTATTTTAGAAACTATTTAGAAAAAGGAAGGAAGAATGAACCGCAAGCTTATCAAGCAGGCCTTTCTCAAGACGCTCCCCGTCCTGGCGGGATATATCGTTCTGGGAATCGGTTTCGGAATACTGTTGAGAAACGCGGGATACGGTGTCCTGTGGGCTTTTGCCATGAGCGCCTTTATCTACGCAGGATCCATGCAGTACGTGGGAGTGAGTCTGCTCACAGGAGGAGCCTCGGTCATTACCACAGCCCTGACGACGATCATGGTGAACGCACGCCATCTTTTTTACAGTATTTCCATGGTCGACCGCTACAAGGACGCCGGGAAGTACCGCCCTTATCTGATCTTCGCCCTGACCGACGAAACGTATTCTCTTTTGAGTGACGGGCATGCTCCCTCTGAGGGGGATCCCAGCCTCTACCGTTTCCTTGTCTCTCTCTTCAACCAAAGCTACTGGGTGACCGGCAGCGTTCTGGGCAGCCTGCTCGGTGCGGTACTGCCCTTTTCCACCAAGGGAATTGAGTTTTCCATGACAGCGCTTTTCATCGCCTCTTTCACTGAGCAGTGGCTCTGTACACACGACCACGTTCCCGCCCTGACAGGTCTCCTGAGCACTCTTGTTTGTCTCCTGGTCCTGGGCCCCGGCAGGTTCCTGATTCCCGCCATGCTGCTCATCACCCTCGTGCTGACACTGCTCCGCGGCAGAGAGGAGGCAGTTACATGAAGGAAATCACTCTGATCGCGGTCATGTCTGCCGTGACTATTCTGCTGCGTTTCCTTCCCTTTCTGGTCATCCGCGGGAAGACGCCTCCCTATATCGCCTATCTGGGGAAAGTACTGCCCCCCGCTATTATAGGCATGCTTGTAATCTATTGTCTCAAAGACGTGAACTGTCTTTCCGCTCCTTACGGGCTTCCCGAACTGGCGGCGTCAGCCTGTGTGGTCATACTGCAGGTATTGCGGCGGAACTCCCTGCTCAGCATTCTGGCGGGAACGATCCTGTATATGCTGCTGACCTGAAATGCAGTCCCGCGGCGGATTCCTGAGCAAAATGCTGCTGACCTGAAATGCAGTCTCGCGGCGGATTCCTGAGCAAAATGCTTCTGACCTGAAATGCAGTCTCGCGGCGGATTCCTGAGCAAAATGCTGCTGACCTGAAATACCGATAATCAAAATCCCGCCCCGCTGAGGTTTTTTGCCTCGGCGGAGCGGGATTTTATGTTTTTCTGATTATTCTTATTATTATTCTTATTGTCCTTTTTGTTTTTCTAATCGAAACAGCGCGTACCCCCCTGTCGGCCATGGTTATCCGCATGTACATCAGAGTTGGAATGACTTCTGAAAGGCGGACAGGTTTGTATTCTTCTCGTTATTTTTCTTGATCGCGAAGACTGTTTTTTTGAAAAATCTGCCATAGCCCCTGTCCACAAGAAGATCCCGGAAAACACCGGCCACCAGGTCCGGAGGGTTATTGAAAGCGCCGCATCCGAAGGCTCCCAGAACAAGGATATCCACGTCTCTGGCAGCTGCCACTTCGAGGATATTCCGAATTCTGTTGCGGAAGACTTCTTCCAGTTTCTCCATGGAAACGGGCTTCCTTTTATCGGGATCGTAATAGGGTGCCGCGCAGGTCAGCACATCCACTGCAAACCACTGATCCATATACTGCGGGATGACGTCATCCGTTTTAAAAACAGTCACCCCGGGGGAATAGATCACAGCGTCCGTGCCCATATCGCCTGTATTCCTGCTATTCCATTTATAGTAATTTTTCAGCAGATACGGGATGGTCAGGGCGGCGTAAAGGCTGCTGCTGCGGCACAGGCATTCCTCCTGCGCCATAGCGCCGTTCGTCACTCCTCCGCCCGGACTGTAGGCGTTTGCGAAATTGAGCACAGCGACCCGGTCGGGTCCGCCCGCATAGGCCTGAGCACAGTGAAAAGATGTATCTTCGATGACCTCGATTACAGGAATTTCTGTTTTTACTGTGGGATTCATGGCCTCATAGCCGCCCAGATAAAGAAGTGTTCCCGCCCGTGTTTTCAGGGTCTGATCGCGGAGGTCTTCATTTGTCCGAATCACCCGCTGTGTGTCTTTAAAGGACTCGATCAGTCCTGCCCTGTTCATCATCGTATTTCACAGTCTCCTTTCTGTGTTCATGTTTATAGTTCACTCTTTCCGACCATGCCGCTCGCCAAAGCGGCAGCCTTCACCGTTTTCGCGCAGGCGAAAACGGTGAAGGATTACAGGATGTTTGCAACCGCCTCGCGGCACAAACATCCGGGGTGAAAAATAATGCATCGGCATTATTTTTCACTCTTCTTCCGGGCAGGCAACGGACAGGTCCGGATGCTGCTTCATCCAGTTGTTGAGCAGATTTATCTCCGGTCCGTCTCCGCAGGAGCATTGCTCCTGATAACCATCCCCGCTCAGCCAGAACCACTCCTGCATGGTATCTGAAACAGAAGCCCGTATGACGTTTTCTCCTTCGATGCCGGGTCCGGAGACCTGAGCAAAAACATACTCAATAGTGTTGTCTTCATCCTCATTCAGAGCGACCCACTCTGCTTCCCATACAAAGCGGCCGCTCTCATCCTCACTGAAAGAGGGAAGGATCTCACAAAGTACCGGGCAGCGCTGGTCCTTGTTCCAGTAAAATGCCAATGCGCCCTGTATCGATGTGTCATCATAGAGAATCCCCATCAGAAAACTGCCCTGGAGGATCCTTCTGTGGAGGCTAACTCCCGGGAGCAGCGAGAGATTTCCATAGATGCATTCCGGACCGGCTGCAGGATTTTTCCGGTTCTTTTTGGGCTTTTTCTTCCGAACCATAATCTTCCTGAAAGGATCGTATCTTCTGTCTGTTTTCAGAGTGATCTCATAAACTCCGGGAAGCCTGATCAGAACGTCCGGCTCCCCTTGAGCCGGACGGCGGAGCAGGTGATCGATCAATACCCGCCGGACTTCTTTCCAGCCTGCCGGAAACTCCACCCGGCTCAGTTCGGTACCCGCAAAAGCATAGTCGCCGATTCTGTCCCTTGCGACAGATTCCGGTATGGTGACATATTTCAGATGAGAAGAGGAAAAAGCGTAATCCCTGACAGAGGTCACGGTGTCCGGAATGGTGACAGTCTCCGCGTCCACAGAAGCAAAGGCAAATTTGTTGATGGTGTCAACCCCGGCCGGAAGCTCCAGATGACTGTCATCGGAAAAACACGCGTACAGGATCCCCCCGCTTATATAATAATCCCCCCACCGGTCTATTGCCCAGGGCGTTCTGTAAAAAGAACCTATGCCAAAGCGCAGCTCTTCCCGGTCCTCCATACTGTCCACATCCTCGTAAATATGGCAGAGGCGGACACCCTCGGGGATCAGAACCCGGTCCAGCAGAGTACAGTCGGCAAAGGCATAGGCGTCGATGCGGCACAGCGTCTCGGGAAGACTGATTTTTTTCAGATTCTTACAGCCCGCAAAAGCCCGGATCCCGATCTCATCGACACCCTCCCTGATCACGAGTTCCCGGATCAGTTCCTTTTTGTCCTCCCAGGGCGGAGCCGGATTTCTACCGCAGGAGAAATCCGGAACCTTGCCGAGTCCCGAGATTACGAGTACTCCGTCTCTTCCCAAACGCCAGACAAGAGGCTCACTGCTTCCGAAAAATTCACCGGACTCGATGAAATCAGATTCCATCTCCGTGTCTGCTTTGGCTTCTGCTGCCACCCCGTTCATTTTGTCATTTCCGTATTGCATCATTCGAACAATCCTCCTTCCGGGATCATGGATCCCATACAGTGAATCATCTGATAATAACTGCCCTGTACCTCGCTTCAGCCTCCTTTCTGATAACCGCGCAGCCTGCTGATCAAAAGGCTTTTTTCTGCATCCGTTTTTGATTTGTGTTTTATCTGCATCAGTACACTGTTTTTATCACGGGATGTGCCGGCGTTTTTTCTGTTTTTAAATTTTCAAGGTGTAATCCGATCCTGATTCCCACGCGGAAGCCGCGGGGGTAATTCTATTCACGCAAAAACTTTTACAGTGGTTACGTTTTGGGGAGAAATGATTTGCTGATTTGCTGAAGTAAAAATAAAATTCCACTCTTTCCGACCATGCCGCCCGCAAGAGCGGCACCTGGGGCGAAATACGCGAAGGTGTTTTCTCCGATGGGATCACAGGATGTCTGCAGCCGCTCCGCGGCACAAACATCCGGAGTGAAAAATATCGTATCGACGATTTTTTACTCTTATGGTGAGTTGAAGAGCTGAAACTTGAAGCAGAAGTGAAAACTCAACTTTCAGTCCCCAAAACGTTTGGAAGATACACTTACACTTTGCCGGGGAGGCTGAAACTTGAGCTGAAACTTGAAGGCTGAATGGCCTCATTCCATTTGACAGAACTGTTCATAATTGTATATAATATTTTGCCACTGCTAATACATAAGGGGAAAGGAATGCGCGCCGTTCTTACCCGCGCAGCCCCGTTTTCATCCAGCTGCCTCTCTATCTCACCTCATTCTCCGGATAGACTATAAGCGCAGCCCGTTACAATCTCTGGGAGGAAATCATGGAAGAAAAGAAAAATATCCTGACTTATGAAGGTCTCAAAAAATACGAAGATGAACTGCATGAACTGAAAGTAGTCAAAAGAAAAGAAGTCGCCCAGAAAATTAAAGAAGCCCGTGAGCAGGGCGACCTGTCCGAGAACGCCGAGTACGATGCCGCCAAGGACGAGCAGCGCGACATCGAGACCAGGATTGAGGAACTGGAAAAGATCCTCAAAAACGTCGAAGTCGTCGCCGAGGAGGACGTCACATCCGACCGGATCAATATCGGCTGTACCGTCCGCATCCAGGATGTCGAAGAAGGATTTGAGGAGGAATACAGCATAGTCGGATCCACAGAAGCCAACAGCCTGGAGAACAAGATTTCCAATGAATCCCCCGTCGGCAAAGCCCTGATTGGAAAAGCTGTAGGCGAAGAAGCTGTTGTCATGACTCCCGCGGGCGAATTCAAATATAAGGTGCTGGAGATCCGCAAGACAAACCAGGGCTGAGTCAATCAGAGTCACCTCTGAAAATGAAAGAAGCCTGCGCCAGATCAGCTGAAGCCGCCACGGAAAACGTAAGAAGCAAGGGCGGGATCAGCTGAAGCCGCCACGGAAAACATAAGAAGCAAGGGCGGGATCAGCTGAAGCCGCCACGGATAACGAAAGAAAAAAACAGAACCGATATCATACATAAAGGAGCAACACTCAATGGGAGAAAATAATCTGCAGGAAAAGAACAAGCAGAAAAATCAGCAGAAGAATCAGCAGAAGACACAGGATGTATCCCAGCTGCAGAAGGTCCGCCGCGACAAGCTGGCGGAACTGCAGGCTGCCGGAAACGATCCTTTTGTCATCGTAAAATATGACCAGACCCACCACAGCGCGCAGATCCGCGAGTACTTTGAGGATCTCGAGGGCAGGGACGTCTCCATCGCAGGCCGCATGATGTTCAAGCGCGTCATGGGCAAGGCCTCTTTCTGCAATATCCAGGACAGAGACGGCCGCATCCAGGTTTACGTCGCCCGCGACGAGATCGGCGAGGATGCCTACAAGGGATTTAAAAAGATGGACATCGGCGACATCATCGGTGTCAAGGGCTTTGTCTTCAAGACCAAGACCGGCGAGATCTCCGTCCACGCCAAAGAGCTCACTCTTCTGGCCAAGTCCCTGTCTCCCCTGCCGGAGAAGTTCCACGGCCTGCAGGACACCGACATGCGCTATCGCCAGCGCTATGTCGATCTCATTATGAACGACACTTCCCGCGATGTTTTCATCAAGCGTTCCAGGATCATTGCCGGCATACGCCGCTTCCTGGCGGAGCGCGACTTCATGGAGGTCGAGACCCCTATGCTGGTCTCCAACGCCGGCGGCGCGGCAGCCCGTCCCTTCGAGACCCACTTCAACGCTCTCGACGAGGACTTCAAGCTCCGCATTTCCCTGGAGCTCTACCTCAAGCGCCTGATCATCGGCGGCCTCGAGCGCGTCTATGAGATCGGCCGTGTCTTCCGCAACGAGGGCCTTGACACCCGCCACAACCCCGAGTTCACCCTCATGGAGCTCTACCAGGCCTACACCGACTACCACGGCATGATGGACCTGACTGAGGATATGTACCGCTTCCTGGCTAAGGAAGTCTGCGGCTCCACGACCATCACCTACAACGGCACCGAGATTGATCTGGGCAAGCCCTTCCGCCGTCTGACCATGGTCGATGCCATCAAGGAAGAGACCGGCATCGACTTCGACCAGGTCGCGACCGATGAAGAGGCCAAGAAACTGGCCGACGAGCGCCACATCGAGTATGAGGACCGCCACAAGAAGGGCGACATCGTCAACCTCTTCTTTGACGAGTTCTGCGAAGACAAGATGATCCAGCCCACCTTCATCATGGACCATCCCATCGAGATCAGCCCTCTGACAAAGAAAAAGCCCGGCGACCCGACCAAGGTCGAGCGCTTCGAGCTCTACATCAACGGCTGGGAGATGTGCAACGCCTACTCCGAGCTCAACGATCCCATCGACCAGCGCGAGCGCTTCGCGGCCCAGGACGCTCTGTCCGAGCAGGGCGATGAAGAGGCCCAGCACACCGACGAGGACTTCCTCTACGCCATGGAGATCGGCATGCCCCCCACCGGCGGCATCGGCTACGGCATCGACCGTCTCACCATGCTGCTGACCGACAGCGCAGCCATCAGGGATGTGCTGCTGTTCCCGACGATGAAGACCATCAAGGATTGACCGCATAACTACGCGGTTTCAGCGGCTATTTGTGTATCAGGTACAACAAAAGTACAACATTTTCCGGATCAATTGTTGTAGTTAGAAGTACTACTTTTAATTAAAAAGGACATTCCCAAGGAGAATATCTTTGGGAATGTCCTTTTTTTGATACGGTCAAAAACTATCAACCAGGCACACAGGAGGTGAAAAATGAGCAGTAGAACAGCGTCAGGTGCAGCAGGATACATGAAACAGCACATGGGAATGACCTGCCGGAAAGGAGGCCGTCATGATTAAGCTTCGATGGATGGGGACACCCGACGAGCTGATCTGGTTCCGCAGGCATCTGGAGGAGGATCAGAATCTCCGCCTCCAGAACGTCTCCCACATTCTGCCGATCCGGACATCGAACCGGCATTTCAGGATGATGGGGGAGGTCTATATTGCAGATCCTTCAGAAGGCGGCAGCCAGGAACAGGAAATCAAGGAAAAAGTATAAGGACAGGTGAAAAACATGTGCAGAATCATCTCAATCGTAAATATGAAAGGCGGGGTGGGTTATGGAAAGTAAGTTGTTATGAAAAGCTGGACCTGCGAACATACGTCACTTCGCCATTCACAGGCCCATGTACTTTTCATAATTCGAAACACGCTACAGTGATTTCAACCAATCAAGGAGACCTTTATCTTTCTTCCATGCAGGCAGTTCATTGTTGGATGGGCTCTCATATGCGGTCATCAGGGCATCCCTTTTCATTGCTTCATCTGCCCGTGCATAGATTTCTGTCGTTGAAATATCTGAATGCCCCAAAAGGTCTCTGATATAAACGAGATTTACACCGGCTTGCAGGAGATGCATTGCT
>Ga0310695_10008498_pt1 | contig 15845 bp, 11 predicted proteins | sample RumenRJG_04DNA_FD_203882 | JGI IMG/M metagenome (GOLD analysis project Ga0310695, IMG submission 203882) | Bovine rumen microbial communities from Lethbridge, Alberta, Canada - RJG_04 (v2) (version 2) | ecosystem: Host-associated > Mammals > Digestive system > Stomach > Rumen | place: Canada...
TACACATCTCGTTTTTCACTCAAGCCCACAAGCTCCAAAAGCTCACTTACTCTTTTATTAATTTCACTTTTTTTAAGACCTGTATATTTCAAAGGATAAGCAACATTGTCATAGACAGTAGAACGATCAAGTAGGTTGAAGTGTTGAAAAATCATTCCAATACCGCGCCGTATTCTCTTCATTTCGTGATTTGTCTTAGTATGAAACACTCCTCTTTCATCAGTCCAAGATAGCTTCTCTCCGTTTACACTAATTTCACCCTCGTCAGGCACTTCCAAAAGATTTATACAACGCACAAGTGTAGACTTTCCCGCACCAGAATAGCCTATAACTCCATAAATGCTACCATCGGCAATCTCAAGCGACACCTTTTTCAAAGCATGCACATCGTTGTTTTTTATATGATATGTTTTTGAAAGGTCTTTTAATATAATCATATTCCCTACCTATCACTATGAAATAGATGAGCAAAGAATATAATCAAATACCTAGATAGTCAATAATATTTACCGCACTATTCCCTATATTCTTTATACTAAATTATTATACACAGATATAGAAAAAATCTATAAGACACCCAGTATTTTAAAAGCTGAAATGATAGATTTATCAATTCATTTATGATAAGTCGCTATTAACTAGCTAGATAAATCGCTTTTACAAAAAAACTACTATGATTAACATACTTTTTTACAACATACAAATTTTATATTTGTACAAAAACGATATTTCGATAATAGTTTTTTGATATTTTTCGATATGTCTAGCATAATAGAAGAGAAACGTGTTATAATGTGTTTTCATCGTACATAGACAAGCATTACCAGGGAGGTCTTTTTGTATGAAACGTTACAATGGAAAATCCATTTTCAAGGGCATCGCCATTGGAAAAATCAGGATTTTAAAAAAAGCGGTCTTCAATACCGATAAGCGAGAAGTTAGCGACACAGACGCTGAAGAAAAGCGTTACTCTTTAGCTCGCGATACCGCAATTCAAGAGTTGCAGTCACTTTTCAGAAAGACTCGCGAGGAAATCGGAGAGGAAAGTGCAAATATTTTTGACGTGCAGTCAATGCTTCTCGCTGACGACGATTTCAACGACGCTGTTCTTGATACAATCCGAAACGAGAAAGCAAATGCAGAATACGCTGTATTCCAGGCAGGAGAGTCGATTTCAAAAATCTTCTCCGAGATGGAAGACGAGTATATGAAAGCCCGCAGTGCAGACATCAAGGACGTTGCTCGCCGTGTTGTCACGGTTCTTTGCGGTGGCTCAAGCGAAGTGAGCGCGGACGAGCCACAGATTATCGTCGCCGAGGAGCTCACTCCTGCTGAAACGGTGCAGCTCGACAAGAACAACCTTCTTGCTTTCGTAACAAAATACGGCTCAGCGCAGTCACACACTGCAATTTTGGCTCGCACAATCAACATTCCAGCTCTCACAGGCGTTATCATCGACAACGACTGGAACGGCAAAATGGCTATCGTTGACAGCTTCACTGGCGAGTTCATCATTGAGCCAGATGAGGAGATTCTCAAGGAAAAAGAGGCAAAGAGAGCCGAGCAGCTCAAAAAGAGAGAAATGCTTCTCACTCTCAAAGGTCAGCCGAGCGTCACAAAGGGCGGAAAGAAAATCAATCTTTACGCGAACATCGGAAACGTGGACGACGCAGACAAGGCGAACGAGAACGACGCAGAGGGTATCGGCTTGTTCCGAAGCGAGTTCCTCTATCTTGGCCGCTCAACTTATCCGACAGAAGAAGAACAGTTCGTGGCTTACAAGAACGTTGCGCGAAAGATGAAGGGCAAAAAGGTGATTATCCGCACGCTCGACATTGGTGCTGACAAGCAGGCTGATTATTTCAAGCTCGACGCTGAGGAAAATCCAGCGATGGGCTTCCGCGCTATCCGCATCTGCTTGGAGCGTCCTGAGTTGTTCAAGACACAGCTTCGCGCAATTTACCGTGCAAGCGCGTTCGGCAACATTGCGATTATGTATCCGATGATTATCAGCGTTGAGGAAGTTCAGAAAATCAAGAAGATTTCTGCTGATGTCCGTAACGCTTTGAACAAGGAAAATATTCCTTACGGCGAGGTAGAGGAAGGCATTATGATTGAGACTCCTGCGGCTGTTTTGATGAGCGAAGAGCTTGCGCAGGAAGTGGATTTCTTCTCAATCGGAACGAACGACCTCACGCAGTACACGCTCGCGATTGACCGCCAGAACTCAAAACTTGAGAACTTCTACAATCCGCACCACCCTGCCGTCCTCAAGGCAATCAAGATGACGATTGACAACGGACACAAGCACGGCTGCTGGGTTGGCATTTGCGGCGAGCTTGGTGCTGACACAGAGCTTACACAGACTTTCGTGAACTACGGTATCGATGAGCTTTCTGTAAGCCCGTCAAGAATCCTTGAGCTTCGCGAGAAAATCCGCTCAATCGACTAAAGTCCGCCTTTTTTATAACGCGAACAAAACAAAAACGCTCCGAGAATATCGGGGCGTTTTTTGTCAAACAAACTTCTTTTATAAACTCTTTATGAAGCTAAAGTTTTTGAGATGCTATTTTTTTTAATTGCATTTACAAAAAGTTCGTGAATCCTTTTATCACTTCCCATTTCTGGATGAAACGCCATTGCAAACTGATTCTTATATTGCACAGCCACAATTTTATCATCAACAACAGCAAGGACTTTTACAGCAGGATTTTCTATTTTTTCAATGTACGGTGCACGAATAAAAGTCATTTCAAAATCGCCCAAACCGACAAAGTTGCTTTTCTTTACAAAGCTGCCTAATTGTCGCCCGTAAGCATTTCTTTTTACTGTAACAGGCAATGTTCCAAGGTGAACGGTTTTATCGCCACTAATGTGCTCAGAAAGCAAAATCAAACCTGCACAAGTTGCAAGAACAGGAAGACCAGACTGCACTAGCTTTTGTATGTCAAAGAACATATCCAGCTCCCGCAGCAACTTTCCCTGCACTGTGCTTTCTCCGCCAGGAAATACAAGTCCGTCAAGAACATTTTCTGTTACATCAGCTTTTTTCCTAAGCTCAACACATTCAACTCCAAGCACTTCAAGCATTTTTTTGTGCTCAATAAAAGCCCCTTGAACAGAAAGAATTCCGATTTTCATTTACTGACCTCTAGCTTCCATAATCAGCTTGATTTCGTTTTCGTTAATACCAACCATAGCTTCTCCAAGGTCTTCAGAAAGTTCTGCAATCAGTTTTGCATCAGTGTAATTTGTAACCGCTTTTACAATTGCCTGCGCTCTTTTTTCAGGATTCCCAGATTTGAAAATGCCTGACCCCACAAAAACGCCCTCCGCACCAAGCTGCATCATAAGAGCCGCGTCTGCAGGAGTTGCAACTCCACCTGCTGCAAAGTTTACGACAGGCAACTTTTTGTTTTTGTGAACATAAAGAACAAGTTCGTATGGTACTTGCAAAGTCTTTGCAGCCTCAAAAAGCTCATCTTCGCGCATTGAGCTTAGGCGTGCAATTTCACTATTCATCTTTCGCATATGGCGCACAGCTTGAACAACATCACCAGTTCCTGGTTCGCCCTTGGTTCTTATCATTGAAGCCCCTTCATTGATTCGTCTCAAAGCTTCTCCCAAATCTCGCGCACCGCAAACAAAAGGGACTTTGAAATCTCGCTTGTTAATGTGATAAACATCATCAGCAGGAGATAAGACTTCCGACTCGTCAATATAGTCAATTTCAATTGCTTCAAGAATCTGCGCCTCAACAAAATGTCCAATTCTGCATTTTGCCATTACAGGAATTGAAACAGCTTGCTGAATTCCCTTAATCATTTTTGGGTCGCTCATTCTTGAAACACCACCAGCAGCACGAATATCCGCAGGAATTCTCTCCAAAGCCATTACAGCGCATGCACCAGCCGCTTCTGCAATTTTTGCCTGCTCAGGAGTTGTAACGTCCATAATAACGCCACCTTTGAGCATTTGGGCAAGCCCTTTGTTCAATTCATACTGAGTATTTTCCATAACTTCCTCCATAAAAGCATAAATAATTGGTATGAATATTTTGAAACTATTTTATTGATTTTAAGATATTATTAAAATGTTCAAATTAAATTTTTTTTTGCATACCAGAAGCTCTGACACATGATTGATTGAGAATCCTCTAAAACGGTGCTACTATACATTCATGGACGAAAAGCGACAAGATTTACGACATCGAGATTCAGAATGCAGATAGCAGAGCGGGCGCACGGCGGGCAAGGTGCAATTCCGCGCGACAATAATCTTGCACAGCACAAAATCGCTCGCTCATCTCCCCCGTGCGAGCTGTTGCGCTCATGTGCGCGGGGAAATTTTCCGTTTTTGGTGGTTAGCAGCTTGTGCTGTGGGTGACTATCTGGATTCTATCGTCGCTCAATCTTCGCAAACCATAATTTTGTGATGTATCATCAAGAAACAGCTGCTTTGCAAGAACAGCATTGCTTCCCGTTGTGTCCGTAATGGCTACAGGCGAATTGCTTGCAGGTGTAGCATCTGTCGTTCCGCTAGCAGAAATACCTCCTGTAATTGTAGTCGCCCCAGCAGGTGCAGATTCTGTATTTATTTTGCTGACTTCCGCTCGAAGCGTCCACGAACTTCTTTCCGCTCAAGGTGATTGACGCATGGTTGTTGATGATCGCGCTCTCTCCGCTCAAAATGTCGAATCCGCCGTCGTCAAAGTCCTGCCTCTCTCTTGAGCCGCTCGATTTCGACTTGCTTGCGCTCTGCCTCTTCTCTTTGCTTTCGCGATTCTTCTTCCTGCCTTTCGCGCTCTAGTCGTTGCTGCTTAGCAATTTCTTCTTGACGTATGCGCTCTTTTTCTGCGATTTTTCCGCGAATAACGCTGTCGATATGCCACACAACGCCGAATCGAAGCCCCAGCTGATTAAGTGAATGAATTATCGCTTGCGAATTGCGGCATATTAGCTAAAGCGGTGTCAATTGGTTTTGTAAAAAAATGAATTGATTGAGTCATCATTTTTATTCTATTATATTTTTTTCGATTTCAATGCTTTTATTTTTTTTACACTCGTTTTTCTATGTGTAAAAAGTCAATTCTGTTGTGAAGGTATTTTCGGAACAAGTCAAAAGGCTTTTCTGCATATCGATTTATATTTAATACAGAAAAGCCTTTTTTCAATTTACAAAAATATTATACCAAACAAGCGTCAAGTTCTGCAGCAATTTTTGCTTTATCGAGATTCTGTCCGATAATACAAAGTTTAATCATTCTGTCACCGACTTTCTCGTCCCATTCAGCTTTTATCTGTGGGTTACGAGCCAAAATCTCTTCTCGCTCTTCTTTGCTTGCAGTTGCAATCCACTGTCCGCTATATCCCGCTTGAATCTGTCTGCCAGAAGTCTCAAACACCACAGCCATATCGTCTTCATCGCTGAACCAACACAAGCCCTTGCAGCGAATAATGTTCTTTGGCCAGTTGCTTGCATATTTGTCAAGCTTTATGCGGTCAAACGGCTTTCTGCGCATATAGATAAATGTGCCAATGCCATACTCGTCTTCGTCCGCTCCAGAATCGCCCTCGTGCTTGTGCTCGTGATGGTGGTGATGTTCGTGTCCGTGCTCATGCTCGTCGTGGTCATCATCGTCATCATCGTGGTGATGCTCGTGTTCTTCGTGATGATGTTCATCGTGTTCATCATCTTCTTCGCCTTCTTCAAGCAATTTACACCAACCTGCACTAGCATAAACAGCCTCAAAATCAAAGCTATTTGTTGCGAGCATATCAGCAATAGGAACATCGCCATGAGAAGTTTCAATAATCTTGACACCAGGGTGCAAAGTTTCGATAACCTTTCTGACTTTTGAGAAATCGCTTTCAGAAACAAGGTCTTTCTTATTGATAACAAGAGTTGAACAGAACTCAATTTGCTGAACAAGCAAACTTTCAATGTCCTCTTCGCCCATCTCATCTTTATGCAAGAGCTTATCGCCACCTGCAAACTCATCAACCAAGCGAGCCGCATCAACTACGCCTATAACGTTGTCCAGTTTTCCGTTCTTGATTGTTTCAAGTTCTTGAGCAATCGGCATAGGCTCACAAACGCCAGAAGCCTCGATAAGAATATAGTCGTACTTACCAGTCTTGATAAGATTTTCAATACAGCCGTTAGTAAGAGGAACAATGTCGCTTGTATCTGTGATTTTTGCACCGTCAGCAATAAGTTTTGCGTCCACGTTCACTTCGCCAATATCATTGACGATAACAGCAACCTTATATCCCTGCTGATTTGACAAAATTTTGTTCATCAAAGTTGTTTTACCTGCACCGAGGTAACCACAAAGCAGAGCCATTGGAGTTAATTTTTTAGCCATTTGAATACCCTCTATATATAATGTACTAAAAAAAAGAAAAAAAGGCTACATTTTCTTTCTTATTGAAACAAAAAAGGGATTGGCACTCCCCAGCACCAATCCCAAAATATCCCCTCACACCCTCTAAAAAAAAAGACGATGTGCTTATGTAATTATTATTATAGCACAAGCCTAAAAAATAATCAAACCTTATTTCACATTTTTTTTATTTTTTTCTAAACTTTTTTGTATTTTCTGACGAAAAGCCATAAATTACATTGTTCTTTTCCTTTCATTTTATTCAAAGCAAAGCGCATTAAAGAAAAAAATTGACAGTTTGCAGAACGCAATTTATACTGAAAATATGACTGATGTTTATGAAAAAGTACCTGTCTTTGAAAGCTCTCGGTGGCTTTTGAGATTTGTTGAGAAGAAGGACGCGGAAGATTTGCTTGCGGTGTACGGCGACAAAAGAGCGCTTCCGTTTTTTAACAGCGACAACTGCCATGGCGACAATTTTTATTATCCCGACTTGGAGAGAATGAACAAGGCGATTGATTTTTGGCTTTATTCTTACAAAGAAAAGTTTTTTGTGCGCTGGAGCATTTTGGACAAATTGACCAGCAAGGCTGTCGGCACGATTGAGCTTTTCAACCGCAAAGCCGCTGACGCATTCGACAACTGCGCTGTTTTGCGCTTGGACGTCCGAAGCGATTTGGAAAATGCTTGCGCGCTTTCAGATATTGCCAGTTTGGTTGTGTATGATGCAAAAGAGCTTTTCACCTCTGAAAAAATCATTACAAAAATCCCGATTTTTGCGCTTGAGCGCTGCATCGCCTTTGAAAAACTGGGCTTTGTAAAGTCAGAAGAAGCTTTAATAGGCGCTGACGGCTGGAAATATCGCGATTATTGGGTGTTTTAGGAGCAAAAGATGGCAAAAATTACGACGGTTTATTTTGTTCGTCATTGCCTTCCCGATTCTGCAATCGCTGACGACAGAAACAGACCGCTGACGGCGGAAGGCCTTTCTGACGCGTTCAAGGTTCGCGACGTGCTCAAGGACAAGGCGGTCGATGTATTTGTTTCAAGCCCGTACAGGCGCAGTATTGAGAGCATTCAGCGTGCTGCGGAGTTTTTTCATCTGGAGATTGAAACAGACGAGCGACTTCGAGAGAGAAAAGCAGGAAAAGATGGAGTCAACGAGGTGCTCAGAACGCGGTGGAACGACTTTTCGTTTGCAGAAAGCGGCGGTGAGTGCATTGGGAGCGTGCAGCAGCGGAACATCGCGGCTCTGAAGGATATTTTGGAGAGGCATGCGGGCAAAACGGTGGTGATTGGCACGCACGGCACGGCGTTGAGCAGCATCTTGAATTATTTTGACTCGTCATTCGGCGCGGAGGATTTCTTGAAAATCGTTAACTTTATGCCATGGATTATGGAAATGGAGTTTGATGGGGAAAATCTTGTTTCCAAAACCGATATTTTTCACATTGCAAAGGCTTTATAAAGTTTTTTAGTAGATTTCCAAGACGTTTAACATAGCTCAACTGTGAGTAATCTCAGTGTACACAAAAAAAGGCAACTCAACGCTAGAGCTGCCTTTTTTTCATCTTTGAAAACGCTATCTTGAGCCTTTGTCGTAAGGAATGCCTTCCGCTTTTGGCGCACGGGATTTCTTCGACGTGAACGCCAAGACGATGAGCGAAATGATGTACGGCAATGTCTTGTAAACTTCGCCTGGGACGAGGTGAACGAGGAAGTCAAAGCCCGCGTATGTGTCGCCGAGCGCACGGAAAACGCCGAAAATCAGAGCCGCAAGAGCGATTTTCACAGGTTTCCACTGTCCGAAAATCATAACTGCCAACGCCAAGAAGCCCGCACCCGCAACGCCATAGATGAAGTCCCACTGGCTGTTGACCGCGCTGACGTAGATAATGCCGCCGATACCACCGCAGAAGCCCGAAATCACAACGCCAGCATAGCGCATTTTGTAAACGTTGATACCAACGCTGTCGGCTGCCTGCGGGTGCTCACCGCACGCCATCAATCGAAGACCGAAGCGTGTTTTGTACAAGATTACGAACGCCGCAACAAGAAGCAAAATCGTCAAAATCGTGTAAATGCTAAACTCAACGCCCGCAATTTTGAAAGCAAATGCCTTTCTTGTTTCGATGTAGCTCAAAATCGCTGACGGGTCATCGCCGTGGCTTCTGGCATTGTTGAAAGACTTCACGATAACGGTCGCCGCCGCTGTCGCAAGCATGTTCATAGCCGTTCCGACGAGCGTCTGGTCAGCCTTGAAGTTAATCGCCGCCACCGCAAGCAAAAGAGAAGAAATCATACCCGCAAGTGCGCTCACGAGCAGAACCGACAGCACGATTACAAGAGCGGGTGTCGTTGGGGGGAGGGCATAAAGCACGAAAGCACCGCCCAAAGCACCAAAGACCATAACGCCCTCAAGTCCCAAGTTGATGACGCCACTGCGTTCCGAGAACATTCCGCCGAGCGCCACAAAAATCAAAACAGAAGCGTAAATAAGCGTATATTGAATAAGCAGCATTAGTTTCCTCCTTCCTGTGCCTTAGCCTTGACAGCCGCAACAGCCGCCGCCTGTGCCTCAGCTCCGCCTGCATTTGCGTTTGCGCCTCCTTCTTTTTTGCCAAGTCGGGAGATAATCTCTTTGAAGAAGAGAACGAAGGCGCAAGTGTAAATGATGATAGAAGAAATCAAGTCTGCAATCTGCGGGTTAAAGTATCTCATATCGATGAGCGAGCCGCCCGTCGTTATGTGCTGGATAAAGTAGCCCGCAAAGATTACGCCAATCGGGTTCAAGCCGCCCAAGAAAGCAACGGCGATTCCGTTGAAGCCCATTCCCGGAACTGAGGAACTTGTCTTCCAAGGCTGAATGTCTGTGAGATAATACAAAGAAGCCGCAAGTCCTGCGAATGCGCCCGCAATAGCCATCGTGATGATGATGTTCGCTTTGTCGCGCATACCTGCGTACTTTGCCGCGTTCTTGTTCAAGCCCGTTGCGCGAAGCTCGTAGCCGAATGTCGTCTTTGTCAAAACGATGTAGACGAGAACTGCAAGAACAATCATGAGTGGGATTGCAATCGTCACATACTGATTTTTGTGGAAGAGAGAGCCCAAGCCAAGCGATGGCAAAATGGAAGCCTTTGACACGCTCGCGATGTGGAATGTTTCGCTCTTTGACTGGTCCATTGTGATTTCGCTTTGCATAAGCGCATTGACAAGATACAAGCCAATCCAGTTCATCATAATGCAAGCGATAACCTCGTTCACGTTGAAAATTGCCTTGAACACGCCTGAGATTGCAGCCCAAGCAGCAGAAGCCAATGTTGCCATAATCATGCACTGCCACCACGGCAAATGCCAGCTCAAAGCGCACCAAAGCGAAACTCCGATACCGATACAATACTGACCGCCAACACCGATGTTGAACAATCCCGATTTATACGCAAACAAAACAGAAATCGAACACAAGACAAGAGGCACTGTTTTTACGAGTGTCTGCCCGAAGTAGTAGAGCTTCATATTTGTTTTGCGATAATAAAAGAAGTTCTTTAGAATTGTGATAATTGCCTGTCCTGCGTGGCTTGGGCTGATTATCAAAAGAATGATGTAACCGACAAGAATACCGATTAGCGCGCAAAGCACCGCAGAAGAGATTGCAAGAAATGCAGGGGATGAAAAGAGATTTCCCCGTTTTAATTTATTAGTTTCACTCATCTATATTCTCCTTACACGTTTCTTTTCGCACCAGCCATATAAAGACCGAGTTCTTCAGCAGTCGTCTTCTTCGGGTCAAGGTCGCCCACGATTTCGCCTTCGTACATAACGAAAATGCGGTCGCTCAAGCTCAAAACTTCCTCAAGCTCATAAGACACCAACAAAACCGCCGCGCCCTTATCTCTGTCTGCAACGATTTGGCTGTGAATATACTCGATTGCACCAACATCAAGACCGCGTGTCGGCTGAACGGCAATCAAGAGCTTGTGCTCTTTGTCAAGCTCGCGTGCGATAATCGCTTTCTGCTGATTTCCGCCACTCATTGCGCGAGCCACAGTCTTTCCGCCCTGTCCGCTTCTGACGTCGAACTTTTTGATAAGTTCTGCGGCGTATTCAGAAACAGCCTTTTTATTGATAAATCCGTGTGTTTGGAATTTTGGCTGCCAATATCGCTGAAGCACAATGTTTTGCTCAAGCGAATAATCCAAAACAAGACCATGCTTGTGGCGATCTTCTGGAATGTGGCTCATTCCGTCTTTGCTCTTTTCGCGAATTGATTTCTTCGTGATGTCCACACCGCCAAGCGTGATTTTCGCCTCGTCTGGATTTGCGAGTTTTTCAAGTCCCGTAAGACCACCGATAAACTCGCTCTGTCCGTTGCCGTCAATTCCCGCAATACACACGATTTCGCCCGCGTGAACTTCAAGATTAACATGCTTTACCGCAAGATTATCGTGAATACGGCTCGGCACGCTCATATTTTCAATTTTCAAAACAGTTTCGCCCACTTTTGCAGGCGCTTTGTCCACAGAGAACTTGACATCTCGACCGACCATCATGCGAGAAAGCTCTTCTTTTGTGGTGTTTTTGATGTCCACTGTGCCAATGTATTTTCCTTTGCACAAAACAGAACATCTGTCGCTGACTGCCATAATTTCATTGAGCTTGTGTGTGATAAACAAAATAGATTTTCCCTCAGAAGCGAGGTTTTTCATAATGTGCATAAGCTCGTCTATTTCCTGCGGAGTCAAAACCGCAGTAGGCTCGTCAAAAATAAGGATTTCGTTATCGCGATAGAGCATCTTCAAAATCTCAACGCGCTGCTGCATACCCACAGTAATGTCTTCGATTTTGGCATCAGGATCAACGGCAAGACCGTACTTTTTGCTCAATTCCAAAATCTTTGCTCTTGCGCTTGCTCTATCGATAAAGCCGTTTTTAACAGTTTCAGTTCCAAGAATGATGTTATCAAGAACAGTAAACACCTCTACCAGCTTGAAGTGCTGGTGTACCATTCCGATACCGAGGGCGGTTGCGTCGTTAGGGTTGTTGATTTTTACCGTTTCGCCGTTCTTTCTGATTTCGCCCTTTTCTGGCTGGTAAAGACCGAACAGCACGCTCATCAGCGTAGATTTTCCTGCACCGTTTTCGCCCAAAAGCGCGTGTATTTCACCTTTCTTTAATTGCAACGTGATGTTGTCGTTTGCAATGATTCCGGGAAACAGCTTAGTGATGTTTAGCATTTCTATGATATATTCACTCATAAGCACTTATCCTGTAAGTTTTATATTCTTCTCTATGTATTCACAAAGGGGAACAAGTATAAAAATACCTGCTCCCCTTTGAATAGAAATTTAGACTTGAACTAAAAAAGTCTATTTGATGTTAGGATACTTCTTGAATGCAACAGAAACCTCAGGGTCTTTGTCTGTAGCATTAGAAACCTTGATATTTCCATTGTAGAGGTCTGCAACAAGAGCCTTGTAGTTGTCTACAGTAAAGTTCTTCATTGTCCATGTGTCAGTTGGGAGCTGAACATAGTTAGCAGCTATGTCTGTTGCAGAAACGAGACCGAGTGAAGAAATCTTTCCTGAGTAATCAGACCACTTGTCATTCTGGATTGCAGCAAGAACAGCGCGAACTGTTGCACCCAAGCCCTTCATAGCTGAAGTTACGCACATACCCTCGCCATAAGCGTTGAGCTGTGCAGTCTGGTCTGTGTCAACACCGATAACCTTTCCGCCAACTTCCTTTGCAGCGTCAGCAGCACTTGTCCAAATTCCACCACCGCAAGCGAATACAACCTCAACACCGAGCTTCTGATACCAAACGTCCATAGAAGCCTTAATCTGCTGATCGCCATAGAACTGTCCGCCATAAACGTACTCAACACTAACTTTGTCAGCAATTCCCATCTCAACAGCAGCAGCGTTGCAGCCCTGTACGAAACCGAAACCGTAGCGGATAACAGCAGGAACAGCCATACCACCCAAGAATCCGAGGTGTGTGAAACCTTCCTTTACAGCAGCGTAGCCAGCCATAAAGCCAGGGATTTCCTCAGCATAAACAGCGCAGAACACGTTTGAAGGGAGCTTTGACCAATCCTTTCCCTTTGCCTTTGCTGCTTCCATAATGTCGAACTCACCAACATCAAGACCAACAAAATAAACATCATCGTTCATCTCTGCTGTTTCAACAATAGCCTCTGCAAAGAGGAAGCCTGGAAGAACGAGAACATTGTAATCGTCCTGAATAGCAGCGTTAATAGAAGCAACGCGGTCAGCAGTTGAATCTCCTGACGGCTTGTAGTAGTTGAAATCAAGTCCTGCTTCTGAGCAGTAAGCCTTGCTTGCCTCATACGTTGTCTGGTTGAAAGACTGGTCTGTGATGTCGCCAGAGTCTGTAACCATAGCTACGCGATACTTTGCAGTAGCCTTTGTTTCTTCTGCAGCTGCAGCTTTTGCTTCTGTTGTGCTAGCAGTTGTTGTTGATGACTTTGCACCGCCGCATGAGAAAAAAGCCAATGCTACAGCTGATGCAACCAAAGTTGTGAGAAAATTTCTTTTCATTTGAAAACTCCTAACTACATTATAGAGTTTTATTTTTCATAAATCAAGCCACCCCTAACTTTTTTACCCAAAAGCAACTTGTTATGCAGTCTTAAATCGAGATACATCGCTTCCCAGTTGCACCACATTGCCTTCTAGTTTCTCAACGCACTCATCGAGTCTCATTCCGTCCGATACAACATTCTGCGCTTTTTCAGTCATATTCAACATACTGCTCTTTACAGCTTCAAGAGAAATGCGCAATTTGTCCATCTCATTAAGCACATTGTCGCTTCCCTCTGCCATCTTCAAAGAGGCACTGCGAACCGTTTCCGCCGTCTTATCCATCTCTTCAAGGAAATTGATTACACTAGAAGAGTCTTCACTCTGCAAATCAAGGGAAGAACGGACAGATTGCACAAGATTATCTGTTTCGTGAATTCTTTTCGACACACCCGAAAATGCCGTATTAGACTCTTCCGAAGCACTCACAATTTCAACAATGCTTTCTTGAATATTTTGTAACTGCATACCAATAGTAGCTGATTGCTCGCTTGAAGTTTCCGACAGCTTTCTAATTTCATCTGCAACAACAGCAAAGCCCTTTCCTGCTGCCCCTGCGTGAGCCGCCTCTATTGCCGCATTCATTGCAAGAAGATTTGTCTGCTCTGCGATTGAAGCAATGGCTGTATTTGCCTCTTGCAACATCTTAGACTGCTCTTCAATTTGGGCTATGCGCTCGTTAACTTTTTGTTGCTTAGACATTCCGCTTTGAGCTTCTTTATCAAGCAATTCAAAAGAAGACACCATACTTTCCATAGAAGAACTAATATGCTCAATGCTCCTAACAAGCTCGCTTACAGCCGCAGAAGATTCTCTAATTCCTTTTGATTGAGAATCAATCATATCGTTTACAGTTGTAATGATGTCTGCCACATGCTTTATAGTTCCAGATGTTTCATCAAAACCCTTTGATTGATTCAAAATCTGCTCTTGTACCGTGTTGATGTTAGCACAAATCGAATTCATTGAATCTGAAACAGAGAAGACCCTTTCTTTCATATCTTTAGAAACAACATCGAGAGAGGAACTAGAAGTTTTTATAGTACCTACAGTATCTTGCAACTTCTTTGCAAACTCATTAAAGCTATCTACAACAGTTCTCATTTCTTTTGTAGACGGTAGTAAATCAATACGACGAGTTAAATCCGCATCTCCAGAAGATATGTCGTAAAGCGCAGTTGCAGTCAACTTTATTGGGTGAACAATGCCACGCAAAATAAAATACAAAACTACAAACATAAATGCAAACAGAATTGCAAACGCCATTACAATAATCTGCACAGTCTTATTCACAAAAGTATTTACAGCCGATTTTGCCCTACCATAAACAAAATACCAATGAGTCCCTTCTATTAAAGAAGATTTATAATAATAAGGAACGCCATCAGTTATAGCAGAAAATATCTCATCTTTGCCAGAAAGAAAATCGAGCGCATTTTCTTTGTATACACCGTTTTCCACTGTAAAAATATCGTCATCGGCTGTATATGTTTGGTGAACAGCAAATTTGCCGTTTTCTGTAAGAATAAACATTCTCTCATCGCTATATTGGCATTTATTCTTCAAAGCTGTAGTTATATTCGATAAAGGAAAATCCACAGAAACAACGCCAAGAGCCTCATTTTGAGAATTAAAGACTTGCTTTGAAATGCTTACAATAGAACCGCCCGTTAAATCATCAATATAGACATCAGAGTACACAAAAGAATTAGGTTCAGCGACAGCTCCTGTGTACCAAGGACGAGTAAGAGGATTCCAATCTTCATCAGGCACCCAACCAGCTCCATCATAATACACACCGTCAAGCAAGCCATAAAAGCCAGTAGAATCTTCGTATGATTTTGCAAGATTTGTAAAAACGTCTAAATTCTCATTATAATTAGCAAAAGTACCATTAGAAAAAATATCCATAAGAGCTTCCAAAAGGATTCTCGGCTTTTGCATAACACCCATAACATATTCACAAGATGCAGCACTTGCTCTTAAAAGATTTACCTCTCTTTGCTCTGTAGCATAATGTTTTAGCGCATTTGAAGAAACAATCATGATTATAAGAAAAAGAATAACAGTAGGAATTGAAATCAGAAATAAAGAACGCTTTAAAAGAGTATTTTGACCTCTTTTCATATACTTTTCTCCTTAAGAAAAACACTAACAAAAAATAAACAATATCTAAATAGATAGTATAAGGCAGTATTTTTTATTTTCACAAGAATTTTATATATTTTGTTAATTTTTTAGTAGAATTTTTGGACGTATTGTATAAAGTTAGAATACATTTTGAAACACCACTCAGCCTAAAGTTTTTTTTTAGTGGACAAATAAGATTTTTTGTGATATTATTATATTATTGTATTATAAACAGTTAAAAAATATTTTCTTGCACTCAAAAAAGCAATTTTCTACAATCTTTCCTAGATTAGCCAATCATACCTAGTTAGATTAACAAAATAATCTAGCTAGATTATTCTTTCTCCCTAACTAGTGTGCACTCCCTCTCATTGACGTGCGACACCCTTTCTCATTGACATGCGACACCCTTTCTCATTGACGAGCAAGAGCCTAAAACCATTACAGGCTCAGCCTGTTTTGTTAGGCACTGCCTGCTTTATTAGGCACAGCCTTCGTTGTTAAGAACTCTGTTCTTGAGAAACAGCCATTGGCTTGAGAAACAGCCTATGGTTGTGGTATAATAGAAAATATGAAAACACAGGCAGAGCAAAGAAAAGCAGCACAAGAGTTCGCGGAATATTGGGCGAATAAGGGCGACGAAAAGCAAGAAAGCCAACGCTTTTGGATAGATTTATTGCAGAACGTTTTGGCTGTGGTGGACGCGACAAAAATCATAGACTTTGAAA
>Ga0310695_10008499_pt1 | contig 15844 bp, 17 predicted proteins | sample RumenRJG_04DNA_FD_203882 | JGI IMG/M metagenome (GOLD analysis project Ga0310695, IMG submission 203882) | Bovine rumen microbial communities from Lethbridge, Alberta, Canada - RJG_04 (v2) (version 2) | ecosystem: Host-associated > Mammals > Digestive system > Stomach > Rumen | place: Canada...
GTTATTTTCCGTCGAGAAGATGTAATATTGTCTCGTTAAAATAGAAAAAAAGTTATCATCTGCGATGTATAACCTTCCGCCACAATGTGCCATTAACAAGCCGCTTTTCAAGAAGGCTGTCTTTGAGAAGTTCAATCTCAAAGCGGCTGAGCGTGACCGTTTCGATACGGACATTAGCCGCATGACATTGGTGGCAAGGGTATCAACGGCAACAGTTCCAGCTTTAACGAAGGGAAAAGAAATAGAAGGATTCTATGTGTTGCAAGTAGCATTGAAGCGAAAGGACTATGACAACAAGAATATCCTTATGCTTCAAAAGCTGATTCAACAAAAGATGGTCTTTGCCCTTCAATATGAAGACCTGACGCAGTTCTGCATCTTCCATACTCGACTACAACAGTCCGCATGGATGCCGACAGATGAAGTAACCATCACATTACATGGTTTGACGTTTGATGATGTCTGGAATAACATCGTAGCTACCATCGGGGGCTTGGATTCTCAGGCGGAAGAAACCATTGAGGAGCAGATTATTCAACGTGAGCAACGAGAAAAGCTGCTTCGACAGATTGAATCATTAGAAAAACAGTGCCGTACAGAAAAGCAGACTCGCAAGAAGTACGAACTGCATCAGCAGATAATAAAGTTAAAGGAGGTTCTGAAATGAGCATAGTTCTATGTTGTGTTAATTGGGAAGCCGTTAGTGCAATATCCAATATTGCTATTGCTGCTATCGCTTTCATATCATTGGGAGTTAGTTTCTATCTATTACGTAAAGAAAAGAAACAAAGAATTGAAGATAATAGAGCACGTATTGATTGTTCTATTATCAAACATATGCATGGTTATTATCTATGTATTGAAAACGTTGGTAAAGAAACCGCATATGACATCAATGTATCTGTAAGTGGCTTACCAATTGAAAATAATCTTTATGAATTTGTTAAGAAGGTTTTTCTTGATTTAAAAGATAACACTTTTGTCTTAAAAGGAGGTGCTAAAAGATATTTCTATATTAGCCCATCAATAATGGAATATAACATTAAACTTCCTTGGAAAGAAAAAAAGACTAAAGATGAGATAAACACTTGGCTCAAAGAATACGATGAAAAAGCTATAACTATCAATGGTAAATACAATAACAAATATCTCATCAAAGATAATTTCACCATTAGAGATTTCAATATCTTAGGAACATTCCAAATTCCAAGCCCCATTGAGTCAATAGCAGGGGTCGTCTCCGACATGGACACATATACTCTTAATGAAATCAAAGATAGTTTGAATAATATAGCAGAAAAATTAGAAAACAAATAATATGGATAAATTGAACATGCAGACCACGAACATCGTGGATGAGAATATCAAGCGTATAGGGGATTTGTTTCCCAACTGCTTGACAGAACGGCTGAACGATGAGGGAAAGCCGGAAGTTGCTATCGACTTCGACCAGTTGCGTCAAGAATTGTCGAAGGACATTGTGGAGGGTGCAGAGGAACGCTATCAGTTCACTTGGCCTGACAAGCGCAACGCCATCCGACTTGCCAATGCGCCTACGACAGACACCCTGCGTCCTTGTCGTGAGGAGAGCGTGGACTTCGACAATACACAAAACTTGTATATAGAGGGTGACAACCTGCAAGTACTGAAACTCCTTCGCGAGAACTATTTAGGCAAAGTGAAGATGATTTATATCGACCCACCATATAACACGGGTAACGACTTTGTGTATAACGATGACTTCTCTCAGTCGGCTGGTGAGTATATGCACAACAGCGGACAGGAGGACGAAGAAGGCAACCGCCTTGTTGCCAATACTGAAAGCAACGGTCGTTTCCATACCGACTGGCTCAACATGATTTACCCACGTCTAAAGGTGGCTAAGGATTTATTGAGCGAGGACGGTGTGATATTTATCAGTATTGATGATAATGAGATAGAAAACCTGACAAAAGTATGCAATGAAGTTTTTGGAGAAAAGAACTTTTTGACATGCGTTACAAGAGGGACTGGAACCCCAACAGGTGGTGGATTTGATGGACTTGTAAATGAACTTGATTACATCCTTATTTTTGCAAGAAACATCGTTCGAGCAACAATTAATGGACTTGAAATGTCTGAAGACGATGCTCAAATATATGATCAAGAAGACGAGTATGGACGTTTTCTTATACGTCCACTAAGAAGAACAGGTGGAGAAGATCGAAGAGAAGACAGACCTACTATGTATTATCCTGTTAAAGCCCCCGATGGCACTCTTGTATATCCTAAAGGGCCGACCGGATATGATAGCAGATGGATATGCGGTGAATCCAAGTACAAAGAATTGGTAAACAATCACCTAATTGCATGGAAAAAAGTAGAACAGAACGGTAATGTTCGATGGAATGTTTATCAAAAATTTTATCTTGAAGGAAGGTTAAAAGCACCTGGCAACTTGTGGAGTGATATTGAAGGAAACAAAAAAGCCACTCGTGATGTTCGAGCATTATTTGATACAAAAAAAGTATTTGACTTTCCCAAACCCATTGGAGTACTTACCAAATGTATATCAATAGGTGCAAATAAGGATTCGATAATCCTTGATTTCTTCTCTGGATCTGCAACAACGGCCCATGCTGTTATGAAAATAAACTCTGAGGATGGAGGTGAGCGGAAATTCATTATGGTGCAGCTTCCAGAGATAACATCAGAAGATACCGAAGCATATAAAGCAGGCTATAAGAACATCTGCGAAATCGGGAAAGAGCGTATACGGCGTGCAGGTAAGATAATCAAGGCGGAATCACCTTTGACCACCAAAGACCTTGATACAGGTTTTCGTGTATTGAAACTCGACTCATCGAACATGGAGGATGTGTATTATACTCCAGCAGAGTTTAACGAGCAGAAACTCTTTGACGATAACATCAAGCCTGACCGTCTTGGAAACGATGGCGAAGACCTTCTTTTTCAGACGATGATAGAACTGGGTATTGAACTGTCAGCCAAGATAGAAAAGCGTAGCATTGCTGGAAAGGCAGTCTGGAGTGTCAGCGACGGTTATCTGATGGCTTGTTTCGATGAAGAAGTCAATGAGACAACCATTACCGAGATTGCCCGTCAACAGCCCTACTACTTCGTGATGCGTGACAGCAGCCTCGCCAACGATCAAGTTGCCGACAACTTCGAGCAGATTTGGGAAGAGTATAGCAAAGACACAGTTCGTAGAATCCTCTAATTGTCCTGCTAATGAAATTCAAATTCAAGATACAACAATACCAGACGGATGCTGTTGAGCAGACGGTGAACGTGTTTGCCGGACAACCATCGAAAACCAACGCACAGTACCGACGAGACCTGGGCAAACGTAAGGGACAGATTACGTTTGAAGAGGAATATGTGGGCTGGCGCAACAATGATGTGGAACTGCAAGGTCATCAACTCCTAGCCAATATCCAGCAGCAACAAGCCATTGGTAACATACCGAAGTCAACAAAGCTCAGTCTGCCAGACGGCCTGGGTGCTTGTTCGCTCGACATCGAGATGGAAACAGGTACGGGTAAGACCTATGTCTATATCAAGACCATGTTCGAGTTGAACAAACGCTATGGATGGAGCAAATTCATCATAGTTGTACCAAGCATCGCCATCCGTGAGGGAGTGTATAAGAGTTTCACGATGCTGGAAGACCATTTCATGGAGCAGTATGGCAAGAAGGCACGTTACTTCATCTATAACAGCGGGAACCTGACACAGATAGACTCTTTCAGCAGTGATGCCAGCATCAATGTGATGATTATCAACGTACAGGCATTCAATACCTCGTTTAAGGAAGGAGCAGCCAATAAGGAAAGCCGTATTATCTACTCTAAGCGCGATGACTTTCAGAGCCGTCGTCCCATTGATGTGATTGCAGCCAACCGTCCTATCATCATCATGGACGAGCCACAGAAAATGGAGGGCGCAGCCACACAACGTGCGCTGAAGAACTTCAAGCCGCTGTTTGTGCTGAACTATTCAGCCACACATAAGACCTCGCACAACTGCGTCTATGCGTTAGATGCCTTCGATGCCTACCGTCAACGGTTGGTGAAGAAGATACAAGTGAAAGGTATCACCTTGCAAAACCTGTTAGGCAACCAGAGTTATATCTATTTCGACAGTATTGTGCTATCAAAGAACAAAGCACCAGAGGTTAAGTTAGAGATTGAAGTCAAGGGAGCTACAAGCACCCGTAGGCAAATATGCAAGTTCGGGCAGAACGATTCGCTCTATGATACTTCCGGGCTTCCTGCTTACAAGGATTTCGTTATCACAGACATCAATCCGTTGACGAACACTGTCTATTTCATGAACGGTGATGTGTTGCGCAAAGGCGAAGTTATGGGTGATGTTTCGGAACAGCAGATACAGCGCATACAGATAAGAGAGACCATCCGCTCACACTTCGAGAAAGAAGCAGCACTGTTCAAACAAGGCATCAAGACGCTTTCACTCTTCTTCATTGACGAGGTGGCTAACTATAAGGGTTACGACGAACAAGGCGAGGTGGTGAAAGGCTTCCTCTGGAAAGTGTTTGAAGAGGAATACACTCGCTTTTTGAATGAGAACCTTTCACTCTTTGAGGATGACTACCAGCGTTACCTGAAACGCTTCACGGCAGACCAGGTACACAATGGCTATTTCTCCATCGACAAGAAAGGTCATGCCATTGACAGTGTTGTAAAGCGAGGTGAAGACTTCTCATCGGACATATCGGCATACGACTTGATTCTGAAAAACAAGGAACGGCTACTGAGTTTTGATGAACCGACACGATTCATCTTCTCACATTCAGCTCTGCGAGAAGGATGGGACAATCCGAACGTGTTCCAGATATGTACCCTGCGCCATGCCAGTAGTGCTACAGCCAAGCGTCAGGAAGTAGGACGCGGACTGCGTATCTGCGTTGACCAGCAAGGCGTTCGCATGGATGCAGAACGTCTGGGCGAAGCCGTGCATGACATCAATGCCTTGACGGTCATCGCCAACGAGAGCTACAGTACGTTTGTCGATGCACTCCAGAAAGAAACCCGTGAAGCCTTGCGTGAACGTCCTACACAAGCGACAGTCGCTTATTTCGAGGGTCGCAAGTTCATGGTTGGCGAAGAAGTACATACCGTATCCACAATGGAGGCAACTGCCATTGTCAATTATCTCTTTGAGAATGACTATGTAGATGACAAGGGAAATATCCAGCAGTCTTATCATGAAGACCTTAGACAACAGACTTTAGCGCCGATGAGCAAGAAACTGGCTCCCATCAGTGAACAGGTGCATAAGTTGGTACAGGGTATCTTCGACCCGACTGCCCTTGCAGACATGATAGAAGATGCCAACGAGTCGGCAGAAGCCGTTAATGACCATTTGAATGACAATGCCAACAAGGATGAGTTCAAGCGACTGTGGGAAGAAATTAACCACCGCTATGTCTATACGGTGCATTACGACAGTGAGGAACTGATTCAGAAAGCCGTTGCGTCCATCAACAAGAACCTGAGAGTCACCGAACTGAAATATGTGGTGACAATGGGTGAACAAGGAACAGATGACCTCGATTTTACAGGCGACCAGCATACTCGAACACAAGCCATGAAGGAGGTATCGACAAGCGATGTGCCTTACGACCTTGTAGGCGAGATAGCCAAAGGTGCCACGCTGACCCGAAGGACGGTGGTACGCATCCTGAAAGGTATTTCCACGGGAAAGCTCTATCTGTTCAAGAACAACCCTGAAGAGTTTATCCACAACGTGGTACGTCTGATAAAAGACCAGAAGGCTACTATGATTGTGGAGCATATTGCCTACAACCGCACAGAGCAGCAGTATGATGCCAGCATCTTCACCAAGGAGAAGAACCGTCAGCCACTCGAAAAGGCATACGAGGCGAAGAAACATATCTTGGACTATGTGTTTACAGACAGCAAGGGAGAACGTAAGTTTGCTGAAGCACTTGATAAGGCTGACGAAGTCTGCGTCTATGCCCGTCTGCCACGCACGTTCCAGATACCTACACCAGTGGGGAAGTATGCCCCTGACTGGGCTATTGCCTTCAATGACAATATGGGGGTTAAGCATATCTTCTTTGTGGCAGAGACCAAGGGCAGTATGCTGTCTATGAACCTAAAGGGCGCAGAAATGGCAAAGATAGAATGTGCCAAGAAACTCTTCAACAATGTATCTACCAGCAAAGTTCGTTACCATGAGATAACGGACTATGATACGATGTTGAATGTCATAAACAGCTTAGATTAATATAATTGTTTTCTGTCTATTATGCCTATAAAGAAATACATCAACACAGCCGAAGTCGCAGAACTGACAGGATTACAGCAGGAGGACATCAGGAATCTTGCTAAGACCAATGTATTGCCGTCTCACAAGACGCGTAAAGGGCACTACCGCTTCAACGTGGATGCTGTGGAGAAGTATTTTGACATAGTAATAAACGATGCCGAGCAGAATATTGAACCCTTTACATCAACAGACAAGTCATCAACCCCAAGTCATACTGATGAAGTAAAATATATCAGCGGACATACTGCAAGAAAATATCTGAAATGCAGTAAGGCTGAATTTGAAAGCCTTATCGCGCAAGGTATTATTAAGGCGCATCGCGACGAGTATAACCGCTGGAAGGTGTCAAAAGCAAGTGTCATAGACTACACAAAACGTCCTGCCTTATCCAATGACACACGTCTCATAACAAACGAGAGTCACTATCAGGAGGTTATAGAAAAAATTTGCTCAGCGAAATCTTCTGTCAAGATTATGACAGCGAACTTCAAGCGTTTCCGTCTAAAACCAACAGGTAGTCAGGGAGGTAACTACAATGACGGCACCCCTTTTGTGAAATATCTGATGGCGAAAGCTATTCAAGGTGTTTCTATTCAAATAATCTGTTCAATGCCTTCATCATCGTTCAGAGACGAATGGAAAGAGTTTTATCAGCAGATGAATCCAGAACTGTTCGAGTATATGTTTTGCGAGAGGAATCATGCTAAAGTCGTGATTATCGATGACCGAATAGCCTATGTAGGTTCGGCTAACGTAACACCTGCTGGTATAGGTCAAGGGTTATTCACTCCAGGAAACTTCGAGGCTGGCATAATATCCATGAACCCTGAAGTTGTCTCATCGGCAAAAACTCTTTTCTCAACAATATGGGGTAAGGCACACTGCGACAAATGCCACAGGGCAGATATGTGTAATGCAAAAAACTTATAAGCGTAATGATAACGTCAGAAAGTTCAAATAATGAATTTCATCGTTTCTTTGATGAACATAGAGAAGAACTTAGCAAACGTCTGCTTGGTCTTCTTTTGAACAGACATAGACGCACTATCCTTTCTTTACTTAAAAGAGGGGCTGAAATTCCTCCTATCTGGGGCATGTTAAAGTTGCCTGAAGCAACACTTTACATGCTCCCTATAGGAATAAAACCAGCAAAGGTTAACTTTCAAGTTACTTCTCTCTCTTGCTTCATGGTAATGAAAGATTTAAGAGAGCAAACTCCTGTCTTTATAACCGATTCTAAGCCACATGTCATAATGTATAGTGCTCATGCCGTCCGAAGATATAAAGAACGGATGGGGTTAGATGCTGAAACAGAATTCGTTGATGTCTGCAAGCATATGTTTCTAAATGGTTGCATCAATCCTCGGGTATTTGGTGACATGAGTAAGATTTACGGAACCAATATTAATCGTAGGGAATTAAGTATCATATCCACGAATGGAGCATACATGGGGTTTGCAGATGGGAAAACAGAAGTATTTCATGCTGAGACATTTTTAAGTGCTGGAGAACTTAGGAAAGACCAGTTGTTCCTTGATGCGAGCAAATCAGAAGACTTAAAACTTTGGAAGACTGTTAGAGAAGCTTTTGTAAAAGGAGAAATAACCTCAGAAGAACTCCAAAGTCAATTAGTATGTTATCCCCCTGATATTGCAGTTTCGGAAGGGAAGATTATTAAACTCTCTCCTGAAGAGGCGAAACTACGTGATGAAGAAAATAGGAAGGCAATATCGAATCCTGAATATATAGAAAAGGCAAAGGAAGAAAACAGGCAAAGATACATAAATAAAGTTAATCGAAAGGGTTACAAATAAATACATCAATATGTGATTTTTGAAAATGCGTAAATCTGCCAATATGATAACTGACGATGCCGTAAAGTTCATTACAGGCATTGAGAATATTGAAGTTTTTCTTGAAGAAAACGATGAATGGCAATTCCATTTCTCGAAAGTAACAGAGATTCATTGGAACAGCGAGAAAAGACAGCTTGACGTGACAATTAACCCACCGTGCTGCGTTGGCATTGAGTATGACCGAAAGAAAGTAGAAGTCTTTCTTGATTTCCATTTCACCGATGTTATTGATCTGAAATGGGAATATACCCAAGATGATTTTGCTGACGAGATTTCAATGAAAGAGTTCCACGGGTTTCTCGAAACGTGGTTTGATTTTATCAAACTAAATATCACATCAAAGGGAGTAATAGTTGACAAACCGAGGTTTGAACCTCTAAAAGTGGAAAAACAATGAGGGGGTGTTATACTCCCTCATTTGCTTTAATTGGTTCTCCTGATTTTTATCCATCAAACAACTTCCACAAGCCATAGACTATCTCTAAGAGAACGATGCCAAAGAAGGTACAAAAGGCGATGTATAACCGCATGAAGGTTTTCCTCCCGAAATAGACACCATCCCCCCGATTGATTATCTCATAGCACCTGTCTTTGTTCCGTTCAAGCATCTCACCAATGTTAACACGGTGCTTCTCATACAGTTTTGCCTCTTGCTGGGAATACGTTTCATACTTGTTCTGCAATTGCCTGACAGACTCATCATCCAGCTTATTCGTAATGACAACTTCACGGCTATCCAAAATAGCATTAGTGATGGCTGTTACAGCATTGTCAGTACTCTTGCTGGCAGCAGTAACGGCTACCACAATTTTCTTCAAATCTTCAATAGCTGTCACAAGTTTGTCAACGATTTCCTTCACATCGTTCACATTCTTGGTGACCTGACTTAACTGTTCAGCCAGATTATCTTTCTGTTCGGCAATCTCTTCCTTCTTGTTGATTTCCTTAACAAGGTTATCATACTTATTTCGGCTCATGATAGTTTTGTTTTTAACGGTGAATTCCTTTGGTTTTACTTACAGTCCTGTTCATTGGCTTACATAGCCAGTTGGCATGTTGAGCGCAACGTCGTGCCCACTCACGTTCATCTTCATCTTTGTCCTTGCCCCAGTTTGATGGAGTGGAACCACCGCCACCACAGGATTCTGAAACGGTGGTGGCAGCATCGACATAGTTCATGAACAGCAGCATGGCTACGTTCAAGACGTTCTCAAATGGCACAGACTCGTCTGGAACTTCGATGGCATCCTTCATAGCCGTGTATGCATTCATCGGCATCGCAATGGAATAATGCTTATCGTCAACTGTCAATATTCTCCTGAATACAGATGGTGTTTCTGGCCTGGTCTGGGCAACGCTCTGACGGTCTGAATTGCGTTCTGTGATAGTTTTCCTTTCTGGAGTCTTGGAGATGCCCACGGTAGAACTGGGTTTCACAACACTTGGAGCGACTGGGTGAAGTTTTTTCCATGTGGCTTCAAGTTTGGGTGCGGTGAGGTCACGACCTTTACCCAATATGGATGACTTGAAACGGGAGTTGCCACGAAGGATGGTGTACCCATGCAGCACACCTTGTTTGTCACGTTGTTCCTTGACTTTGTAACCACGACTTTCAAGACCGTGCTTATAAGCGTCCCAATCATATCTTGCCATTCCATGAAGGATGTAGTAACAGGCATCCGTTATCTCCTTCAGGTGAGCATCGTGAATATCCTCGGGCAGCTCCCATCCACGTTCAATGTTGATGGCATGGGCAGCCTTAGTTGCACTTTCCCCAACGAAAGAGTCATTCATAAGATTGCCATCAAGGTCAATACGGTTGATGAGGATGTGAAGGTGAGGGATGCCGGACTTTGCATCAAAGTGAAGACAGGCAAATATCTGTGCCCTGTCCAGATTGAACTTGCCAGCACCCTTCTTCTTAGCTTCCTTGGTTTGGACTTCTTTCTTGAACTCATCGAGGAACCGCAGGGCATAGTCGTACCAGTCATTGAGTGTCCATCCCTTAGTCTCTTCAAGGGATGGGGAAACCTCCATCCGAAGGGTCGGCTTCTCGACGGGTTTGCGCCTGAATTTTGGCGCAAACTTTTGGTGGATGGTTTCCATCGCTCCCCACATAGCGAGAGGAGTAAGCCCCTCGTCAAAATTACGTGTCAACACTATGTCGGCACGATTATGCTTAGTGGCATAGTTAGTCATGGCTGAGCCATGTGATATAGACTGTCCTTTTGCTATCATACAATTATCTTTTGAACATTCCTTCTATCTCCACAAGACGGCGTATCAGGCTATTCACGCCCTCAATCCACTGCTTCATGAACTGCTCGTTACGGAAGTATTTCTTTCGCTGTTCCTGGGTGGTGCCATGAAGGGCGTTCTTAATCAAGACAAGCTCGCCTCGGGCTGCTTTCAGCGACATCAGGGCATCAGCCTCCTTGTCGCTCATCATCACCTTTGGCTCCTGACCCAATGAGGTGTCATGAACATACTGGCTTTTTTTCAGTCCACAGGCTGTAGCCAGTCTTACAATCTTTTCGTTCTCATCGGGCGTATAGCACACGGTAATACGTGGATTGCGCCCTTTGTGTTCTCTTTTCTGTTCCATTAGCAAATGTTTTATTTGTAGGTTTATAACTGGGCTTGGTCAACCCAATGCGAGCCTGCGAGTATTGCAAGAGGTCAAGAAGTCGGGCAAGTAGCGTAGCGGATTGTCGGACATTGACACTTCTTGTTTAGAGAGTACGAAAATTCAGGCTCTCTTCGGGATTGTCCCAAAGCCTTGGAGGGCTATCCGGCATCGTCAGGTGTCGTTTCGTCAACGGTGATGGCGGTAGCATCTGGAGGGGTCTCACCTGACGGCACAGAGGAAGTATTCGCTTTGTTCTCTGGGCTGTCTTGGTGATTAGCTGCATCTGGCAATGTGATAGATGGGGAAAGGGTACCTTCATTCGTGGTGGACGGCTCGACACCGTTATTGAATTGTTTTCTTTCCCTATCGTTGTCATCATGAGAATTGTCACGGCTAATGGGGACAGAATGCTTAGAGGTGTACTCATCCCTTTGTTCGGTGGTTTGCCCATCTGATTGAGGGGCGATATTTGCCAAATCAATCTCTGTTGAAGAAAGGGATAATGAATTGTCCTTCATGCAATCTTCGGTAACAGTTCTATTAGTAGAGATTCCATCGGAAGCACTACCATTAGCAGAAGTTCCATTGGCTGCTGTTTCGTTGTCAATGCTTCCATTGGCAACATTCTGACATTTGTGGTTAGCCTTGATGCGCGGTTCCACTTGCAGATAGCGTGAGTAATGCGAATTGCGGATTACCTGACCAGCGACATACCAACTGGCAATACAATGGACTGTAAAGACTGTGGTACGGCAGTTCGGCACAGATGATACCAGCCCCACCTCGTGGAAAAGGTCAACCATCTTGGATGCAGTCTTGCGGTTGCACTTCCAGAGTTTGGCAAGTTCCACTTCCGAAATAGCAAACTGCCCTGGGGTTAGGTCAACTGAATACTCTTTCTTCTCATAGTGGGTCGGTTCCTTTACTGCCATTTGCAGAAATGTGACAAAACACTTCATGCGGTCGAAACCCTGCGGATAGTTAGACAGGAAATCCAACTGTCGGTCTGATAAGAACAGACCATAAGATAAATTTTCATTATACATGGCTAAATGTCTTTAATCGTTACGGGCGCGGACACCCTTCAAGTTCTTGTCTCATTCTTGGGTTTACTCATCTGTGGAAACCTCGACTACGAGTCTGCGGCAAGTCATCAGCGATGCTGATAAGAGCTTCGTTCAACTTCTGTTCCTCCGCTTTGTTAAGCAGATGGATGGCATCTATGTTGATGGCGAGTGCAGCGGCTTCACGTCCGTACCTGATAGCCTCTTGGTCATCATCAATGGCCTTGTTTGCTCCTGTAGCGTCAATGTAGGCATTCACCTTGTCACGCATGGTGAAGTAGCCTAAGCCAGTCTTTGCCCAGTTAGCAGCTGAGTAAACGGCACTCTCTTTGAGTGAGGATAATTCCTGTTCCTTCATTAGTGCTTCTTGCTTAGGTTCTGCATGTGAATACGGGCTTCTTCGTCAATCTCTTCTTGGGTATATACCCTGTTCCTCCGAATCCACGAAAGAATGTCTGCTTTCTCGAAGTAGATCATCTTTCCGTTTGGTCGGTAAAAGGGGATGCTCTGCTCACAGGTCATCTTATAAAGAGAACTGCGAGCCATGCCCATGAACTTGGCGGCTTCCTCAACGGTTAATACTTCCTTGGATGAATCAAGGATGTCTTCCAGAACGTCAACGCGCTTCTGGAGTTCTGCAACCTGTTTGTGCAGTTGGGTGTCCTTCTGGACTGGATTTTGTTGTGTCATTTTCAAATAACTTTTTTGTGTTTACCTATTTATATTATACACTATTGTCACTCCATGACTGCCACATATACTGACCAGATAAAAGAGGTTGTTTGTCGGTCAAAAGAGAAATGCGGCAGTGCTAAGTTACTCCTATAGGATGGAGCGGAAAAATAATCGCCATAGAAAAGTTTGATTTTTGACTGTTCTTAACTGGCGAGTATGATTTTGCAGCGTTTTTCATACTAATAAACCGTTTGGGATGCTTGTTTTCGTTGGGGATGTTACCATCGGAAACTAAGATGTCAGAGGCACCCCCATGTGCCACTTCCTGCCACCAAATCCGAAGGTCGGTTTGCTCGATTAAAAAAGTTGTAACATATCGCATATATCTCATTATTTTTTTGTATCTTTGCACCAAGTTTCAGTGGTACGTGCACCACATTTCGGATGCTTGGATTTATTTAACACATTTTTGGTGCAGGTTTGTTACGTTTGAGAAATGCAAATTTTGAAACCACTGAAACACAATAGCTTACAAGATTTCTAAAACCTACGAAGTAAAGCATGGCTCCATAGAAATGGACGGTGAGATACCTGATAATCCATTTCGCCCATGCCCCTTCCCACTTCGGCAACAGAGAGAACGCCCACTGTATAGGCCCGAAGATGGTAAGCATACCCAAGAGGATCTGCTGACAATAGATAGTTCCCCACCAGCCTATTCGGAAGGTGATTAACGCTATCAGCATGATAATCTTGTCAGCAAGCATCACAAGTCCTGCTGTCGTACTGGTCATCTCGGCCTTGACAATGTTCTTCTCATCCTCGGCAGCGGCATCCGCATCGGTGACATCCTGCACACTGCTTTGGGTAAGCAAGGCACTGACGGCATTACTGGCTGCCTTGATGGTGGACATGGGGTCTGCGGCTTGGTCGCCCAGCTGGTACATCAGCTGCTGCACATCCTGCATCCTGTCCTCCACCTGCGCCGCCTCTGCCTCATAGAGGTCATGGGTATAGCTGCCTATGGCATTAGGAATGTAACTGAGGAAGTCAAGAGCACACCAGGTGCTGCTGCCTCCTGCTATACCTGTGTCTGAAGGTGGGTACCACCAACAGAGGACGATGCTCACCACCAAAGGCTTGAACAGCTTCATCACGTCCAGAGGCTCACGCTTGACCATCATCTTATAGGCCATGTGCGCACAGACGATGATGGCAAAGAGTCCTGCCAATGCCATCGACATCTGGAGAATCCACCAGAAAGGCCCCTGACCGCCTGTAAAAGTGGCATCCGTCAGGAACTCGTTGGTTCTGAATATCACGTCATCAATCTCTTCTTCGAGGAGGTTAATGCCGAAATCTACTGCTGTACTGTCATTTCCCATCGGTCTTCTTGTTTATGGATTGTTGTTTGATGTATGCTGTGCGCTACCTTCATTGGCCGCATCACGCCAGCGGTTATAACCTGCGGTGGCATTCTCCCCGACACGGTGCTGGAAGCGTGCCATAGCCTGGACAAGATGGTCGGCCTGGTTCTTGGTGGTCAGGAAACGCACCCGTAACAGGAGATTGTCGTTGCTCTTGACTATCTCATCGTAAATGGCGATGTACTGCTTCTGACGCTCACTGTTGGGCATATAGGCGTTCCGTGTGGTTTTGATGGCAAAGTCGAACATCTGACCTAACTCCGTCCACCCTGTTATCTCATCGGCCTTGGCCTTGCCATTGAGGTAGTTGATGTTGTTCTTAAAAGCAAGAAGCTTGCTCTCAATCTTACTTCCTTCGGTGACCCAAGCCAAATCGACCTGCCTGTCAGCAATGTTGAGAGCTTCAATCTTGGCGCGTCCTTCAAGATCTGCCTGTATTGTGTCTGCATACTCCACTTGTGGAATGGATGCAGTGTTAGCAGCAAGACGCAAGGTGTTCTTGACAGAGGTAGGTGCCTTGGCCCCATTCTTGTAGCTCCTATGGGTGACCGTGTAGTAGAGTTCAGGAGTGAGGTTGCCAGCACCCAGTTCCATGACCTGAATCTGTCCCTGCTTGGAGGAATCGTGATTGTAGGTCATGGACTGAGCACAGGACTCATCGACACCTATGTACAAAAAGGCTAAGAGTATGTAAATGACTTTCTTCATTGTTCTATCCTAATTTCAGTTGTCAATAATCCAATATGTTTCCTGCGTCCATCCATCGGTCAAAGGCTTCATCTGCCAGCTGCCGGATGGTCTTGGAACGGTATAGCTCAGACTTCCAGAAGCTCGTCCTCGCCTTGATGAACTTCCATGTCTGGTAATAGGCACTGTTAACGATGTCCTTGATACGGTCAAGCGACTTGTTGATGTTGTCTATCATCAACATCAGGGAAGCCGTTGTACAGCACACCTTACCACTGGCATATGCGGCAAGGACACAGACGGAGGAATACAGGTTCTGGCACTCTTCGGCAAGGTTGACGACGGCACGGCCATTGACGAACAGCAACAGCGTGTCGGCACTCTCGATACGACCACGCTGGATAATCTTCTCATTGAACTCCTCCAACAGGGTCTTATACTTGCCTATCTTGTCAGAGACATTATCGTAGGTGCGATAGACATTAAAGCCAGTGCTGACCGTGCTATACACCAAATCAATGATGTCAAAGGCACGGGTGTACTTGTCCAACTCGATGTTGATGTCTCTGTATTCCCTATGAGTGACCTTGCTGGCCTTGTGCAAAAGAGCGTTACTCTCTTCCAAAGTGGCACGGGCAAGCAACAGGCTACGCTGTTTCTTGTGGTCGTTGATATAGGCTTCAATAGTCGGAATGTCCCTGGGGACAACCTGAGCAATCGCCTGTCTGGGAAAGACAACGACCATGCAGAAGAGCAAGAGCATCTTTGAAAGGATGCTGTTCCCCTTCCTCGTATTCGTCATATTTCCTGTATTACTCATATTTCCGATATAATTATGGTTCGTCATCATAGTTGTCATCCTCCATCTCTTCAGCATAGTAGCTACTACCGCCGTTGTGCATCCACCGTCTGCGGCTACGCTCGGCGATATTCATCTTACGGTCTTTGTCCGCGTTGAGCTTCGGCAGGAGGTCGTGAACCCAATCCCTGACGGTATGCTTGTAGTGAAGGAACTTCTCTATCATGGCAAGATCCGTGTAGATTCTCGCCAGCCTCGCCTCTATGCCTCTGGCAATCTCCAGACGGTCACTGGCCCAAAGGAGATGGTGAACACCGTCCACATCCTCGGCTTCAATGCCGGGTCTTCTGGTGTATTCCACACTGACCTCACAGGAGGGATGCTCCTGG
>Ga0310695_10008500_pt1 | contig 15843 bp, 13 predicted proteins | sample RumenRJG_04DNA_FD_203882 | JGI IMG/M metagenome (GOLD analysis project Ga0310695, IMG submission 203882) | Bovine rumen microbial communities from Lethbridge, Alberta, Canada - RJG_04 (v2) (version 2) | ecosystem: Host-associated > Mammals > Digestive system > Stomach > Rumen | place: Canada...
CAGGTCGTCCAGGCGAAGGCCGCGGTCGAGAAGGCCGAGCGCAACCTCGGCTACTGCACGATCTCCTCGCCGGTCGACGGCGTCGTCGTCGACCGCCGCGTGAACCTCGGCCAGACCGTCGTCTCGTCGATGAGCGCCAGCTCCCTCTTCCTCGTCGCGAAGGACCTGCGGACGATGCGCATCTGGGCGTCGGTGAACGAGGCCGACGTCGGCGGCGTCCGCGCGGGGCAGGGCGTCTCGTTCACCGTCGACGCCTTCCCGGGCCGCACGTTCCGGGGCGTCGTGCGGCGCGTGCGCCTCAACGCGACGCTCTCCTCCAACGTCGTCACCTACACGGTCGAGATCGACGTCGACAACGCCGACCTCACGCTCCTGCCCTACCTCACGGCGAGCGTGGAGTTCGAGACGGAGGCCGTGCGCGACGCCCTCGCGGTCCCCTCTCGCGCGCTGCGCTACACGCCGTCCGGCGCGCCGCCGCCCCCCGCGGCCGAGGGTGCGGACGGCGCCGTCTGGCTCGCGCCGGCGGACGGGGAGAAGACCCCGCCGCGGCCCGTCCCCGTGAAGGTCCTCCTCAACAACGGCTCGCTCGCCGCGGTCGAGCCGCTCCAGAAGGGCGCCCTCTCCGAAGGCGCGCGCGTCGTCGTCCGCGAGGAGGCCGCCGCCGAAGGCAAGTCCGCCGCTCCCTCCTCCTCCGGCTCCAAGAACCCCTTCATGCCCAACATGCCCAAGCCCCCGCGTCGCGCAGGCCCCCCGCCGGGCTAGCCGCCCCTCGTCCGCTCGGCCGCATCCGCGGCCGGGCGGCGACGGTCGATCGCTCGCCGCTTCGCAGCTCGGCCTTCCTGCTTCAAGCAGAGCCGCCTGCGCTTGCAATCGCCGTGTACGGCGATTGACAAGCGCGCGACGGCTCTGCTATGCTTCGATTTGTCGCACCGCGCATGGGCCGAATCCCTCTCGCGGTCCAATCCGGAAAGCCCGGACGACATGGACGTCGAAGCCGCAAAATCGGATATTCTCGCAACGGAAGACCTGCTCGAGCGTGCGCTCAAGCTTTCGGGTCTCGTCACGGCTTTGTTCGCCGAACAGGGATACCGTCTCGTCGTCGTGGGCGGTTCCGCCGTCGAGTTCTACACGGAAGGCGGCTACATGTCGGGCGACATTGATTTCTGCCGCTACCTTTCACGCGCGATTCCCCTGCGGCTGGCGCAGGACGTCATGGCCCGGCTCGGCGCGAAAGGCGGGCCGCGCAGCTGGCGCGTTCTCGGTCTTTTCGTCGACCTGCTCGGCTATCTCGAAAACGAATCGACCAGTCCGAAGCGGAAACTGGAAACGCCCTACGGCCCCATCGAAATCATTCCCCCGGAACTGGCCCTCGTGGAACGGGTTCTGGGCGCCTACTACCCGACGCCCTCGGAAGAGGCGGCGGTCGTCGCCAAGAAGATGATGGCGACGAGCATCGCGGATCCGACGTTCGACTGGGCGGAGGCGGAACGGCTCGCCGATCTGCGCGATTTCAAGATTCTCCCGGAGTTCCGGGCGATGAAGAAGGAGGTCGAAGGTGGAAACGCCTGACATCGTCATCACCTGGGAAGAGTGGAAGCGAGGCCGCGAGGCCAAGCGCTCCCTTCTTCGCCGTCTGGGTCTGGACAAACCCTGTCGCCGCGCGGAAAGTTCTTCCGACAAGCGCCTACGTCCGGCATTCGGCGGCGAACGCGGCCCGGCCTTCGCCGCCGAAGGTCCTGCGATCTACGACGGCAAGCCCGTTTAGGAAAGCCGACTCCCCGCGGCCGGACTCCCGCAATCCGGCATTCCGACTTGTCGACTTGCCGACCCGCCGACTTGGTCCAAGTCGTCAAGTCGACCGGTCGCCAAGTCGCCATCGGCCGCGTTCTCTTTCGAAGAGAAGGTCCGTTGCGTCGTCGAAATGCAGAAGCGACTCGTTCCCATTCTTGCCGCCCGGGGCCGCGTAATCGTTCCCTGGACGTTGTAGCTCGCGTTTCGCGCCCCTCGCGGCGTCCGGGCGCGTGGCGGGGTCTCCACCCCGCCACGCGCCGAAGCCGCGACGGTCGATCGCTCGCCGCTTCGCGGCTCGCCCCCTTGATCCTTCGGCGACCGGGGCGCGACCTTCGGTCGATTCGGTCGATTCGGTCGTGATGTCGCCCGGCCGACCTCCGGGGAAAGCCTCCTCTCACTTCGGCCCTTCGACGTTCGACGTCCGACCTCCGACGTCCCGGCTGTCGGCCGTCGGGCGTCGAACGTCGCAGGTCGCCGGGCGCTCGCGCCCGGCCATTCCAATCTGGCTCTCTTGCGCGAGGCCGGGTTTCCGCAAGCGCTTGCCCCGCGCGCGGCCGTGTGGTAGACTTTCCCTCATCCGTGCGGCACACCGCCGCGCACACCGGAGAACCCCGCCACACAGTAACCCCGAACCAACCGATTGCTTTCTGCAAGTCGTCGTTTCTGTCGAATCCTGGAAAAATTCGTTTGAGCGACACGTGCAAGAGAGAACGCGCGCCGAGCGCGCGGCCCTCTTTCCGTGTTTTCAAACAAGGCCTTTCCAGGAGCCTGACAGAAGGACATGGAAAGAGGCCGCTTTTTAGTCCCGTCTCGTTCCGTCCTGCCGAAGGCCGTGGAAAGGAACGAGAACGATGAAGAGACTTGCCTTCGCCCTGCTGCTCGCCGCTTCGGCCCTGCGATCCTTCGCCCTCACGGCGACCGTGGACGGCCTCACGTGGACCTACACCGTCTCGAACGGCCAGGCGTCGGTCGGCGGCGGCTCGAACTCGTCGACCGCCGTCCCGACCACGACAACGGGAGCCATCTCCATTCCGGCAACGCTCGGCGGCTACACCGTGACGAGCATCGGAGACTGGGCATTTGCGAATTGCAAAGAATTGACCGAGATCACGATTCCGGCTACCGTGACGAGCATCGGAGATTATGCGTTTGCCGGTTGTCGGGGGATAACGGAGCTCACAATCCCGGACAATGTGACGAGCATCGGGGATTATGCGTTTTACTATTGTTTAGAACTGATATCGATTTCGATTCCGGACAGCGTGACCAGTATCGGGGAATATGTGTTTCAAAACTGTTCCAAGCTATCTTCGGCCATCGTTGGAAACGGCGTGAAGGATATCGGCACCGGGCTCTTTTACCTTTCCGGGTTGACGTCCGTCACTCTCGGGAACAGTGTGACGAACATTGGAAACATTGCTTTTGCCAGTTGCGGGTTGACATCAATCACGATTCCGAACGGCGTGACAAGAATCGGTGATACCGCCTTTGCGGGATGCACAAAGTTGACATCGATCACGATCCCAGATGGCGTGACGAGCATTGACGAGTATGCGTTCCAATGTACAGGCCTATCCGCAATTGAAATCCCGGCCAGCGTGACGAGCATCGGGAACTGGGCATTTTCTCAGTGTTCAAAACTTGCAACAATCTTCATCCCCGAATCGCTGGCAAGCCAGGCGGATTCGTGGGGGCTGCCGTCGGGCTGCCGGATCGTCGAGGGTCTCGATGTGACGGTCGAGACGGTTCGCGTCCCGAAGGCGTGGATCTACGAACGCGCGCCCGCGGCGCTCGCCGCGGCGAACGACGACTGGGCGACGGCCGCCCGGGCGACGGCGGCGAACGGCGCGAACCAGGTCTGGGAGTGCTACGTGGCGGGTCTAGACCCGACGAACGCGACGAGCCGGTTCCTGGCGACGCTCTCCTTCGACGGAAACGGCGCGCCGAGCGTGGGGTGGACGCCGGATCTCGGCGCCGAGCGCATCTACGCCGTGGAGGGCCGGGCGACGCTCACGAACGCGTGGGGCGCCGTCGGCGACGGCAGCCGCTTCTTCCGCGTCCGCGTCGCGATGCCCGGCGGGTTCGGGAACGCCACCATCGCGTTCGACTCCGCGGGCGGGAGCGCGGTGGCGCCGATCACGGCGGCCGTCGGCTCGGCCGTGGTCGCGCCGGCGGCGCCGACGAAGACGGGCTACGCGTTCGCGGGCTGGTCGCCGGACTTCCCCGCGACGATGCCGTTCGGCGGCGCGACGCTCACGGCGCAGTGGACGCCGATCTCCTACGCCGTGAAGTTCAACGCCAACGGTGGGGACGGCTCGATGGCAAACCAGTCCTTCGTCTACGGAACGGCGCAGGCGCTCGCGTCGAACGCCTTCACGCGGGCGCGCTACGCCTTCGCGGGCTGGGCGACGAGCGTATCTGGCGCGGCGGTCTACGCCAACGGCCAGTCCGTCCAGAACCTGTCCACCACAGCCGGCGACCTCGTGAACCTTTATGCCGTCTGGGAGCCCGCGGTGGACAAAGTGTATTGGGCTTCCATTCCGTGGAGTCAAGCTGGACAGGAAGACTTGGAAAACGTCAGGCCATCGAGCGAACAAATCAAACAAATGGACTCCCAGAATCTTACCGAAGAATCGCTTGCGGCGGGAATTCAGTTGGTATTCACCAAACCTGTAATCGACGGCCAATCATACATCTATTGGTTGTTCGTAGCAGTTCCACAATCATGGGGTTCCAAGATTGCGTGGTCGGCAGCCGGTGTCGCGGTTGAGGTGCCCCAGCCTGTTACTAGAGAGATAGATGGTATTCAATACAACACTTACATCTTCAGTGGTGGTAATAACAACCCCTATTATTCGTCTCAAATGAACCTTCTTCTCAAGAATAAGTAACACGGACTTTGGCGGGAACGCCCCGCTTCGGTTCATCAACAACAACCAACAAAACAGCAACACGAGGAAACGGAAAATGGAGAAAGAACAAACCCCATTTATCCAGGAAGCGAAAAAGCGGCTTGATGAAATCGTAGACGCAATCATCAAGAGCACGGAAGCGGTCGAGGCGGATAAACACACTCCCTACGAAATCACGCACGATGGACTTCTGGCCGCGGGAGCGGCGTGCTTGAAGAATCCGACCGAGAACAACATCAAGATTCTGGCGCTCGCGGTTTACGGATGGATGCCGACCGCGTTGGATTGCGTGGTCTTTGATCACGACAAGATCGTGAAGGCAATCAAGTGTCTGGGAGGGAACCAGCCGATCGATTCCGAGTCGGCGACAAGCCATTTCGAGGTCCTCGCCGGATTGCTCAACAACTCCTATATCGGCGTGTCGAAGTTCCTTTACGCCTTGTGGCCCGAGCGATTCGCGATTTTCGACAGCAATGTCACGCACGCCCTGAACATCGCGTGTTCCAAGATTCGCCCCGGGCAAGGCCGCAAAAGAAAGTTCTTCACAGATGATGCAAATTGCCTGGAGAGGTTGATCGTCTATGAATTGGCGATGCGGAAAGCGGCCCCAAAGAGGGAGCGGTCGTTGCGGGAAATCGAGCTAAAGCTTTACACCCTCGGGAGCGCGCCTTCGCGGTAGCCGCCGCAGGGCGTCAGCCCTCGACGACTTGTTCGCGGACGCTTGCGAAACTCCGCGTCGCGTGTTCGCCGGAGATCATTCGGGTGGCGGCTCGGCGGGGACGCCTCGCCCCACCACGGCCGCTTCCTGCACCACGGTCGGAGCGTGCGGTTTCACGGGCGGTTCAATGCGATTTCACCGTGCGTGATTTTGACGGCTTTCGCGTCTTCGGAAGCGGAGATTCGCGTGAAACAAGCCGCGCGGAGTGCGGCCTGTCAACGCCCTCGGCGGACGCGGCGGTGCCGCGTCCGTCGAGGACTTGCGTGGCGGGGTGACACCCCGCCACGGAGGACTTGCGGTTCAGGGAAGCGCACGCAGCCATTCGGCGAAGAGCCTGTCGTAGACGATCCAGCCGTCGTCGGACTTGTAGACCAGGTCCTTGCGGGACAGGTCCTTCAAGGCCGCACGGACGGTCGACGCGACCTTGAGGCCGTTGGCGGAAAGGAACGATGACGAGGTCGGCTCCCGCACGGCGCCCGTGCGGGCGATGGCCGCAAGCACGTTCCGGGACGCGCCGTTCTGGGCCGCGAGCAGGTCGTGGTAGACCAGGGCCCGTTCGTCGCGCAGTTCCGCGACGGCCTTCTCGACCTGTTCGCCGGACAGAAGCGACGTGCGCGTCTCCCAGACCTTGTTCAGGACGGCCTGCAGATACCAGGTCACGCCGTCGAACCGGTCGTAGAGTCCGCGGAACGCGCCTTCGTCGACCTTCCAGCCCTCCTTGGAGAAGAACTTTCGGGCGAACGCGAGGTAGCGGTCGAAGGGGATCACGTCCAGGTTCAGGATCTGCGTGGACTGGTAGAACGCCCCGCGGGGCAGGACGAACATCTCCGACATCAGGTGCCGGCGCGATCCGGCGAACACGAAGGAGATCCACGGAACGAACTGGACGTAGCCGCGCAGGAGCGCCTCCACGCCTTCTTCGGGATACTCCCGGACCTGCTGGAATTCGTCGATCGCCACCACGAGCCGGCGCTTGCGCGCCTTCAGGTAGTCGAAGACCTCCTTCAGCGTCGCTTCCGCGTTGCCCGGCGTGACGTCGAACGAAAACTTGACCGTGCCGTCGGATTGCGGCGTGGCCGTGGGCCGGCAGCTCTTGAGGAAGCGGCCGATCACGGACACGGCCTTCTCCACGGGAGTGTCCAGCGCCCCGAACACGGCTGACGCGAGGGTCTTGGTGAACCCCGCCAGGTTCCGGGTCGCGTAGATGTCCAGATAGACGCCCGCGACGCCCTCCGGAAGACGGGCGAACGCGTTGCTGACGAGCCCCGTCTTTCCATAGCGTCGCGGGGCGATGAGCGTGACGTTGCGGTTGTTCTCGATCGCGCCCAGGAGTTTTTCGGTCTCCTCGACGCGGTCGCAGAAGTATTCTTCGCCGGCGTAGCCGGCCGTCAGGAAGGGGTTTTTGAGTTTCATGCGCGCGAGTATACCATGGGTTTGATCGAATTGCAAAACTTTTGTCATAAAAATATTGTTGCAAAAATTTTGCCATTCTCCTTCCCGCATGGTGCCGAATGGCATCACACCATTTGGTTTCATGCAACTGTTTGGTCATGACCTGTTCGCGGATGAATGAGAAAAGCCGCGGCTAAATCTGCAGAATCAGACTGGATTTAGCCATGATTGCATTTTCCGCTTGACTTCTGAACAAAGATTCATAATATTGAACACGAATTCAGAAACAACCGGACTCGCCAGCCCTTCACCCTTTTCACTTTAAACTTTCAACTCCCTCAATGGCTCTCATCGAGGTCGACAATCTCACCAAGACCTACCACCTGCCGGGCGGAATCGACGTGCCGGTGCTGAAGGGCGTGTCGCTCTCGGTGGAGAAGGGCGACCTGGTGGCGCTGATGGGGGCGTCGGGGTCGGGCAAGTCGACGCTCATGAACATCCTCGGCTTCCTCGACACGCCGAGCGGCGGCGATTACCGGTTCGACGGGCGCGACGTCTCGCGGCTCACGTCGGACGAGCGCGCGGACCTGCGCGCGGCGCGCATCGGGTGGGTGTTCCAGAGCTTCAACCTGCTCGCGCGCACGAGCGCGCTGCAGAACGTCCTGATGCCGCTGGAGTACCACCGCGGGCGGCGCGCGCCGCGCGCGAGGGAGGTCGAGCGGGCGAAGGAACTGCTCGCGATGCTGGGGCTGGAGGGCCGCATGGACCACACCCCGGCACAGCTCTCGGGCGGACAGCAGCAGCGCGTCGCCATCGCGCGGTCGCTCGTGAACGATCCGGAGATCCTGTTCGCGGACGAGCCGACGGGCAACCTCGATTCGAAGACCACGGTGGAGATCCTCGAGCTCTTCCGGCGGCTCAACGCCGAGAAGGGCATCACCATCGTCCTCGTCACCCACGACGCCGAAGTCTGCGACTACACCCGCCGCACGATCCACGTCAAGGACGGCCTCGTCGTCTAACGCCATGATCCAGATACTCCAGACCGCCCTGATCGCCCTGAGGCGCAACGTCACGCGATCGATGCTGACGATGCTCGGCATCGTGATCGGCATCGCCGCCGTCATCACGATGATGGAGATCGGCAACGGCGCCGCGGAGCAGATCTCCTCCAAGATCGCCAACATGGGCTCCAACGTGATCATGGTCCGCTCCGTCGCGCTCCAGCGCGCCGGCGTCTCCGCCGGCGCCGGCACCGGCATCACGCTCACCGGCGCCGACTGCGACGCCATCCTCGAGGGCTGCCCGTCCGTCGCCGCCGCGACGCCCTCCGTCCGCGGCTCGTCCGTCCAGGCCATCGCCGGCGGCGAGAACTACCAGCCCGAGCAGGTCGCCTCCGGCTCCGCCGACTACTTCGACGTGAACGAGTGGTCGTTCGAGGACGGCGGCCCGTTCACCGAGCGCGACGTGAGCGCCGCCGCGACGGTCTGCGTCCTCGGCACGACCGTCGCCGGCGCGCTCTTCCCCGACGGCTCCTCGCCCGTCGGCCGCCGCATCCGCCTCAACAACGTCATCTTCACCGTCTGCGGCGTCCTCAAGCCCAAGGGCGCGAACCTGATGGGGATGGACCAGAACGACATGGTCGTCGTCCCGTGGACCACGATGCGCAACCGCCTCGCGCGCTCGGGCGGCACCGCCTCGACCGTCTCCGGCTCCGCCGCGCACGCGCGCGGCGACGTCTACGCCGCCGCGTCCGTGCAGCTCTACCCCTCGCGCGACGCGACGCAGACCGCGAACTACCTCATGCCGATCCGCTTCGACAACGTGAACAACATCCAGTGCAAGGCCGTCTCGGCGGACCGGGTCGACGCCGCGATGGAGGAGATCGCCGCGCTGCTGCGCCTGCGCCACCGCATCCCGGCGGGCGGCGAGGACGACTTCGAGCTGCGCAACATGAGCGAGATGCTTGAGGCGATGACTTCGACTTCGGCGCTCATGACCTCGCTGCTGCTGATCGTCGCGCTCATCTCGCTCGTCGTGGGCGGCGTGGGCATCATGAACATCATGCTCGTCTCGGTGACCGAGCGCACGCGCGAGATCGGCCTGCGGATGGCGGTGGGGGCGCGCGGGCGCGACATCCTGCTGCAGTTCCTCGTCGAGTCGCTGCTGCTGTGCCTCGCGGGCGGGCTGCTCGGCATCGCGTGCGGGCGCGCGACCTCGATCGTCGTCTCGAGCGTGAAGGGCTGGCCCATCTCGCCCTCGGCGGCGGCGGTGGCGGTGTCCGTAGCGGTCTCGGCGGCGATCGGCGTCGGGTTCGGCTTCTACCCGGCCTGGCGCGCCTCGCGCCTCGACCCGATCGACGCGCTGCGCTACGAATAGGGCTAATACTTCAGCCCGAAGTCGACGAACTCCGCCTCGATGCCGAACTGCGCGGCGAGCCACCCCGCCACGGCGCGCGGCCCGAAGCGCTCGGTCGCGTAGTGCCCGGCGGCGACGAAGTCGATCGGGTCGTTGCGGACGGCGTGGTAGTCGGCGAGGCCGAGCTCCCCGGTGACGTAGGCGTCGAGCCCCGCGGCGACGGCCTGCGAGAAGTCCTCCGCCGCGCCGCCGCTCACGACGCCGACGGTGCGGACGAGCTCCGCGCCGGCGTCGACCGTCTCGAACCGCCCGCCGGGGCAGGCCTCGCGGACGCGGCGGTGCAGCTCCGCGCGCGGGATCGCCTCCGGGAAGCGCCCCTTCACGCCGATCGTGAAGCCGCGCCATTCAGCGAAGGGCTCGAGCCCTCCGAGCCCGATCGCGCGGGCGAGGCCGGCGTTGTTGCCGAGAACCGGATGGGCGTCGAGGGGCAGGTGCGCGGCGTAGAGTGCGGTCCCGGAGCGGACGAGCGGCGCGACGAGCCGGTAGTTCGGGCCGGCGATGCGCGCGAGCGAGGCGCCCCAGCTGATGCCGTGGTGGACGAAGCAGAGCTGCGCGCCGCGCCGCGCGGCCTCCGCGAAGAGATCCGGCGTGGCGTCGACGCCGCAGACGGCCCTCGAGACGCCGTCCGGCGCGCCGTCGACCTGGAGGCCGTTGTTGGAGGGGTCGCCGGCGAACGCGGCGAGGCGCAGCTCCTCGTCGAGCGCGCGCACGATGTCCTGCAGGGGCACTGCCTTCATGGGAAACTAGCTCCTTCCGAATCTCCGGTCGAGGTCGCGCAGCGACGTGAAGACCATCGTCGGGCGGCCGCCCGGCGTGGCGTAGGGCAGCCGGCACGCCGCCAGCTCCATCAGGATCGGCACGAGCTCGCGCACGTCGAGCGGCTTGCGCGTCCGCACCGCGGAGCGGCTCGCCGCCGCCGCGACGAGCTCCTCGCGCCACCGCTCGCGCCCCTTGCGCGGACCGGCCTCCTCGAGCGCGCGGGCCGTCTCCTCGAGGATCGCCTTCGCGTCCGCGCCCGAGAGCGCCGCGGGGAGCGAGCGCACGAGGAACGCGTCGCCGCCGAAGTCCTCCAGGTCGAAGCCCATCTCCCCGAAGACCGGCAGGAGCGTCCGCACGCGCTGCGCGTCCACGGGCGGCAGCGCCACGGTCTGCGGCAGCAGCAGCTTCTGCGCGGGCGACTCGGCGACCTCGGGCGCGGCGCGCAGGAGGCGCTCATAGAGCACCCGCTCGTGCGCGGCGGCGGGGTCGACGACGGCGTAGCCGCCCTCCGTCTCCACGAGCGCGTAGCCCGAGGACAGGCTCCCGATCAGCCGGAACTTCGTCCACGGGGCGGGAGTCGAGTAGGGGTCGGACGGTCGCACCGTCGCACCGTCGCACGGTCCCGCGACCGGACCGTCCGACCGTGTGACCGTGTGACCGTGCGACCCTTCCGGCGGCGGCGGGAGCGGCGTGGCGGGGTCGGGCACCCCGCCACGCGCGGAGGGAAGGCCGCCGCCGGGGACCGGCGGGGCGAAGGTGCGGTCGTCGATCGGGGCGAAGGTGGGCTGCACCGGGCCGGGCGGAAGGGCGGGGCCGAAGCCGCCGAGGCGGTCGGAGCAACGACCGGGGGACAGGTCCCCCGAACCCCCGAGGCCGCCCGAACCACCGGGGTCCGCGCCCGGGACGCCGCCGAGCGCCTTGGCGAGGGCGGCGAGAACGGCGTCGCGGACCGCCCCGACGGCGCGGAAGCGGACCTCGCGCTTGGTGGGGTGGACGTTGACGTCGACCTCCTCGGGCGGAAGCTCGAGGAAGAGGAAGAGGACGGGGCGGCGGCCCTGCGGCAGGTGCGGGTAGGATTCGCGGATGGCGGCCTGCACGACGGGCGCGGTGGAGGGGCGGCCGTTCACGAAGACGTACTGCCCGGCGGTGTCGGCGCGCGTCTGCGAGGGGAGGCCCGCCCAGCCGGTCACGCGGACGGCGGAGGTCGCGTGGTCGATCGGGACGAAGCCGTCCATGTAGCCCGCGCCGAAGAGGTCGTCGAGCCGCTCGCGCAGCGAGGCGGCGGGGCGGAGGCGGTGGACGGGGTCGCCGTCGCACACGAGCGAGAAGGCGACGGCGGGCCACGCGATGGCGTGGACGAGAAACATGCCGCGGACGTGCGCCTGCTCGGTGGCGTAGGAGCGGAGGAAGGCGCGGCGCGCGGGGACGTTGAAGAAGAGGTCGCGCACCTCGACCGTCGTGCCGGGGGGCGCGCCGCAGTCGCGGACGGCGACGGTGCGGCCGCCGACGATCTCGACCTCGGTGCCGGCGTCGTCCTCCGCGCGGCGCGTGCGCAGCGTGAAGCGCGAGACGGACGCGATCGAGGGGAGTGCCTCGCCGCGGAACCCCATCGTGCCGATGCGGGCGAGGTCCTCCGCCGTGCGCAGCTTCGAGGTGGCCTGGCGCTCGGGGGCGAGCAGCGCGTCGTCGCGGCCCATGCCGGAGCCGTTGTCTGAGACCGAGACGAGCCGGCGCCCGCCCGCGGTGATCGTGACGTCGATGCGCGTCGCGCCCGCATCGAGGGCGTTCTCCATCAGCTCCTTCACGACCGACGCGGGACGCTCGACCACCTCGCCCGCGGCGATCTTGTTGGCGACGTCCTCGCTCAGAATCCGGATGTGGGAACCAGACGGCATCGGGTCGAAGGGTTGAAGGAGTTGAAGCGGTTGAAACGGTTGAAGCGGTTGAAACGGTTGAAGCGGTTGAAACGGTTGAAGCGGTTGAAACGGTTGAAGCGGTTGAAGGGTTGAAGGGGTTGACCATTCAGCATTCAGCATTCAACATTCAACATTCAGCATTGTCCATCAGAGTCCGAGCAGCCTTGCGACCTCCGGGTCCTTCTCGCGCACCTCCTCGGGCGTGAGGCCCATGAGCTCGTGGGGGAAGACGAGCCAGGAGTCGGTCTCCCTGAGGTAGAACTCGGGCTTGAAGGGCCAGCGGCTGCGGGCGGGCTTGTAGTAGAGCGTGGCGAAGCGGAGGTCCTTCACGAAGGGCTTGAGCGTCTCCTTCACGGCGGCGATGGTGTCGCCGCTGTCGAAGATGTCGTCGACGACGAGGACGTGCTCGGCGTCCCGGAGGTGGTCCAGCAGGACGCCGAGGTTCTCGACGACGGGGTGCTTGTGCTCGCCGATGCCGGTGTAGGCCTGGGTCTTGACTGCGGTGTGGTAGCAGTCGACGCCGAGGTAGTGGAGGAACTCCTGGATGGCGACCGCGACGGGCGTGCCGCCGCGCCAGAGGCCGATGATGACGTCGGGCCGGAAGCCGGAGTCGTAGATCTTGCGCGCGAGGGCGAAGCTGTCGCGCGTGAGTCCGTTGCTGTCGAGGAAGATCTTGTCGCTCATGTCGGGGAGGAGGAGATGACGCCGCCGATTCTAGCACAACGCCGCGACCCGCGCCACCGACCGAGGAGCCGGGGACGAAAAAGCGGGGACGCATGCAAGACGGACCGGCCGCCGAAGCTGCTTCGGCGGCCGGTCCATGGATTCTGGCGGAGGGGGAGGGATTCGAACCCCCGTTACCTTGCGGTAAACAGCATTTCCAGTGCTGCACGATCGGCCACTCTGTCACCCCTCCGCGAAAAAGGGCTTGTAGCGGTGCGAACGGCGCGGAGGATAGCAGAATCCTCCGGCCGGGTCAATCGCAAAAACCGATCGGGCGCGCCCGATCAGCGGCGATACTTCTTCCAGACCCACGGCGGCGGACGGCGGCGCCTGGCGGGCGCGTCGGCGCCGGCGGCGGGGCGGGCCGGTTTCGCGCGGGGGGCGCGCGGGGCGCGGGCGGGCGGCGCGGGGGCGTCGCCGGGCCAGGGGATCGTGAAGCCGGGGACCTCGTCCTTCGCGACGCGGAGGCCGTAGTCGGTGAGGACGAGCTCGCGGCCCGGCCCCTCGGCGAGGCAGCGCGCGCGCACGAGCGCCGCGAGGAGCGCGCGCAGCCCGGCGGGGTCGGCGTCCGGCAGGAGCCCGAACGTGCTCAGCGCGTCGAGGCCTTCCGCGAGGACCTCCGGCGTGCGGTCGCCGCGCAAGACCTCCGCGACGCGCTCCGCGGGGCAGCGGCCCTGCGCGCGGCCGACGCAGGAGAGCGCCTTGCGCACCGCGGTCCGGCGCTCCTCCGGGAGCGGCGGCGCGGAGAAGGCGCCGCCGTCGTTGTCGCAGCCGTCGCAGATGCCCGCGTGCGGGGCCTCGCCGAAGTAGTCGAGCAGGAACGCCTGGCGGCAGCCGCGGCAGTCGACGAAGCGCAGCATCGCGCGGAGGCGGGCCTCGTCGAAGTCGCGCTTGCGGAGGCGCCCGCGAATCGCCTCGTCGAGCGGGCCGGGGCCGGGGTCGGGCAGGAGCTCGGTCTGCCACGCGCCGCGGGCGCCGCCGGCGGACGGCGAGCGGCGCAGGTAGCCGGCGCGCTCGAGAATGCCGAGCGCGGTGCGCGCGCCCATCGGGTTCTTCATCCCGGCCGCCTCGGCCCACGCGTCCTCGGAGAGCGCGACCGGCCCCTCCGCGCACGCGGCGCGCGCGGCGGAGAGCACCGCGCGGACCTCGGACTCGGTCGGGTTCGCGCCCTCGATGAAGAAGCGCTGCGTGCGGACATCGGCGTAGTTGAACAATAGCTCACACCAGGCGGGCGCGCCGTCGCGCCCCGCGCGGCCGACCTCCTGGTAGTAGGCCTCGATCGAGCCGGGGACGTCCCAGTGCGCGACGAAGCGGATGTCGGGCCGGTCGATGCCCATCCCGAAGGCGCTCGTCGCGACGACGACCGGCCGCTCCGCCGCGAGGAAGCGCTCCTGCGCCTCGGCGCGGGCGCGGTCGTCGAGCCCGCCGGTGTAGAGCAGCGGCGTCACCTTCCCGCGCAGCGCGGGCGAGGCGAGGAGGCGCCCGTGGACGATCCCCGCCTGCTTGCGCGTCGCGCAGTAGACGATGCCCGTGCCGTGCGCCGCCGCGAGCGCGACGACGCGCGCCGCCTTCGCGTCGTGCGTCGGGCACGGCGTCACGGCGAGGCGCAGGTTCGGGCGCGCGAAGCCCTGGACGCCGACGAACGGCTCGCCGCGCGGCGCGGCGCCGAGGCCGAGCTGCGCGACGATGTCGCGCCGCACCTCGGGCGTCGCCGTCGCGGTGACGGCCATCACGCGCACGTCCGGCCCGAGGCGCGAGACGAGCGAGCCGAGCGCGAGGTAGTCCGGGCGGAAGTCGTGGCCCCACTGGCTGATGCAGTGCGCCTCGTCGACCGCGACGAGCGGGACGGCGACGTGCGCGAGGGCGGCGAGGAAGCGGTCGCTGCGGAGGCGCTCCGGCGCGACATAGACGAGCTTGTAGCGCCCGGCCTCGAACAGGACCATGCGCTCGTCCATCTCGGAGGCGGAGAGCGAGGAGTTGAGGAACGCGGCCGGGACTCCGCGGCGCGCGAGGGCGTCGACTTGGTCCTTCATGAGCGCGATGAGCGGCGAGACGACGAGCGTCGTGCCGGGGAGCAGCATCGCGGCGAGCTGGTAGCAGATGGACTTGCCGGAGCCGGTCGGCATCACGACGACGGCGTCGCGCCCGGCGAGCACGGCCTCGACCGGCCCGCGCTGCCCGGCGCGGAAGCCGGCGTGGCCGAAGAAGCGCCGCAGCGCCTCCGCGATCTCGTCCGGGGCCTCCATCGCGGGTCAGTCCCGGAGCGCGGCGAGGACGAACGACCGGAGGCGGCCGATCGCCGCTTCGTCGAGGTCGCAGTGGCCGCGGCCGGGGACCTCCACGTATTCGACGCGGCGCCCGAGCGCGCGCATCGCGGCGACGAACTTGTCCGAGTGCGCGGCCTTGTCCACCAGCCGGTCCGCGGTGCCGTGGAAGACCGCGTAGGGGACGTCCGGAAGGTCCGGCGCGAGATGCAGCGGCGAACGCGACCGGAGCGCGGCTTCGAAGTCCGGCTCCGCGGCGAAGGCGGCGCGCAGCGTGCGCGGCAGGTCGGGGCGCTCCGTGTAGTGGAACGGCAGGTCGCACACCGGGCAGTTCGCCGCGACGGCGGCCACGCGGTGGCGCGTGTAGCGCGGCCACACGAGCGCGCAGAGCCCGCCCATGCTGCCGCCCGTCGAGACGACGGGGGCGTCGGCCGGCAGCCCGGCGCGCGCCTTCGCGAGGGCGACGATCCGGTCGGTCTCCGCGACCGCGCCGGCGTTCATCCAGTTCCACGGGTCGAGGTAGGGCACGACGAAGACCGCGCCGGCGGCGGCCGCGGCGGCCGCGCCCTCGCGCTCGAGGCCGTGCGGCCCGTCCCCCTCGCGCGCCTGCCATTGGCTCCCGAGTCCCATGAAGTGGACGACGATCCCGCGCGGGGCGGCGCCCTCGGGCGGGAACGCCGCGTATGCGAATCGTTCGAGAGGTTCGTTTTCCATGGCGGAGAAGGATACCACGGACCGTTTCCGCGGAAAAGCGGAATCGGAAGCCGTCGCGGGCGGAACTCAGCGGCTCCGCGTAACGACGAGATCCACGCTCGCGGCGGACTCGGACTCGGGCAGGCGATACTGCGTGTCGGTGCGGTAGAGGACGTCGTCGCCGGAGAGCACCTCCGCGACGAGTCCATGCGGACCGCCCCCCCGCAGATCCTTCGCGTCGAAGTCCAGCCGGAACA
>Ga0310695_10008501_pt1 | contig 15843 bp, 14 predicted proteins | sample RumenRJG_04DNA_FD_203882 | JGI IMG/M metagenome (GOLD analysis project Ga0310695, IMG submission 203882) | Bovine rumen microbial communities from Lethbridge, Alberta, Canada - RJG_04 (v2) (version 2) | ecosystem: Host-associated > Mammals > Digestive system > Stomach > Rumen | place: Canada...
TTGTATTACACAAGGGATGTTGATGTGAAATACATAATTTTAGCTATTTTGGCTATTGCAGTTGTGCTTTTGGCTGTGGGATTCATAGCAGTTCAAGCCATCAGCTGGCAACATTGGTCATTGAATCCAATTGAATTGGTCTCTTATAGGGCAGCATTTACATTGAATGTGCTTTCCAAGGCAATTGAAAATCAATTCACTACAATGGGAAATCTATTCTACACAACATTGACAGGATTCTTTACACATTCAGATGCAAGAGTCCTAGTAGGCCAAGCAACAATCGGCAGAGTTCATTCAATAACCTCTACAATATTCGGTCCTGCACTACTTGATTTCGGTATTGTGGGAATGCTTATTCAAATGTTTTTAATTGGCCTTATCCTAAAGACCTTACATAGCATACAAAATCATAGTAAAAGCATCTTTACAGCATTTTATGGAATTTTACTTGCACAAACAATCATCTGGATAGAAACAGGCCCAACTGATGTTGTGGTTTGGCTATTCTATTTAATCGGCATTTTCCTCATCATCCATTTTTTAAGGGGTGCTAATCATGAAATCTAAAAATATTGCTATTGCAGGAGAAATCACTCCCTCTAAAACAATCATTCCTATCATAGAAAAACTTAAGGAACGTGAAGCAGAAGGCAAATTAAGCTTCAATATCAATAAGATAATTGGCCTTTATCATGGTGAATCATCAAGAGATTTCCTCGAACCTTATTGCAGTGAAACATATTCTATTGGAGAAGGAAGAAGAGGTAAAAAAAATTCTACAGGAAAATTGGCATACCTCATTTCAAAGGATATCTTAAAGTCATTCAATGCCCTTAAAGGGAAGGATATAGATTTGCTGATTACTGCAGGAAATGCAGGTGATGTCAGAAAAGCCATTGTCGCTGCAAATATTTTGAAAATTCCAGTTTTGCATATAGAGCAGGATATTTACAATCCGATAGAAGTAATTTCACAAGCCAACCTTGTAACTGTTCCTTCAAATGCCTATAAGGAATATCTGGAGAACCATTATGGACTGAAAAATGTTGTCAATATCGAGGGTTATCCTATGGCAAAATATGTTGACAACTTTATAAAAGAAGATAATTTAATCGATAAGGATGAAATCTACGGAGAATATGGAATGAAGGAATTTGTCCTTGTGGTTCTTGGTGGAGATTTGAAGGATGATGATATTGAACCATTGATACGGTCTGTAGAAGAGCTTAATCTTAAGGCATTGATTGCACCTTACAGGTTTGATAGGGATATGGTTAAGGAATTGGTTCTATCACCCAACATCAAGATTTTGCCTCAGTATGTGGACATGTTAAGCTTTATGAATGCTGCATCCCACCTAATATATGCTGCAGGTATGGGAATGACCATTGAAGCGGGAGTATTCAACATCCCATCATTAAAGATAGAAGGATTCCATAAAACCCACGGAAGTGTCGATTTGGCAAAGGAACTTAATATACCAATCGTAAAAATAGATGAAATCCCAGAGGCCTTTGAAAATCTCCCAGACCAAAAGGAATCAGATCTTGTAAAAAATAGTGAGACAGCTATTGAAAGATTAGTGGATTTGATAAATGACTTTGATGAAAAATCACTAAAAAGAAGCGGTTTTCAATCCACTAAGCAAATTTGGAATAGCCGAAAAGTATACAGATAATTTTTTTATCTCTAATTCTTAACTTTTTTTCTTTTCAATTTTTTTAATTTCAATTTTCTTTTTTTAATCAGCATCTTCTTTCATGGTTTCAAGCAAAAAGCTTACAGGACGGAAACCATCATTGCATGAGATCATTGCCGATTTCTTGTTCTTCATCCAACCATCATAAAAGTCTTCTGCACCATTTGACAAAGCCATTACAAATGGGGATAAGACTTCCCATGCACTAGGACAGAAGTTTTCTGGCTTTTCCCAACCATTTGCTATGAAGACATCTCCACATTCAACATCGCATTCATGTTCCAATGGATTTTCATACTCTTCAATCAAGTCATCATGCCTTACTTTTTTCATGACTGTAATCTTAACTTTTTTCAATTGATTCACCTAAAACTTTAGTATTTTTTAATTATTTTTTATTTCTTATCATTTAAATATTTTAAAAATTGAAAACCAAAACAATACTTAAATAAATCATCAAAAAATTTTAAATATCATAATCCCTTTAAATTTAAATGGAATACTATTTTTTTTAATTGGTAGGAAAGGTTTTAGAATGGAGATGAGGATGGATAAAAAATTAATAATCAGATACATTTTACTTATTCTTGGGGTGACAATAATGTCTTTAGGCATTGCATTATCTCTTAAGTCCACTTTAGGAACTCCCCCTATATCATGCATTCCTGCTGTTCTGGCTGTTGCTTTTCCTTGGACTGTAGGAGAATTCACAATAATTTTCAATGCCTTGCTTGTCATATTCCAAATGGTGCTTTTGAGAAAAATCACATTATCACAAATAGCTCAAATGCTTGTCTGCATTCTATTTGGCTATATGATTGATTTTAACTTAGTTCTCATTGATTTCATCAATCCAACAAATTATATAATCCAATGGATCTTGCTTATAATAAGCTGCCTTGTTCTTGCATTCGGGCTTGTCATTGAAGTAAAGTCAGACATTACCATGCTTCCAGGAGACGGTGCTGTAGTGGCGATAGGTGAAGTGCTGAACAAGGATTGGGGTAAGGTCAAGCCATTTTTTGATGTTACTGTTGTAAGTATTGGTGTCATTTTGGCATTGGTATTCATAGGCCACCTTGAGGGGGTTCGTGAAGGAACCATTTTTTCAGCTATTACAGTTGGTTTCATCATTCAATTTTACAACAATATTTTTGGTGAAAAAATTGATAATTATCTAGAAGAATAATTATATTTTTTTTAAAATCTTGGTAATTTTTTCAAGATTCAAAATTTTTTAGATTAGATTATATATTCCTTATTTTCCTAAAATACTTTATTTCTGTTCTTTATTTTTTCCATTAATTTTTCATAAATTTTAAAAAAAATTATTCTAATATATAAAGTTTTTTATTTGTTTTTTTACATTAACTTTATAATAAGCAAATACTATAAATATTATTGTGATATTATGGTAGTTAAAATCGCTATATTAAGAAGTGGTAATATTGGTACTTCACCAATATTAGATTTATTATTAGACGAAAGAGCAGACAGACCAAACATCGACGTAAGAGTATTTGGATCTGGAGCAAAAATGAACCCTGAACAAGTCGAAGACGTTGTACCTAAATTCAAACAATTCGACCCAGATTTCTGTATTTTCATTAGCCCAAACCCAGCAGCACCTGGTCCAGCTAGAGCAAGAGAATTATTATCTGCAGAAGATATTCCTGCTATTATCATCGGTGACGCTCCTGGTAAAGGTAAGAAAGATGAAATGGACGAACAAGGTTTAGGTTACATTATTGTAATGGCAGACCCAATGATCGGTGCAAAAAGAGAATGGTTAGACCCAACTGAAATGGCTATTTTCAACGCTGACATCATTAAAGTATTAGCAGAAACCGGTGCTTTAAGATTAGTACAAAAAACCATTGACGGTGTAATCGAAGCTGTTGAAGCAGGTAACGAAATCGAATTACCTAAACTCATTGTAACTGCTGAAAAAGCTGTAGAAGCTGCTAAATTCCAAAACCCATACGCAAAAGCAAAAGCTATTGCTGCATACGAAATGGCTGGTGCTGTAGCAGGTTTAGACATGAAAGGTTGTTTCATGACCAAAGGTTTCGAAAACTTCATTCCTTTAGTAGCTGCTGCTCACGAAATGGCTGCATGCGCTGCTGCATTAGCAGCTGAAGCAAGAGAAATTGAAAAATCCAACGACACTGTATTAAGAACCCCTCACATGAAAGAAGGTAACGTTGGTTGCAAACTCGATTTAATCAGCAAACCAGAATAAGTGTATTGGATTAAGTAGCTTTTAAGCTACTTATTTTTCTTTTTTCTTTTTTAAAACAAATTCAAATCAAATCAAATAAATCAAATCTCAAATCAAAAATCAAAATTTACTTTTTTTCTTTTATTTTAACGCAATTTTAAAAATTCATGCCAATAAATTTAATTCGTTAAAATACTAACAATATTGTTTTTGATTTTATATTAAAAAAAGTTAAAACAGTTTAAAAAAAATTTAAAAAATTTTAAGAAATATTTAAAAATATTTAATAAGTAATTAATAAAATTTTTAAAAAATTTTTTAAAAATAATTAATAAATAATTAAAAAAAGAAAAAATAAGGTTCTATAAGTTTTAACTTAAAGAACGCCTTTTGTACTTAAAATTTCATCGTGCTCAATTTTGCATCCATCATATAATGATTTTGCAAATGCCTTGAAAAGAGCTTCTGCCTTGTGGTGGTCATTTGCACCTTCACAGGTTCCATATATATTGATCTTACCACTGGAAGCAAAGGATTCAAAGAAGTGAACTACAACATCACTGCTTAAGTCACCAATCTTGTCATGCTTGAAATCCAAATCCATATTGCAGTAGCTGCGGCCGCTGATGTCTATAGCAAAAGTTGCAACGGAATCATCCATAGGGACTATTGCATGACCCATTCTTCTTATTCCTTTCTTGTCGCCAATAGCTTCTGCGAAAGCTTCACCTAACAATATGCCAACATCCTCTACAGTGTGGTGATCATCGATTTCAATATCACCGATTGCCTTAATGTTTAAATCCATAAAGCTGTGTTTGGAAAAGGATTCCAACATGTGGTTGAAGAAATTGACTCCAGTGTCAATATCATATTTTCCAGTTCCATCAATATTTAATTCTATTTCTATATCTGTTTCAGATGTCTTTCTTGAAACTTTAGCTATTCTAGTCATTGAATCACTCACTGATTAAAGTTCTTATACATAGTTAATATAGTAACAATTTACAGCAAAATTTTAAACTATATTTAAATTAAAATAACGATTAATTATTTACTCATCTGGCGCATTTCTCATAATTTTAATTGCATCTGGGCCGCATTTCATTGCACATAATGTACAAACATGACAATAATCTAAATTTGATACATGTGCAACAGTATCAATAGTCCAAATATATCCTCCTTTAGGACAAATCTCTTTACAATTTCCACATGCAGTGCATTTGTCCTCATCAACTATAATCTTTAAAATAATATCACCATGAATAAATCTGTAAATAATCTTATTTTGTTTAATGTATATAAAACTATGCTAAATCCTTAAAAATATTTTTTTTTAAAAAGATTATAATTTTAAGGTAGCTATTGACAATGCCTTAAATCCAATGTAAACTTCTTTTCCCAAACTTAAATCCAAGTCCTTACCTGCAGATAAGGTAATGTCTGAGAAAATGTTCACTCCGCCAATGTCGATTTTTACACGAACCATTTCATCCTGAAGTCTCATTTCAGTGACTTTTCCCTTGAAGATGTTTCTGATGCTGGATGCTTGGGGCTCCAACATTATGAAGATATTGTCATAGCTTATTAAAGCAAGAATCTTATCTCCAACTTTATATTCCTTTTTCAATGGGATAGTTATGACCAATTCATTCATTTGAATTTTCATGACACCTTTTGCCTTGTCAATTTCAAGGATTTCAGCTTCAATTTCATTGGTTTCGCTGTGAAGTTCCATGATTGCATTGATCTTTTTACATTCCTTTAGAATCTGCAAGCCCTCTTCGGTAAGAGTGGTGCTTCCTCCACCACCGCTTCCTCCTTTTTTAGTGTTTACAATAGCTATATCCAAAGTTGATTCTATCTTGTCGATATAGTTTAAAGCAGTTCTGTAGGAAATTTTAGAACGCTTAGCAGCTTCTGTAATTGATTCGCTTTCATTTATATAAATCAACAGATTGAATTTCTTTTGATCCAATAGAAAAGAATTTCCATCTATATTAATCTTATATTCTACTCCAGCTTTTACTTCAGTCATTTTAATCGTCCCTTTTTACCTTATAATTATTTTTCAAAAATTACCCAGTTGATAATTAATATATACCTTTTATTAATTAAACTTATTCATTTTAAAGGGATATTCGCTTATTATCTCAAAATTTATTTTTGATTAAATCGTGTTTTAAGATAAAAAAAGAAAGAATATTTATTTTAACTCGTTATGATAAATATCTGTAATCGATAATTCATTTATAAGCGATCTTTTTAAAGAATCGATATGAATTTTAAAAAAAATAAGGTTTAATTCGAGTAAAAAAAGAGTAAAAATTAAAATTAATAAAAAAGTAAAGATTAAAGTTTTTAGATAATTTAGGCTGTATTCTATAGATTATTTAGAACTGTATTTATCTATAATATCCAATAATTTATTTGCATATTTTCTTAAAGGACCTAATTTTCTGGTAAATTTCCTGAATCCTGCTACATCATCATGAGACAATGTTCTAAGTGCTACAATTGCAATCATATAGATTATTGGGCAGATTATCAATCCTGCAATCAATCCATAGCTATTGTTTGGAAGTACAACCACAGGCAATGCCATAATCAATGAGGCTATTGTGACTTTAGTTAGGAATGAATAAGGGGCATGGGTTTTGGTTAATCTGAATTGAAGCAGGAACATAGGTATCATCATTATGAATGAAGCTATTGTTGTTGCTAGAGCTCCTCCCTCAATGCCGTAAGTAGGAATCAAGTACCACCCGAGGCCTAAAGTAATGATACAGCCGAATATCAAAAGATACATTGGAATTCTTGGGTTTCCAATACCTTGAACAATACTGCCTGAAATTGTATATATTGAATAGAATGTCATACCTAAAACAAGAATTGCAAGAGACATTGCACCGTTCATGTAAGCTGAATTTGTGAAGTATACAAGCCCCATGATTTCCTTTGCAAAGATAGCTATTCCTACACACATCGGAATTACAAAGAACATTCCGTATTTATAGGATGCATTCACATACTTTTCAAGAAGGTTTTGATCCTTGAGAGCATATGCTTCAGATGCTGCAGGCAATATTGTAGTTGCAAGTGAGCTTGAAATGATTAGAGGAAGTCTTGAAATAGGGTCTGCCGCTGTAAAGTAACCTATTGCAGATGCAGCTAAGAATCCTCCCATAAGCAAGGTACAAATACTGTAAATACCCATTTCAGCAAGTGCAGTTACTGTAACTGGAATTGAAAAGAAAAGAAGTCTTTTTGCAAGACCTAATTCCTGTTTGAAGGTGAACTTAAAGTCAGGATTTGCAGGAGGGATGTATTTTCCCATATATTTTTTAAAGATATATACTGCAGACACTGCTGATGCTGCAAAACCGAGTACAGAACCTAATACTGCACCAAAAGTGGATAATCCTAAAATTACAAGGGCAGTTGCAAATAGAATCATGAATATCTGTTCAATTGCACGGGTGTAAAGGATGTATTCCATCTTGTACACACCTTGGAAAGCACCCCTAAACGCACCGACTATTACACTGAAAGGGGTGATTAAACCAACAGCCTGAAGTGGCAATAGTGCCTCTGGCTTGTGATAATAGTTTGTAATGATAGGTGCTGCTACAAATACCATAACCAGTCCAAAGAAGAATCCTAGAAAGACCATTATCTTCAGTGCTGTGAAAACGGTTTGACGAGCAAGATCCTCTTCATCAAGAGCATTGTATTCTGATACGTATTTAGCTATTGCTGGTGGAAGCCCTGCTGCAGACAATACCTGGAATATTCCTTGAAATGGAGTTGTAAGTCCAAGTATACCATATGCTGCAGGTCCTAAAAGTGATGCCATAAGAAAACGGTATAGGTATCCCCCTACACGGAAGATAACATTTCCTATTAAGATAATAGCGCTTCCTTTTGCTACTTTAGAACTTCCAGTCGCTTCTCCCATATTCACACCATAAGAATAAAAATAGATTTTTTTTAGTTAATTAATATGTGACTTAGATAAATTTTTTAACTTAATTAAATTATCTTATTTAATATATATTGCGATTTTATATAAACTTTTAGTTATAATATTTTTCTCAATATATTTTTATTAATTATATTAATATTGATACAAAGGCATATATAAAATAATCTCTATTATGATTTATACTCTAATAAGAACTCTTTAAAATGGCTTATAGTCATGTCCAATGTTTTAAGCCCATATTCGTCTTCTTTCACACCTTCTGCACCATCATCCTGTGACCATAAGCAAGCGCCTAAATTAGCGCCGAAGGATCCTCCACTCAATGGAATTATTTTATTTAAAAGGTAGAATGTATTTATTTGTTGTATGGCCAATTCCTGACCGCCTGATCTGTCTCCACCTACAACTATGGAAATCCCAACCTTGTTTTTGAAAATGTCCAAGTCTTCCATTATCATGGCTTGGCATCTGTCAATCACTGCTTTCAACTGTGCGGATATGCTTCCGAAATGGATTGGGCTTGCCATTATGATTCCATCAGCTCCCTTAAGAGCTTCATAAATCTCATCCATATCATCAGATATTGAGCATTTTCCTTTAGTCTCTGCACATTCGTTGCAATGGGTGCAAGGAGAGATGTCCTTATCCTTTACAGATATGAAGGTGGTTTCGAATGAATCTTCCTTGTCCAATTCATTCAATGCCCTTTTCAATAAGTATTCGCTGGCACCGTCTCGTGGACTTCCACAAATTCCAACAATTTTCATTATCTTACCTCAAATTAGATTATCAAATTTAGATTATAGAATATTTTTTTCAATTTTCATGTCTTATTACTATTTTTATTAACTTTCATTAAAAGTTTTTTTTAAAATTTTTTAAAATTTTTTAAAAAAATTATAAAACTTATATAATATAAATCATATATTAATATTATAATGTTATTTTATTGACTAATTTTTGTTGAAAAAAATAACTTTTTTAATTTTCATTCGGATTATTTATAATGGTTATATTCTAAAATGGTGTTTTTATGGATTTCGTAAAAGGTATTGTTAAAAAATATTTTAGGTCTTACAATAGGACATTGAAGGATGGTACTAAAAAGACCTATAAGACAGAACAGGTTCAGGTCACCGTATCTAAATCTGACAATATCTTTGAGGATAAGGAAGAAGTCTTTATCATTTCTGCAGATCAAGCAGAAGAACTCAATGACATTGATGAAATGTTATCTGCTTTAGAATTGCATAATACCATGTTAGTGCAAGATAAAACAGAATTAACCAAAAAATTCGCTGTTGCTGATGAAGATTTACAGGCTGCCTCTTCTGAATTGAAAGCTGTTTCTGAAAAGTTAGCTATAAAAGAAGAGGAATTGGAAGAATCCAGTAAAAAATTGCTTGTTTTAAAAGAGGATTGCTCTGGCTTGAAAGAGCAGCTTGAAGAAAACCAAAACACCATTTCCAGCTTAAGAAAACAATTGGAAGATAAGAACTTCATCATTTCAGACTTAAATGATGACTTGAATCTATTGAATGAAAAATTGAATTCACAAAATGATGAACCTATGCTTGATTCTGAATTCATAAGCAATGAACAGTTCACTTCCAGTTCAAATTCATATTCCTTTGATGATTATGTTGAATTGCAAAAGGAATACATTTCATTACTTAAAAAATACGAAAGATCTCAAGAGGATTTATACAATGAGAAAGTTAAGGTCATTCACTATAAAAATCTCTTGGATAAATTCAAAAACTTCATTTTAAGAATACAATAAGTGTCTGTTTTTTATAAAATATTCTTAAAAGTCTTTTTTTAAAATTTAATATTTCAAAATTAGCAGTAATAACTATTTTTTCCACTTTTTTAAAGTTTTTAATAAAAATAGTAAAATTATAGAAGTCAAAACTTTAATGAAAACTTCTATAAATTTATCAAAATCTTTTTTTTAATTAGAACATGTCTCTTGCATTTCCTCTGTAACCCATGACAGGTTCCTCATCCTCATCAATCTCATCATCAGGATTAGGATTCCATCTTTTCAAGTTTGGAAGGAAATTGCAGAGTAATCCAGTTGCTTCCTCTTCACGCAAATCCGGATTCCTTTTCATCATTCTTTTTGCATGTCTAATGATCATTTCATTTACGGTAATGTCAGGTTCAGTGAACTCTCCATTTTGGAAACAGTCTTTACAGTAATCCATATTCGGACTTCCGTCTTCATTGCTTCCATAGTCATTTCTTCCCATTGGTCTACCGCAAGAATTGCAAAATGCCATTGTTTCACCTTAATTATTTCACTTAAAATGATTTAAATCAGTTGAACATTAAAAAATTATTTAAAAAAAATAGCTAATTAGAATTATCTAATTAGCTAATGCATAATAATTTTTATTGATATTTACTTAAATTTGCTCATCGTCTTCCATAACCACTCTCATGTGGTTTGGATCTACAGGCATGTGAGCTAAGAAGTCTTCTGCAGCTCTTCTTGGGTCACCAGAACCAATGATGTATCTTCCTGCGATGATGATATCTGCACCTTTTTCAAATGCTTCTTCTGCTTTTTCTGGGGTGATTCCTCCAGCTACTGCAGCAAGACCGCCAGTGAGTTCTTTAATCTCTTTAATGTTACCCCATGCACTTACGTCATCAAGGTTTTTACCTTCAGCTCTAAGTTTACTTTCAAGGTCAACATTTCTGTGTAAAAGAACAATGTCTGGCATGAACTCTGGGTTGAGTTGTTTGATTTTATCAGTGAAGTTATCTACATTCATCATATCGAGGATAGAGTAAATACCTTGCTTTTGAGTTTCGTGGATTGCTTTTTCAATTGATTCAATGGTACCGAGACCGGAAATAGCAACTGCATCAGCAGTTTCATCCGCTGCCATTTTAACTTCCACTCTTCCCACGTCTAAAGTTTTCAAATCAGCAATGATGAATGCACTTGGTGCCAATTCTCTGATTTTTCCAACAATTCCAACTCCGAATTTTTTAACGAGAGGAGTTCCTGCTTCAAGGAGGATTCTTTCTCTGTTAGGGAGTTGTTTAATGATTCTTGCCATTGCCTCTTCATTGTCAAGGTCAAGAGCAACTTGCAAGTAAGGTGGTTCGTAAAGCTTGATTGCTTTGAATCCCATAATTGCGTGGGTTCCACGATCTTTTTCGTATAATACTTTGTCAATGTCTGGGTAACCTTTCAATGCTCTTTTGATTGCAAGTTTGGTTGCTGCATAGTTGTATTGGTAGATTTTTCTGTAATCTTGAGCAGCTGGGCTGATGAATACGCTTGCATTAATTACCCAATCTTCAGCCTTGTCTTTAGGAATGATTCCTTCTTCTACACAATCAGCTACAGCTCTACCTACAGCAGTTTGAGCTGGTCCAAAGATTTTGCTTGCATCATCTAAGTCACCAACAGTTACTTTAGGAATAATGATTGTAGCTGGTTTGGTAATTAAGTTAGGTCTGATTACACTGAGTAATGGGGTGTGTCCAACAGATAATTGGCTTAATCCATTAGCAAAAGCGTTTCCTACAGGACCGTCTTTTTCACCAATAAGTAAATCAACGTGTGCTAATTCGTCTCCGTCTCCGATAAGAGCTTCTCCTATAAACATTTCATATCCTCCAATTTCAAGAATAATTTTATAATCATGATTTTTAATTTAAATCATTTTTAAGTCATTTTTTTATTATTTAGTTAAATATTACCATTATTACTTTCATAATATAGTAAGTATTTATACAATATAATTTATGATTTTAATACAATATATAGTTAAGTAATTATATTTTGAAAAAGAGTAAGAAAAATTAAAAAATAATTTTAAAAATCAATTCTAAAAAATTTATCTAAGCCTATCTAAAAAAATTTAAAATTAATCTAAAAATAAATTAAAAAATTAGTTAAAAATTAGATAAAAATAATACGAACAAATGAAAAACTGTTAAAAAAGAAATTATAAGTTGATTTAATCAACTTATTTGAAATTAATTCTTTCAGCAACGTTTCTTGGTAAAGGAAGTCTTCTGAATGGCATTCCTTCAGTTTCTTCCTTAACTGATGCGATAAGTTCATCTGCAGTCATGTCAACTTTCTCACCAGTTTTTCTTACAGTCACATTGTAATTGTTGGTTTCAATTTCCTTGTCACCAATTACAACAATGTAAGGGATCCATTCTTTAGAAGCGTTTCTGATTTTCTTACCTACTCTGTCATCGCTGTTGTCAACATCTACACGAATGTTTTCTGCTGCAATCTTGTCAGCCAATTCATTAGCATAGTCTAAGTGTTTTTCACCTATTGGCAAGATTCTTACTTGAGATGGGCTTAACCAAATTGGTAACATTGGAGCTTTTCCATCTTCTTTTGCAGTGTTTTCAAGTAAGCTGCAGATAACTCTTTCCACACTACCGGTAGGGGAACAGTGTAAGATGATTGGGTTTTGAGCATCTTCATTTTCATCAACATACTCGATGTTGAATCTTCTACCACTTTCAACATCTATTTGTACAGTAGGGTTTTCAATAGGTCTTCCTAAGTAGTCAATAGCTGCAAAGTCAATTTTACAGGACCAGTAATGTTTTCTTTCAGGCAAGATTTCGAGTAATAATGGTTTGCCTATTCTTTTAGCGGTTGCTTCCATCCAGTCCTTGTGTTCATCGTAGAAGTCTTTGGTTGCTCTGAAGATTGCTTCGTAGTTAACGTCAAGGTCTACACCGGTTTGAACACACATGTCCACTTGAGCATCAAACTCTTCAAGTGCTTGTGGCATGTCAGCACAGAAACTGTGCATATCAGGCATGGTAAATGCTCTGAGTCTCTTAAGACCTACAACTTCTCCTCTTTTCTCGAATCTGAAACTGTAAGTGGATAATTCATAAACCTTAGCAGGCAAGTTTTTCCAAGTTAAGAAAGATTCACCAAGAACTCTGAATGCACCGAAACAGCATGCAAATCTAAGCATTAAGTCTTTTTTGGTTGCGGTTTTATATTGTCTTTCACCGAATTTAGCTGCATGTTCCCTGATAGCATCATTTGCAAGGTCATAGAAGATTGGAGTTTCGATAGGCATTGCACCTAAGTCAACTACAAAATTGTAAACGTAATCTGCAAGCAAGTCACGTACTAATCTACCTTTAGGATACCATTTGAGGTTTCCAATGTCGGATGCAAGTTCATAGTCACACAATTCCTTTTCTCTCATGATCTTTACATGTGGTGGCTCTCCTTCATCACTTGCACCTTCACCTAATTCATATGCAACCAATTTTTCCAAATCTTTGCTTTCATAGTTGTATTCCTTAGGATCGAAGGTTTCCCCATCTTTGAATATTAACCAGGTAGATGGTTTTTTCTCTTCCTTTTCTTCCTCTTCTTCGACGTCTGCAGTAATGGTTCTTGAAAGTTCAGATAATGGGTGTCCTTTACAAGAAATTTCAAATGCCTTATACCAACCGAATGGTACTCTAAACACATCCAATCCTTCTTCTTTAAGTGCTTCCTCAGCATCTTTCAATATTTGTACAGCTACTTTAGGAGCACCAAGGGATGAGGAAAGGTGAGCATATGGGTATAATACGATTTTTTCTGCATTGACTTCTTCATTGGTTTTAATAACTTCAGCAACTAAATTCTTGACGATAGCGCTTGGGTTTTCTTCGTCCTCTTTTTCAATGGATGAGAAAACAACCAAAGCTTCATCAAAAGCTCCATTTTTTTGAGCTTCCTCTATTTCTTCAGCCACTGGAGTTTTGTTTTTTACTTGATATTTTATATAATCAGAGTGAATAAGTAAAACTCTCATATTTTCACCAGTTTTTGTTTTAAAAATAATTTATTGATAAATATTATATACACAATAATATTATAACTTTATTTTTTATATTATTTAATTATTAGTAATAATCGGATAATAATCATGATAATAATTGTGATTTCAAATAAAGTAATTATGAATCTAAAATTTAATCTTGAATTAACGATATTTAATTAAAAATAAAAAAAGAATTTAGATTAATAAGCATTAATCTAAAATTAATTTCAAATCAGGATTTTCAACTGATGCATCCTTAAAAGTTGCTATTAGATCTTCATCAAGAACTGAACTGTCCTTTATAATGATAATTTTATTAGGCAATTCACAAAGACAATCGTATAATGCATCAAGATTTTCACCGTAATAATCTGGGAAATCCAGTTTTTCCTTAATGTATTCATGAGGATTCTCTTTCATTTCTTCCCCATACAAGACTATTTCATTCATGTTATCTATTATCTTTTTTAGTTTTCTTCTCAGTCTTCTATTTTCCAATAGTTTATTTGTCATAGTATCATTTCTAAGTAATTTGCATATGCAGATTACAAGCAATTCAAGTTAAATGCTCAAAGCTTGCATAATGGTCTCCAGTATAGTAAACTTCAAAGTCATCAGTTGAATAAACTATTCTTTTAGGACCTCTGCTTGATGCACCTAATGTATCAATATCACATTCCCTATACTCGTGGGCTATAGGCAAGATTGATTGACGATTTGTGAATATGTCCCCTCCAATGCATTTTCCAGGAGCATATTTTTCAACGCTTCCGCCATGCCATCCAAGAGCCTTTGCCTCTCCTTTGGTGATGTAATTGGAAGGAAGCTTGTGATATGTGCTTATATAGGCTGCAACTTTTTCCTTAGAGTCATAAGTCCCATCTTCTGTGATATTAATGTCATCTAAAGCAAGTGTAGAAGAGCCAGAGTCTGAATCATCTCCAATGCAACCGCTTACTGCAACAACACCAAGCAAGATGATTAATATCAATCCAATAATTTTCCAATTTTTCATTTTTAATCCCTTTTTGTTTTATTAAAAATATTGGTTAATCTTAATTTATTTTTTATTTTTAATAAAATTTTTTAAGATTTTTTAAGGGATTATTCTGTTTTTAATTAATTTTTTTAGTTTTTTTTAAATAATTTTTCTAAAAAACTTTCTTAATCAGATTAGTTTTTCTTAAAGTATATAAAATATTATGAATATAACTTTAATAGTACAATTATTTTTAATAGTACAATTATTGGTTTATTAAAATCAAAAATTTCTATTATTTATTTTTATTTGCATATGAGAGGAATCTTTGTGGATAAGAAAAGGATATTGATCATTGTAACAGGAAGAGGTATAGGCGGAGATGCTGGTACAGCATTGAATGTTTACAATGCGCTTGAAAAAAGAGGATATGATTGTGAAATCGCTTTGGATGAGTCCGCTCCAGGATTATTATTCAAAAAGAATAATATAGGATGGAATAAGGTTATTATTCCACAGGCTGGAGGTCACTCTGCAACAATCATGACCACCATTAAAGCAGGTATTCGTGCTATTAGAGGTGTTCTTCAAACAAGAAAGCTTTTGAAATCCAAGAAATTCGATTTGGAATTAGGCATTCTTGGGGGAGGGGCTATTGTTGGCGCTCTTGGTGCAAAATTAGCGAGAATCCCTACCGTAAGCCTTTTGATTACTCCACTTGACACTAAAGTATGCAGTCATATTGGAACTCCAATCATACTTCCTGAAAACAACTTATTTTTAGTTGAAGATGTTCCAGACAATATGGTAAAGTCTTTCTCTCCAGTAAGTGATAACCTTACCCATGGGGATAAGAACAAGGCATTGGAAAAGTTAAAGGAATACTCTAAAGAAGCTAAAGAGAAAAACCCTGATGCAATTGAGTTCGATGAAAACAAGCCAACCATAGTATTTTCATCCGGTTCCTCATTATTTGAAAAGACCGCTCAAGCAATCAATCAATTCTCTAAATACGCTGATAAGTACAATCTTGTTTTATGTGGTGATCCTTTGAATGAATCAGTTCTTGATTATATTGATGAAAGCAAAATGATCAATGTTGGTTTTATTGATTGGGTAAATGAC
>Ga0310695_10008503_pt1 | contig 15841 bp, 13 predicted proteins | sample RumenRJG_04DNA_FD_203882 | JGI IMG/M metagenome (GOLD analysis project Ga0310695, IMG submission 203882) | Bovine rumen microbial communities from Lethbridge, Alberta, Canada - RJG_04 (v2) (version 2) | ecosystem: Host-associated > Mammals > Digestive system > Stomach > Rumen | place: Canada...
CGAAGGCGACGGTTTTCCGGGTTTTATATGCGACTACTACAACGGCACAATTGTTTTTCAGTCGCATAGTTGGGGAATGTACAAGTTGGAGGAGATGTTTGCCGAAATCTTTAAAGAGACACTGGGCACAAAGGTTACCAACATCTATTCAAAAAGCGACAAGACCTTGCCCAAGAGCAACGAGATAACCGCCGAAAACCGTTTCCTGCTCGGTTCGCAACCCGAAGGAGTGGTGATGGAATACGGCACAAAGTTTTACGTTAACGTGGTAGAAGGTCAAAAAACCGGCTACTTTATCGACCAACGCGAAAACCGTCATCTCTTGCAGCATTACAGCCAAGGCAAGAGCGTTCTCAATATGTTTTGCTACACAGGAGGATTCTCGGTGGCAGCATTGGCAGGCGGCGCAAAAGACGTTACAAGTGTAGACGCGTCGCAAATTGCCATCGACCTTACCAAACGAAACGTTGAGATGAATTTTCCAAACTGCACCAACCACAACGCATTGGCCGTTGACGCATTTGACTATCTCGACCATTTGGAAAAAGACCGTTACGACCTCATTATCCTTGACCCGCCCGCTTTTGCCAAACACGCAAGCGCAATGAATCAGGCAATTAAAGGTTACACAAGAATAAACCGCGCCGCATTAGAACGCATTGCGCCAAACTCTATTATGTTTACATTCTCGTGCTCGCAGGCTATCGACAAACTCACTTTCCGTATGGCAGTGATGGAGGCGTCGATTCAGGCAGGACGCAAGATAAAGATTCTACACCAACTCACCCAACCCGACGATCATCCTATAAGCATTTATCATCCCGAAGGCGAATACCTTAAAGGATTGGTACTTTTTGTAGAATAATTAAAGCAAAGGTTAATATGTACACGCAATCTCTTACCAACTATCACCGCAACTCCACAGTAGAAGTTAAGATAGGCGGCGTAACCATCGGCGGCAACAACCCTATAAAGGTGCAGACAATGTGCAACACCTCTACCGCCGACGTGGAAGGCACTGTGGCGCAAATTACCAAGGTGGCTAAAACCACATCGTGCGACATTATCCGCGTTACCGTACCATCTATCAAGGATGTTGACCACCTCCGCGAGATAAAGAACCGCCTTAATAATCAAGGCATTAATATTCCCGTGGTGGCAGACGTGCATTTCAACTCCGAAATTGCATTCCGCTGCGCCGAGATAGTGGAGAAAGTGCGTATCAACCCCGGAAACTTTTGCAGCCACACCAACCCCTGCACCACCGAAAAAGAGTTCAACGACGAAGGTGCGGCTATCGAAAAACGCTTTACAGAGTTTCTCGAAGTATGCAAAACACATAATTGCGCCGTACGCATAGGCACCAACCACGGCTCGCTATCGGCAAGAGTATTAAACCGTTACGGCGACACTCCCGAAGGTATGGTGTTTTCGGTGATGGAGTTTTTGAGAATTGCAAAACGTCAGAACTTCAACAATATAGCCATTTCGCTAAAATCGAGCAACCCCTTTGTGGCAATACGTGCCGCAAGGCTTTTGGTAGAGGAGCAAAACAAGGAGCATCTCTACTACCCTCTTCATCTTGGCGTAACAGAGGCGGGCGAAGGCTCCGACGGACGTTTGAAATCGGCGGCAGGCATTTCTCCCTTGCTCTGCGACGGCATTGGCGGCACTATCCGCGTTTCGCTTACCGAAGACCCTGAGTTTGAGATTCTTCCCGGCCGTCAGTTTGTGGATTACACCAATTGGCGCAGTGAGCATAAGCCTCTGCCCGAGATTCCGCTGTTTTATAATCCCTACGAATACCACCGCCGGAAATCGTTTGAATACAACGGTATTGGCGGCGACAACATTTCCACCGTCGCGCTCTTTATCGACAAATACGAACACGCGCAAGATTTCACCCGCTGTATGGGCAAATTGCGACACGAAAACCGTATGCCCGATGTAATTATCCGCGACGACCCCGACTTCTTCTTTATCGACGAAGATACCGATTTCGACACTCTTGCCAACAAGAAAGTACTCATAGCCGCGCCCAAAAACCGCAACAAGATTGGAGCATTCCGCTACATATTCTATCAACTGCACCAACGCGGATTAAACAACCCCGTGCTGTTGTGTCCCGATTTGGGCGAAACAAATCCCGAATTTGACTCGTTCGCGCCCGTAGTAGAAACCGCAGGAGTGTTTATCGACGGTTTTGGCGACGGAATCTGCCTCTACGCAGGACGTGGCGTTGAAAAATCGGCTCGAATGGCTTTTGATATCCTTCAAATCAGCCGCCTAAGAATTTCGGGCAACGAATATGTATCGTGCCCCGGCTGCGGACGCACCCTCTACGACCTTCAAGCCACAGTAAAAAAGATAAAAGCCGCCACAGCCAAATACTCCAACCTCAAAATCGCCGTAATGGGCTGCATTGTAAACGGTCCGGGCGAGATGGCAGACGCAGACTTCGGCTACGTGGGCGACGGAGTGGGAAAAATATCGCTCTACAAAAACCGCCAACTTGTGAAAAAATCTATCCCTCAGGAGCAAGCGGTGGACGAACTTATAAAATTAATCGAAAATTTAGATTAAAATTACATATTTCGGCACAGTTTTTCCATAATTTTAGGGAAAAATTATGGAAAAACAAAAACTTTGCGTATTTTTACAACCTAATTGATTTTGTTATGAAACGTGTTGGACTATTGCTTTTAACCTTGTTGGTGTCGATAACGTTCACAAACCGCTCTGTGAAAGCCGACAACGAGATAAAGATCGAAGGAATTTTTCAAGGAGAAAACCTCTTTGTAATGAACCCGTTTGCTTCGAGCGGGGTGGGTTTCTGCATATTTGAGGTGCAGGTAAACGGCAAAGTGTCGTCCGACGAAATCAATTGTAGCGCGTTTGAAATCGACCTTTCGGCATACCATCTGAGCAAAGGCGACCCTGTTGCAATAATCATCAAGCACAAAGACGGCTGCACACCAAAAGTGCTCAACGCCAACGTACTAAAACCCAAAACCACATTCAACACCGTATCTATCAAAATCGACAAAACAGGAAACATCTCGTGGGTTACCAAAGACGAAACTGGCAGCCTGCCTTTTATTGTGGAGCAATTCAAATGGAAAAAATGGATAACAGTGGCGCAGGTAGACGGCAAGGGTCTGCCCGCACAAACCAACTACTCCGTTAAGGTAAACCTCCACAGCGGTATCAACAAGTTTCGCGTTAAACAGATAGACTACACCAAAAAGCCGCGTTACACTCCCGAAGTAACAGTCAACAACCTCCAACCCGACGTAACATTCCAACCCGGCAACAACGGCAAAACCACAGGCTCGGTAACATTCTCACGCTCTACCGATTACGAAATCTATGATTTTTATGGAAAACGCCTCGCCAAAGGTACCGGCACTATGGTAAACGTATCCTCATTCCCCAAAGGGACGTACTTTATAAATTACGACAGCAAGAGCGAATCGTTTGAGAAGAAATAATTTACACCAACCTTTTTGAGGTTGAAATAGGTGTAATGCGCATTGTATCAAAGTCTATATTGTTAATCAGCACCAATCCTGCACGTTTACCCGGAGCAATCACACCAAGTTCATTCATCCCCAACGCCTTTGCTCCATTGATAGTGGCAAACTTTATAATATCCTCCAAACTGATTTCAGGGTAATAATTCTGCAAAGCGTACATCTCCTCCACCATCGAAAGACGGTCGTTTGACGATAAAGAATCGGTTCCAAGGCATACTGTGAGACCTTTCCTCATCATCATCGGCACATCGCCAATCTTCTTCTCCAAAAACAGGTTCGACTTGGGACAGATAACAAAATAAGGATTTTTGATAGCACCTTTGGCAAAATCCAAATCCTCCGCGCTCGAATAGATATTGTGGACAAGCAAAACATTGTCGTAACTAAAATACTCACCCACCGACTGTAACGACGTCTTACCTGTAACAGGGATTGAAGACAAATCCATCGGGAAACGCTCCACTATTTCGCCCGAATGATTAATATATAAGGTGTTTTCGGCTTTCGTCTCCTGATTGTGGATAGAGAACACTCGGCGATTGTCCTTATTTATCTCATTTATAACGCCGAACAGTTCGGGACAAACCGAGTAAGGCGCGTGGGCAACGGCGCAAATATCCGAAAGTCCGCACTCGCTAAACTTTTGATACACATTATTATATTGTTCAATGTCGGCGGTGCAGCGTTGTGGCGTAGTGCCGAGGAGTTCCACAAAATTGGTGTAATGGATTTTGCTATTCTGCTTTACGTTGGCGGTGTTGGCAGTATTAGAGATGTCGCCCACGGCAACCACCCCCTCGCGAAACATCATTTCGTCGGCATCCTTGGCAGCAGATTCTTGATAAGGCATCGCTCCGAGCCGGCTCATCTTGCACACAAAATCCACAAGGCTCTCCGCGTCAGTCACCCGTCCCCTCAAATGCGACAACTCCAAATGGCAATGCGCATTCACCAACCCCGGCACAATAATGCCATTATAAAAAGTGGTATTAGCAGTCTCGGCATCAAGTGTACTCACACTCAACACCTTGCCATCGGCATCATCAATCGTCACCGCACCATTCTTAATCGGTGCGCCGGTATTAGTAAACACGTAATGGGCAGATAGGGTGTGGGGCATAATTTAATTAGTACAGTTATGGTTTTAGCGACTCAACTTCTTCATCTGCAATTTGAGCATCAAGTTCGTCATCTACATCCTGTAAACAAGAATTGGATTTACGAAACATTATCCACCAATCACGAATGGTCTGACTAAGACTCGCATATTCAAACGAATTGCGATTTCGAAGGTTCAATGCACATTCCGTCCAAAAAATAATCTTATCAAATAATTGTTTCCAATTTTGCTTTTTTACAAATCCATCTAATTCTTTGCATATTTTGGCAGGCGGATAAACGGGATTATAAGGCATTTCGTCGATTGACTTAACATTATTACGAAAGTCTGAAACCGACCAAACTATAAAAGTCTTCAAATGTTTAGAACCCTGCATTAAACGGTTCATAAACGACCGTGCTTGTGGTGCCACATTATCTGTAAATACAAAAATGTTGTTTTTATCTATTGATAACTTGCTACCCAACAAGTCTTTTGTATGTTTTATCTTTTGTTCTAATTCAGTTTTACTCAAATTATTTGCATTTACATACAACATTCTCAACTCAACCAACAATAATCTATGAGATGAAGTTACCTTATTAACGCAATTGCTAACGCCAATTACCGCATCAACCGTACAATCAGCATTGCCACCACATTTTTTCTCATACGTATCCATATCAAGACATTCGATGCGTGTATCGAAATAATTTTTTTTAGGATAGTCTCGTTTTGAAACAGCATTGAGAGTTGAGGCACAATGCTGATATAATGAGTGTTGCTGCAAGAAAACGTTATTATAGATTATCGGTTCCATACGCCTGAATTCTGTCTAACGCAATGTTGAAAGATGTGAATATCTCACTGATATCAGTGCCTAATGCTTTGTAACAATAAGTATTTGATTGTCCTGACGGCTCAGAGATATAGAAATTGGTGTTATTAAGCACTTGTTCCTTTTCTGCAATAGAACGAATGGCCGCCACCATATCGGGATTATGCGTTGCCAACATTATTTTTTGTCCTAACTCTTTGTTTAACAGCACTAAAATTCGTGCATATTCAACAATCCATTGTGGATGCAAGTGTGCCTCGGGTTCGTCAATTAGTAATAAAGAATCACTGCCAAGGTATCCGTTTTCTAACAACCGCTGCAAATAGATGAATGTTTTAAAGCCTGTGGCTGCCTTATCAATTTCTATATTAATCTTTCCATCATCACTGACAAAGTGTAATTCATCATCATTGAAGTCGTTTTTTGTAATTTCTGCCTTACCGTGTAAAATATTAGTAATCCGACGAAGAAGAATCAACTCATTATTATCAAAAATATGCTTAGAACGTTCTGACACTAAGGTTTTCAGTTCGTCCCAAAACATATTCTTCGACGATTCATTAGTCAACGCCATAGGTGTATCAATATAAATAGCCCGACGGAGATTAAACAGTGTAGAAACTCTATCTTTGCATATTAATTCTACTTCATCCTCCCAAAGTTGGAGATGCTTAGGAATATCGTCATATTCTTGAAAGAGAAGTCTAATATCATCTAAAAATATCTTCAAAGACCTACGTTCTAAGTCGGCATACAACTTGGAGATTCTTCGTTCAAGCCAACGCAGATTACGTGCAATGTATTGCTCTACTATAAGTTCAGGATTATCCATTTCTTCTTCATAATAATCCAAGCCCAAGAATCTCACAATCCTTTTATTCTTTTTATCTTGCGAAGTGTTAGCCAAATATTTTTTTATCAATTCACTTGTATTGTAAACGAAACCTTTAAACTTATCTTGAAAATATTGAATAGTAGTCTCGTGATTATTTGAAGGGAAACTTTTTGTACGTTGAGGTATTGTAAATGGAATTTGGATCTGCCCTTGTTTTTGTTTATTCACAGAATGACGCATCTCTTTTATAACGGGATTTTGATCTAATATCATTTGGTCGATTTCTCGTGAATAAATATCTATCCGAGATTCTTCAAACCGTTGCGCACCGTTCACCAAATAATACAGCCATCGCGACAATGTGGATTTTCCGCATCCATTTTCACCTGCAAGAACGGTAATACCGTCAATTGTGATGTCGGCTTCTTTAATTGCGTGATAATCTGAGAGTGTGTATCGATAAATGCTCATTTTTCAAATTGTCATTATGTGTGAAATATCAGTTTGCTTAGAAATATTCTTTTCGTGCAAATCTATTAAATTTGATGCAAATATAAATTATTATTTTGATATTTCTTACTACGGGTTGTGTATCTCCCTTACTTTTTCATCTTCACCTACAACAATTCGTTATAATTTTCCAACCCCCGCCCCCGCCGTTGCCAAAAGATTTTTATCTTTGCTTGGTGCTACTTAATTGGGTATCTGACGAGGGCGATTGTTAAATATTGTTAAATTCCCTCCCCCCCTCTTGACTCGTACCTTAGGGCATAGATTAACTTTGCACTCGCTTAGCAAAAGCATTTACATTTGTGACAAATTAAAAAAAGAAACAATGAAAGCATTTATAGTATATTGCCACCCGTCCGACGATTCGTTCACACGCAACGTCCTCGACGCCTTTGTCAAAGGTCTTTCAGAAGCAGGTCACGAGTACGAAATCTCCGACTTGTACAAGATGGATTTCAAGACTGATATGTCTGAAAAAGAATACCTTAGAGACGCTAACTACCGCACCGAGCCCGCACTTGCCGACGACGTTCTCGCCGAACAGCGAAAAATCAACTCTGCCGATGCCATCGTCTTCATCTACCCCGTGTTTTGGACCGAGGCACCTGCAAAACTCGTCGGATGGTTCGATCGTGTTTGGTCTCACGGGTTCGCCTACGGGACAAAGACAATGAAAATGCTCGACAAAGCCCTGTTTCTCGTTACCGCCGGCAACACCTTACAACGCTTAGAACAGTTCGGTCTGCTCAACGCAATGAAAACAGTGATGTTGGGCGACCGTCTTTTCAATCGTACCAAGCACTCTGATTTTGTGGTATTTGACGGTATGAGCAAGAAGTTGCCCTCGCGTGAGGCAAATTGGCACAAACACCTCGCCACAGCATACGCAAAAGGCAAGACACTATTTACAACAACCGAAGAAATATCTTAATCAATTATTGGATTTCGGCAATCCGTCTGCCCGACTTTGTAACCCAAGAGGACTTTGATTGGGCAGTGGCAGAGGCTACGCGCAAAAAGAAAATCGACTGTTCACACGCCGAACTCCTCAAAATCACCGAGGGCGAATGTGTCCAAATAATGCACATCGGTTCATACAACGACGAACCCGCCACAGTAGCATTTATGGACGATTTCCTCCAAACCAACCACTACCAAAACGACCTCACCCCCGCCCGCCTCCACCACGAAATCTACCTCTCCGACCCGAGGAAGACTGCGGTGGAAAAATTGAAGACGGTAATTAGGCATCCGGTGAGGAAGAGGTAACAGGTATCGCTTTACAACAATAGTTATTTTGAATAGTTATAAAAATAGCAATATCAATAAATTAACTATTTTAAAAATCTTGGGAAAATATTAACAGAAAATTTTTGGAAGGGTCAGGGGGGTGGGATATATTTGCGGATGATAAGTTCAATGTTTAACTCAAAAAATATTTATGATATGGAAGAATTAATAGAAATATTGAAAAAGTTTGAAGAAGAAAGAAAGAAAAAAATTGTAGATGGCAAATGGGTAAATATCAATAAAAGCAAAGAAGAGGCTGTCGCTGATTGTTTCTATCCTTGCGCTAAGGAGATTCTTTGTAATGGATATTTTCTTGTAAACAATAAGTACATCATTGATTTAGGTGCTATTGAGTTGTATTACCACGAAGAAAAAGGTTCAATCAAGGATTATGCAATGTATCACATTCCCGAACGTTACAAATCACCTAAAAATATAGGTGTAGTATATTTGGAAAAAACTCTTCCTTATTTTAAACTCGGAAGTTTGAATCTTCATCAATCGGGTGTTGATGTAACATTTGAAAAAGAAAATGAATACAGAGCCTCGTTTCTTATTCGTGCTTATAGAGTATTTGCCGCAAACGATAAAGACTTAGAAACTAAATTGAAAACTTCTATTGGTTTTGACAAGTGTTCCACTCACATTTTTGATGATATGTTCTATATGGGTATTTCATTTTTTGAGAAAGATAATACAACGATTGAGTGGGTAAAATGTACAGAAAAATGCTCTGATGAACCGACACAATGTCCTCGCGTGAACATTGTGGAGTGTGCTTATGATGAAGATAATAAAGAGGTTTTTAAAGTTGATTACAAAGAACAATGTTATCTTAATAATACAGACCTATTTACCCATAGAAATGGAAAAGTCTATAAAAAAGATTTAAGACCTTGGCAATTTACAATAATAAAATAAATACTTATGCAAACGAAATCTAATCAAACTTTACTTGCCGATTCGGACACCAACACCGTTTATTTCTCTAATTGGTTGCCAAAGGAGTGTCCGAATCTGTATAAAAATCTCAATAAGATTTTGAACGACAACTCTGTGGAGTGCAGACTGATGAAAAACACCAAAGATATTTGGTGCAGGGATTTTATGCCGATTCAGACGGAGGACAATCGTTTTGTCTCGTACAAATATTTGCCTAATTATCTCAACGATGCCAAAAATAGAAAATACATCACCAACGTCAAAAAGGTTGGCGACATCGATTTACTTAAATGGGGCGACAATGTCGTGGAATTGGATTTGATAATCGACGGCGGCAATGTCGTAAAGTGCGGCAACAAAATAGTTATGACCGAAAAAGTGTTCGTTGAAAACTGTAATATATCCCACGAAGAAGTTATAAAGAGACTCACAGACGCTTTTCAGTGTGAAATTGTATTTATTCCGTGGGACTATATGCACGAAAAATTGGAAAACTTGTTCTCGTTCCACAATTAGGTATCGATGAAGACAAACAAGCATTAGAACAGATTCAGAATTATTTACCTGATTGTAAAGTTGTTGGAGTACCAGACTCGAATGAGGCAGTAAGTAAAGGAGGTGCACTCAACTGCATTTCGTGGAATGTGAAAACAATAAGCGGAAATCAAAAATTTATCAACGAATATAACAAATTAGCCCAAAAAGTAGTAAGAGAGCAACAAAAGCAACCTTTCTCCTACGAAGAAGCCCTTGCCCAAACAGCCATCATCAACGGCTTATCACCTGAGGAGTATATTAAGGAGATAAAAAGCAAGAATAAATTATACCATTAAACAGATACAAAAGGCCCAACTCTGCCACTAACTCTGACACCAACATAATTTTGAAAGAGGTAGTTATTTTCCAAAATTCCTCGCAATCCCTTGAAAATCTTTACTCACCATCCATTCTCATCCCCCCTAAAAAATTTTGTGTAAAAAAATTGCAAAAAACTTGTTAACTTATATTCTTTTTTTCTTAAATTTGTGGATAGTTAAAAAAGAAAAAAACTAAACACATATCCAATGCAGAACAACTATGGTGAAATAGTACAAGTTATCGGCCCGGTGGTGGATGTAAGTTTCGAGAAATCAGGAGCAGCGCTGCCTGCTATTATGGACGCCCTCGAACTTACCCGCGACAACGGCGAAAAACTTATCATCGAATGTCAGCAGCATATCGGAGAACATACCATACGCACTATCGCTATGGACTCTACCGACGGCCTGCACAGGGGAATGAGGGCAATACCCCTCGGAAGCCCCATCAAAATGCCCGTGGGCGAGCAAATCAAGGGTCGCCTGATGAACGTGGTGGGCGAACCTATCGACGGTCTTGCAGCGTTAAGCAAAGAAAACGGATACCCCATTCACCGCGAAGCACCTAAGTACAAAGAACTTACCACCGAAACCGAGGTACTCTACACAGGTATCAAGGTTATCGACCTGATTGAGCCATACGCAAAAGGTGGTAAAATTGGTCTTCTCGGTGGTGCAGGCGTAGGCAAAACGGTGTTGATTATGGAGTTGATCAACAACATCGCAAAAGCCTATTCGGGACTTTCGGTGTTTGCCGGCGTAGGCGAGCGTACTCGTGAAGGCAACGACCTCTTGCGCGAAATGCTCGAATCGGGCGTTATGAGTTACGGCCCAAAATTTATGGAAGATATGGAAAAAGGCGGTTGGGACCTCTCAAAGGTAGACCCCGAAGCCGTTAAAAACTCCAAAGTGTCGATGGTGTTCGGTCAGATGAACGAACCCCCGGGAGCACGTGCACGCGTGGCTCTTTCGGGACTTACCGTTGCCGAATACTTCCGCGATGGCGACCAAAAAGGCAAAGGAAACGATATCCTCCTCTTTATAGACAACATCTTCCGCTTTACACAAGCGGGTTCAGAGGTTTCGGCACTTTTGGGACGTATGCCCTCGGCGGTAGGATATCAACCCACGCTTTCGAGCGAAATGGGCGCAATGCAGGAGCGAATCACATCTACCAAACACGGTTCAATCACCTCGGTACAAGCCATCTACGTGCCTGCCGACGACCTTACCGACCCCGCTCCGGCTACCACATTCAGCCACTTGGACGCTACCACGGTGCTTTCTCGTAAAATTGCATCGCTCGGTATCTACCCCGCAGTAGACCCGCTCGACAGTACATCGCGAATCCTTACACCCGAAATCGTTGGCGCAGCGCACTACAACACAGCGCAGAGGGTTAAACAGATTCTCCAACGCTACAACGAGTTGCAGGATATTATCAACATTCTTGGTATGGAAGAACTCTCCGACGAGGACAAACTCACCGTTAGCCGTGCTCGTCGTGTTCAGAGATTCCTTTCGCAGCCGTTCCACGTTGCCGAGCAATTCACAGGTCTCAAAGGTAAACTTATTCCTATCGAAGACACCATCAAGGGCTTCAATATGATAATGGATGGCGAGGTAGACCAATATCCCGAAGCCGCATTCCACCTTGTAGGTACAATCGAAGAGGCCATCGAAAAAGGCGAGAAACTTTTGAAAGAATCAAAATAAACGTCTGAAAGATGAAAGTAGAAATAATTTCACCCGACAAGCAAATCTACTCCGGCGAGGCAACCTTAGTAAGTCTTCCGGGTACAAAAGGCTCGTTTGAGATAGAGCAAAACCACGCCGCCATAATCTCCACCCTCGAAAAGGGCAAGATCAAAATCAAAAACGGCGACAAAGAAGAGTTTTACGAAATCTCTGGCGGACTTGTGGAGTGTAGAAAAAATCAGATAAATATTTTGGTATCGTAAGGTCTAAAATCTCAAAACTGCATAAAAAATATCCCACATAAATATGTGGGATATTTTTATTATATACCCATTACTCCAAAATCCATTTCCAAACAGGAACCACTTTTATTTCAAGACCGTCTTCAATGATGGTGTCTTCGCTGTTTTTGGTTACTAATACTGCCGTTTTGAGCGGAAGATATTTGTTTAAAGCGGTCAAAGCCTTAACTTCACGTTTTTTGGTGTCGTCGTCATCAATGCTGTACGAAACCTGAACACCTAATCCCTCCTCGGGGACAAAAAAGTCAACCTCGACATTTCTATTGTAGTAATAAAGTGCGCTTCCATATTTTTTGTACAAGAATATAGCACAAATATTCTCCAAAAGAGCCGTTTCAGGGTTATTCAAAAAGAGGTTCAAAATACCGTTGTCTACAAAATAATGTTTTTTGGTGGTTTGTTTGTCAACGAATTTGTCGGCATAATTCTCAATAGAGAATAAAAGGCACGAGTCGCGCAAATATTGAATAAAATTAGAAACAGTTGAAGCATTGACAGTAAGACCGGTAGCCTTAATCAGGTTTGAAAGTCGGTTGTAAGAAGTAGGCTGCATAACGCACGACGCAAGCCGTTTGACAGCAATTCGCAATGCCTCCTCACTCCGCACCCCGTTTCTTACTATTATATCGCTAAAAAATATTTTATTGTAAATATTTGTCAACCAAAGTCTTTTAGCCTTAACGTTTATCAGTTCGGGGAATCCTCCAAAATAGAAATACTCCTCAAACATACGTGCCACGTCGCCTTGAACCTTGCTATATTGCCAATTTTTAGGTAGAGAAACCTTTTGTGCAGACAAGTATTCAGCAAAAGAAAATGGATAAACAGCCATATCCCAATATCGCCCGCCCAAGGTGGTTTGGATATCACGACTCAACATCTTGGCGTTGCTGCCGGTGATGTAAACAGTGTATTTTTCATTGGCCAAACGGCGTGCAAAATGTTCCCATCCATCGATATTTTGTATTTCGTCTAAAAACAAGATGGGCTGACGGTCGGTGAGCAACCTGTGTGCCTGCAAGATAACATCAAGTTCGTTGTACTTGATTTCATTAATACGTTCGTCATCGAAACTAATATAGACAATCTCATCAATATCGTGTCCATTTTTGAGCAATTGCTTAGCACGTTGAAAAAGCATATACGATTTTCCGGCTTGACGCACGCCCACAAATACATAATTTCCTTTTTCTTCGTAATCAAAAGGACGTTCAACCAACTTAATAGATTTAATAAGTTGCTGATTCTCAACGATAATATTTCTAATTAATTCCTTGTTCATAACAAATATATTTACGCAAATATACAAAAAAGTTTCTTACATACAAGAAACTTTTTATGTATTTTTATCTTGTATATAAGAAACTTTTGTGGCGATTTTATCTTACATACAAGATACTTTTATACCATTTTTATCTTATATGCAAGAAACAATCTCTATTTACTTCACCCATCCGTGCATACGCATCCATTTTTCGCAGGCGTCGTGCCAAAAGGCTTGGGTGTCAGTGGGTGCTTTTACCTGCAAACCGTGGTCGCCCTTGGCATAGAGGTGAAGTTCTGCCTCAACACCATTTTTGCGGAGGGCGTCGGTATACATAACGCTGTTGGCGTAGGGCACAAGTTTGTCGTCGAGAGCGTGGGCAAGAAATGCCGGAGGAGTATCCTTGGTAACCTGCTTTTGGCTCGAAAACTTATCGGTAAGAGCCTGATTAGCATCTTTGCCAATAAGGGCCTCGCGCGAACCCATATGTGTGGTTTCGGCCTCCATAGTAATTACGGGGTAAATCAAGATAGAAAAATCGGGACGTGCGCTCACATTGTATTCCGATTTGTAAACATTGTCGTTGTAATGCGTAGAGATTACCGAAGCCAAGTGTCCACCAGCCGAAAAGCCTATCACGCCAATCTTGTCGGGGTCGATGCCGTATTCCTTGGCGTTGGCGCGAACATAGCGGACGGCTTGTTGCGCGTCGATAAGCGGACCAACGGAGCGGTCTTGCATAAATTGGTCTTCGGGAAGGCGGTATTTTAGCACAAAAGCGTTGATACCCACCGAGGCAAGCCACTCAGCGGTTTGCAAACCCTCAAAAAGGTAAGTCAATCCTGCATATCCGCCACCGGGGATAACAATCACCGATGCGCCAGATGGTTCTTTGGCAGGGAAATAAGCAAGTTGCGGAGTAGACACGCAGCGCATAAAAAAGATGTTTGCGCTTTGTTCGTCGCATTTTTTAGGTTCGCCCTTAGCGCCGGGAATTTTGGTAAAAAGTTCGATAGTTTTAGCCGGTTCGGGAGCCTTAGGCATCTGCGGACGCTGCGGCTGCTGAGCCATTGCTCCTCCGCCGATAAACATTGCCGCAGCAAAAGCGGCTGCAAAAGTTGAAAGTCTTTTCATTTTCCTGTGATTTTATTAGTTTTATTGACGGCAATTATACAAAAAGTTTTTGTAAATAACGAGGATAAAACTAATTTTGCTTAATAAAAACAAAAGATGGAAGCGCAAAGCAAACATAACATTCTACTCGTTTGGGATCGGATTGGGGACTATCACAGGGCAAGGGTGAGGGCGTTGCAGAATATCACAAACAACGCCAAAGTGTACACCGCCGACCTTGCCGCCGCCGACAATCTTTACAAATGGCACACTGAGGAGAGCGACACTCATTATATATTATCAACCAAGACGGCAGAACAGCGCGACATCCGCAACCGACTGCGAAATTTCCGCAAAATTCTCCTCGAAAAGGATATAAAATACTGTTGCCTTGCAGGTTATGGCAAAATAGAATACATTCTGATGATTATCGCCGCCAAACTTTCGGGCAGAAAAGTGCTGCTTTTTTCAGAAAGTTGGTACGGACGGCGGACGCTTTTCAACATTGTAAAATCTTGGTTTTTAAAGATATTCGTTGACGCATTCTTGGTGTCGGGCATCAGGGCGAGAGATTTTGCAAAAGATATTTTGAAGATAAATGCCGAAAAAATAGCCATCCCCTACTCAGTGGTAGACAACGCGCATTTTGCAAACCCCGGCAATTATAATCCCGATACCAAGGTGATGCTCTGTATGGCGCGTTTTAGCAAGGAAAAAAATCAGGAATTTCTTATAAACGCATTTTTAAAATCCTCATTATCGGAGAGTTGGACATTAAAACTTGTTGGAGCAGGTCCGTTAAAAGAAGAATTGGAACAAAAGTTTAAAGAAAAACATAATATAACACTATGCAATTGGGCGGTTTACAACGATTTACCTACTATTTACCATAACAGTTCGATGTTTGTTTTGGCAAGCACGTTTGAGCCGTGGGGATTGGTGGTAAACGAGGCAATGAGCGCGGGACTGCCGTGTGTGGTGAGTCGTGCCGTTGGTGCAATGCCCGATTTGGTGGATTCATCAGACGGTTTTACATTCGACGAAACCAACGAACAATCGCTAGTGGACGTTTTCAACTGCATTGCCACATTATCCAAAGAGCAACTTATGCAGATGAGCCGCGCCGCCGTAGAGCGAATCAGCCATTTTACTCCCGAAATTTGGGCGCAACAAGTTGTCAATTTGCTTAAAATATGAACATTATCAACATTATAGACCGTATCGACAAGGTAAATTTCGGCATTTGGAACGCCGCCCTCCTACCCTGCGCCACACTTTATAATATATATAAGGTGAAAAGTTTTGCGGTTTTTCCTCGCATCGACGATTTGCCCGATGTTAAAACGCTCTATAATGTTGAACCAATTATTATAGATAACACTGACACTGAGGAATATAGAAAAATTTTAGAGAGATTTTCGCCCAAAGAGACCATAATTGTAACACACGGCAGTTGGCGTTTTCCTACACGATGGGGAAATTATGCCGCAAATAACGGTTTCAAATGGGTTTACACACCTCACGGAATGTTAGAGCCGTGGAGCAAGAGGCTCAAAT
>Ga0310695_10008505_pt1 | contig 15838 bp, 14 predicted proteins | sample RumenRJG_04DNA_FD_203882 | JGI IMG/M metagenome (GOLD analysis project Ga0310695, IMG submission 203882) | Bovine rumen microbial communities from Lethbridge, Alberta, Canada - RJG_04 (v2) (version 2) | ecosystem: Host-associated > Mammals > Digestive system > Stomach > Rumen | place: Canada...
CCACCCAGGTATTTTTTGAGGAATTTATTCTTGATCTGCATAGCAGGGAAGGCAATGTTCCATCCGAGGGATTCGTCCAGCAGCAAGCCGACACCTCTGCGGTCTTCCGAAACGAAAGCAATTTCCGCATCCAGGCATTTCCGAGGGGAATTCAGCGGAATTTCCTTTCCCATGAATGTGACCTGTCCGCCGGCTTCATAAAGGCCCATGATACCGTTCGGGATCCCGAGCTTCCCCTGTCCGGCAAGCCCGCCGATACCGAGGATCTCACCCTTTCGGACATCCAGGTTCACGTTACGGACCGTTTCTCCGGGCATATCGACCCAAAGCTTGCGGATGGACATGACGATTTCTTTGTCTTTTCCATCATCTGAGACGCCTGCTTTTTTAGAAGATGCGGTGTTGTCAACAGAGCGCCCAACCATCCAGCGGGTTACTTCCGAAATCGTTGTATCTTTAGCAGGGACATCCTGTACGACATGCCCATCCCGCATCACAACGATCCGGTTGCAGACTTCCATGATCTCATGCAGACGATGGGTGATGAAAATGATAGCGATCCCTCTGGATGCCATGCCTTTGATGGAGTCCAAAAGGGCAACCGCTTCCTTTTCGGTGAGTACCGCGGTAGGTTCATCCAGGATCAGAAGCTTCAGCTTATCGTTGCTGAGCTCACGCGCGATTTCGGTGAATTGTTTATGTCCGACCGGCATTTCCGCGATGATCATTTCATCATTGATCCTGACACCCATCATGTCAATAGCTTCACGGGCATCAGCAGTAATCTTTTTACGGTCAAGAACATTCAGCCGCTGTCCGAAGACTTCCGATACAACACTCTTTTTTGTAGGTTCACGGTTTAATAAAATATTTTCCGCGGCAGAAAAACCGGGGATCAATGAAAATTCCTGATGGACCATGCCGAGACCGGCCGCCAGCGCATCAAACGGGGAGGTAAAGTTCACCTTTTCCCCGTTGATCAGCACATCACCACCATAACCGCCGGTATCACGGATCTCGTCCATACCAAAAAGGATCTTCATCAAAGTACTTTTACCGGCACCGTTTTCGCCGACGAGTCCCAACACTTCCCCTTCATGCAGGGTCAGGTTGATGTCCATCAGCACCTGGTTGCCGAAAAAGTCCTTTTTGATATTTTTCATCTCCAGTAACGGAGCTTTTTCATTACTCATAACAATTCCTTATAAGGATCAAGGATCGAGGATCAAGGATCAGGAAGCAATCTGTGTCGAAAAATCTTGCTCCTTGCTCCTTGTTCCTTGATCCGAGTTATAAATGAAAGGGGAGCACGGGTGGCTCCCCTTCTACAGAACTAAATCAGAGAAAAATTATTTCGTGGTGAAATATTTTTCCGGAACTTCGATATCGGTGGAGCCCATGAAGTGACCCGGATTCCCCATGATATAGGTATCCTGGTAAATCAGGAAAACGTTGTCGGACTTCACACCGGTTTCAGCATTGGTGTAGCGGGAACCGTTCCATTCAGCACCGGGGCTGTAAACGCCGTAGGCAGCAGCGATGTCATCGATTTCATCAACTTCGGAATCGCCGTTGATAACGTTGATGGCGTGTTCAGCCAGACCGGCGGAAACAGTGTAGCCATAGGAGAAGGCCCAGGTACCGAAGCGGCCAGCACCGCCCTTGGCAACGATAGCGTCTTCAACAGTCTTCAGGATCTTTTCGAAGTCGCCGCCGGCATCGGAGAAGTCCAGACCCAGGGCACCAGGATAACCCATCAGCGGGCTCGGGAGGTCAGCTTCGACGAAGTAGCCGCCGTATTCCAGCAGCTGCTTGAGCAGCGGTTCGGTGTGGGCATCGTTGGTGCAGAAGAATGCGGAGTTGGTGCCGTATTTTTCGATCCATTCAGGAGCCTTTTCGAGGATGTAGGCCTGAGCACCGGCAACACCGACGTCAGTGGTCGGATCCGGAGCGGTTTCGAGAACGAAGGTCATTCCGAATTCTTCGCAGGCGGCCTTCATGATGGCGACACGGCGGGACATGGTTTCATAGCTCATGTGGCGCGGGAAGGAAATGTGGACGAAGGTGTCAGCACCGAGTTCGTGGGCGGTGCGGATCATCAGGTAACCACGGGCGACGAAGTCGTTGTTCACGACGAGGTCAGCAGCGGAGCCGATTTCCGGCAGGTCTTCGTGGGATTCACCGGCGAAGCAGAGGATATCGGGGCGGCGTTCTTTGATCTGGCGGAAAGCTTCAGTGGTACCGGGGACTGCCTGGTTCACGATGATAGCTTTCATGAGCGGATCGTCTGCGAAGTTCACGATGGTCTGGATCGTGGTTTCGAGTTCTTCGGTGAAGTTGTCAGGATAAATGGCGAGTTTGACCATGTCTTCGCCATATTTAGCCTGGACGGCTTCAGCACCGCGGCGGTCGTCTTCAGACTGGGAGACGGAACCGGTAACGATACCGATATGGAAATCTTCCGCGCTGACGGACAGCACGACAGACAGGCTGATAATTACACACAAAAGGAATAATACAGCTTTCTTCATAAATACACCTCTCTTTATTATTTTTCCGGTCTTCGGCCGGATTTGCGCACATATGATATGTGCACACTTTTTGGATTATCCGTTCATTATAACCACCCATGCCCTGCCTGTCAAGTTTTCGAGGGTGAAGTTTTTGAAAAAAAGAATTGTTATAACTGTGTCAGAGTTTAGAAAACCAAACAATAAAGTTGCTTAAATGAAGTAAAATAGTACCATCTGGATAAACCGGTCTAAATCTATTGAGGGAGGTTATTTATGCCTGAAAAAACTGAAGTAGTGGTGCAAAGTCTGAGAGTCAGTCTGACGAATCAGAACCGCATCCTTCTTTTAAAAGAGAAAAACGGACCGCTCTCCCTTCCTCTTTTCGTCGGACAATTCGAGGCAGAAGCCATCGTTCTGTCTCTTCAGGAAATCGAGATCAGCCGTCCGCAGCCGCATGATCTGATCCGATCAGCGATCCAAACACTTGACGGACGCATTCGTTCTGTCGAGATCACCGTCATGAAAGCAGCAACATTTTTAGCAGTCATCTGCATGGAAGATGCAGACGGTCAGGAGAAATATCTCGACTGCCGTCCTTCAGATGCAATCGCAGTCGCCCTCCGTGCCAATGTTCCGATTTACGTAAACCATGATCTGATGCAGGAATATGGCATTTTACCGGAACCGGATGTCAGAGCCAAACGGAAAACCGAAGAACCTGAAAATGATAATAATGAAGATGAAGATCTGAGTGCGTTTTCCGATTTTCTTTCAAATTTCTGAGCAGCCAAAGGACAAATAGGGCATGGAAATGAATGATTTCGGGTTCGTTCCCGATGGAATGGATATGGATTTCGCGCCTCAGGAGGAGATCAACCAGGTACCGCACAGCAGGGAAGCTGAAGAAGCTGTATTGGGTGCGATCCTCATCAATCCTGAAAAATATTTTGATGTCTCGCAAATCATCAACGGACGGGATTTTTACATTCACCGCAACCGCTGGGTCTGGGAAGCATACGGAGCTTTGTTTGAAAAGGGGCAGGCGATCGATGTGCAGACGGTCTGCGAAGAGCTTGATGCACAGGGACATCTGGGAGAAGTCGGCGGGAAGCTGTTTTTCTATAACCTGACCAGTAAAACACCTTCTTCCATGCATGCGGAATCCTATGCCAATATCGTCCTTGACAAAAGCCAGCGCCGCAGCCTGATCGAAGCAGGTCAGAAAATGATGGAACTGGCTTATGATTCCAAAAAGGATCTTAACCAGGTACTCAATGAATCAGAGCAGGCGGTCTTTGAAATCTCAGAGAAACGCGACCGGAAGGAAGTGATCCCTATCGGGGATGTGCTTTCCGAGATCTACGACAAGGTCAGGCTGCTTTACCAACAGGGTGCGGATATTGTCGGGGTGCCGACCGGATTGACCGATCTGGACCGCTTGTTGGGCGGATTCCAGAAGTCCGACCTCATTATTGTCGCAGGACGTCCCGGTATGGGGAAAACCGGGTTCATGCTTACCGTATTGAAAAATGCCGCGCTGCGGGAGAAAAAACGGGTTGCAATGTTTTCGCTGGAAATGTCCAACGAACAGCTTGTGCATCGTCTGATCTCCCAGCAAACCGGAATCAGTACACAGAAATTACGTACGGGAAAACTGACAAACGACGATTTGACCTTCTTTATTGAGGCAATTGATATCTTCGGGGAAACAAAAATATACCTTGATGACACTCCGGCCATTACTCCGATGGCACTCCGCACCAAATGCCGCCGGCTCCATATGGAACATCACCTGGACCTGATCATCGTTGACTATCTGCAGTTGATGAGCGGTGATACCGGAACGGATAATCGTGTTCAGGAAGTTTCCAGCATCTCCCGCGCTTTGAAGATGCTGGCCAAAGAGCTGAATGTCCCGGTTCTCACCGCAGCCCAGCTTTCCCGAGGTGTGGAAAAACGCGGTGCGGATTCCGAGCCGATGCTTTCCGACCTGCGTGAATCCGGGTCTCTGGAACAGGATGCAGATATCGTCATGTTCCTGCACAATCCCAATGCCGGGAAGGAAGCGGAAAATCCGGAGCTGGATGGTGCGGTAAAACTGCTGGTCAAAAAACACCGCCATGGCCCGGTCGGCAGCATTGACCTGGTGTTTCTGAAGAGCCAGGCTCAGTTTGTAAATGCAGCACGCGAAATGTAGGTGGATCTATGCAGAGGATCTTTTCCGGTTTTACCAGCGGGATAGAAGCAGTTCCGACTCAGTTTTTCGAAGAGCTGCTTCCGGATATCGAAAGCCTTGCAGAGTTGAAAGTGACGATGTTCAGCTTCCACCTGCTGAACCAGTTTGAAGGAGATATCCGCTTTCTTTTGCGGGATGATTTTTCCGAACAGGATCTCTTCATGAAAGGGCTTTCTGAGGATCCGGAAGAAGCCGATGCGCTTTTGGATGAAGGGTTATCTGCAGCCGAAGAACGGGGAACCCTGCTGAAGGCGCTTTATAATGAAAAGCCGGTTTATTTTTTGAACACACCGAAAGGCCGTACCGGTTTGGAGCGGTTGGAAAGCGGCGAGCTGATCCCCGATTCTTATCTGCATCTAAATGTACAGACCGAACTCTTCCGGCCGACTATCTTTAGATTATATGAAGAAAACATCGGTCCGCTGACCCCGATGATCGCAGATGTTCTGCGAGACTGCGAAAAGGATTATCCATATGAATGGATCAGCGATGCCGTGCAGGAAGCTGTGGTAAACAATGCCCGAAGCTGGCGCTATGTCGAATCCATTTTGAAAAACTGGAAGGAGAACGGACAGCATGGATCCTATTAAAAGCATCACCGAACGTATTGCGCGGGATTTTATTCCTCCGGAACATCCTGTGCCGCCTTCCACTGAACCGGAAAACCGTTTCGGGCTTGGCGATCCGGACTGTCCTGTCTGCCATGGATCGGGTTTCGTGATCCGCGGCGGAGACGGATCTCCAACATCCGGAACTATGGTTCCCTGTGAATGCCGGGCAAAAAAATTTGAAAAAGCCGGGAAAGCTGCCCGTACCGCCGGAGCAAATCTTGGCGGCTATGAACACATGGTGTTTGAAAGCTTCGATGTGCATGGAAGGGGGCAGCTGCGCGAAGAACAGCAGACCAACCTGGCCTACGCAAAGGAATGCGCCATGAAATTTGCTGCAGACCCGAAGGAATGGCTGCTCTATACGGGCAGGTTCGGGACAGGAAAGACACATCTGGCTGCTGCCATTGCAAATTACGCGCTTGCAAATGGGACAGACGTGATTTTCCAGCCGGTGCCGGATCTTTTGGATCAGCTGCGAATGGGATACGGTAATGCTTCAGAATCCTATGAGGAACGATTTGACCGGTTCCGCACGGTTCCGCTCCTGATCCTGGATGACCTGGGGGCTCAAAGCCCGACTCCCTGGGCAGAGGAAAAGCTTTATCAGATCATCAACTACCGTTACGTCTATAAACTGCCAACAGTTGTAACCAGTAACGTCAACATGCGGGATTGGGACGGACGGATCGCCTCCCGATTGCGTGATCCGATGGTGAATCACATCACAATGCAGGTACCGGATTACCGGGATCCGCTTTCCGGTGCAGCTGCGGATGAAGACATTTCGATCCTGCACCTTCTCTACAATCGAAGTTTCGAAAATTTCGACACCCGCCGCTCGGAACATTTGAGCGACCGCGCTGCCGCACAGCTGACCCGTGCTTATACAGAAGCTCTTGACTTTGCACAGAATCCCTCCGGATGGCTTGTGCTGGCAGGTTCGAGCGGGATCGGTAAGACGCATCTGGCAGCTGCGATCGGCAATTATCGCAGGCAGCGTATGGACAATCCGATTTTCGTGACTGCTTCCGATCTTCTTGATCACCTGCGCGCCACTTTCAGCCCGAACAGTACGGCAACCTATGACACTGTCTTTGACCAGGTACGCAGCACCCCTCTGCTGATCCTGAATTATCTGGACACCATGAATGCCACACCCTGGGCAAGAGAGAAGATGTACCAAATTCTCAACTATCGATATCAGGCTCAAATGCCGACAGTCATTACGCTGATGAAACCGGTCAGGGATATTGACCCGAACATCCGCAGCCGACTGGTGGACGCGAATTTCTGTACCATCGTTCAGATGTTTGATGTTCCCATGTATAACACCAATCCGGAGATCGACCTGACAGAGCTTCGAAATACAAGAACGAAAAAGAGAATGGTATAATGAACAGCATGAACACACCCTTCATCATAGACGCCCACGAAGATCTGGCATACGAAAGCCTGTACGGAAAGTTTGATTACACAATATCCGTGGCTGATAACCGGAAGTATTACAGCGGTCCGGAAGATTTTCAGTGTACGATCGGCTGGCCTGAGCTGCAAAAGGGCAGGATCGGGATCGTCTTCGGTACGGTTTTCATGTCCCCGCCAAATGATCATGTCAGCACACAAAAAAACCGGGAAACCACTTATGTAACACATGATGATTTTCATGCAGCCGTATGTGCTCAGCTTGATTTTTATGACCGTCTTCAGGATGAGCATCCCGGCCAATTCAAACGAATTCTGAAACGCGCGGATTATGATGAGGTTGTAAAAGGTTGGACAGAGCATCCTGAAAATGAAAATCCTGTCGGCCTTTTCACACTCATGGAAGGGTGTGAATACCTCAGAAGCTTTGATGACCTGGCTCTTTATTATGAGCGGGGAATCCGGATGATCGGTCCTGTATGGGCAGGCGGACGCTGGTGCGCGGGAACGAAAAGCAGGGATTTCAAAGATGCATTGACCGATGACGGAAGAAATCTGCTTCGAAAAATGGCCGAATCAGGGTTTGTACTGGATGTATCTCATATGAAAAATCACAGTGCAATGGATGCCCTTAATTATTATGAAGGGATCGCAGCAGCTTCGCACGCGAACTGCAATGCGCTGCTGGGTGATTTTCCGATCGAACGGCATTTCAATGACGAGACGATAAAAATGCTGATCGAGCATGACGGTGTGATGGGGGTGGTTCCATTTAATTTCTTCCTTTCGGATAAATGGACCAACGGTCCGAAAACGCCCCGTGAAACAGTCACGCTAAACACGCTCGCAGATCACATCGATCATATCTGTCAGCTTGCCGGACATTCACGCACTGCCGCTATCGGCACAGATTTTGACGGAGGCTTTGGATATCCGGAAATTCCTCTGGAAATGAATGATATTTCGGACCTGCCGAAATTAGCCGGTGTTTTGGAAAAACGCGGGTATAGTCCGGAAGATATCGAGAATATATTTCACAAAAATTGGCAGCGGATCTTGGAAGGGGTTTTAAAATGAGCGAATCGAAAACGGAAAATATAAAAAAGGAAGAGACAACAGAAAAAGCACCTGTCCTTTATCCGCAGCGGCGTATCAAACTGGGTCTGCTGGGAACATTTTTTGGTTTTCTCCTGGTTGTTTTAGGCTCAAAACCGGAATTTTTCGGAATGGATCGAAGTCCGGTGATTGGATTTACACAGACTTCGACCTTTCTGATAGGGTTGGGTATTATCTGCTTCAGTGGGTATTTCTGTCTGATGAGTTTTTGGCCAAAAGGATATACCACCATCACAGCAGATTTCGGTATACGACTAGTAGCTACAGGGTGGCTGATTGCTCTATTTTCCGGTATGGCTGACGTATTTGGATTTGGATCTCATCCCGTTTCTGTACTGGTATACTTCGGAAGACTGCAGCAAATAGGCGTTGAAGTCGGGGAAATGTTCATTGGAATCGGATTTATCATGATGGTCATCCCTCCGCACAGCAGTCTGCGGCTCAAACCCGAAGACAACGTCAACAAAATCGATATGACACAGGAATGATTTTATTAATCCTGACAGTTCGTTTTCCCTCTTTTTTATTAAACCGATTGTTTTTTCTGTCGTGAGATACTCCTGATCGTATGAATATCAGCCGGAAAATTTTAAACTTTCCGGAAAATTTCAAACCTTAAATATAAATTTTCCTCGTAAATGGACAAATAATAATTAAAATTTTTTAAGGAACTATATTTTGGCATACTTATTGCAACATATAAAAACAGCCGAAAATAATTTATTTTAGGCCGGGTTTCTTAATAAAATTTAAAATAAAGCATTTACGGAGTTGAAAGTTGGCATCGACAAAAAAACGCATCATTCTTATTGAAGGGAAACAAACAGAACATCCTTCATTCTTTTTCAGTCTGCAGAGCAAGGGGTATGACGTCGATCTCGCACGAAACGGCGTAAATGCAATAGCAAAGATGACTGAGCGCCCGGCTGATATTGCAGTATTGGACGCAGCTTCACTGCATACAAGCGGGAAACAGATCATCAGCTCGCTTAAAAAGAAATTCCCAAAACTGCACATCATCCTGATCGTTGATGATAGCTATGACAAGAGCAAGCTCTCCTCTGAAGCTGATATTGTTCTGACACATCCTTTCACCTTGCATAAACTGATGAACAGAATCAATGTTATCCTTGCAGACAGTGAACGGGAAAGCATCGTTGATGCTGGTTCGATCAAGTTTGATCCAGAGCTTCAAATTGTTTTTTCACATGGAAATTCTTTCGCATTGACGCCGCGGGTTTCCGCCCTTCTGGAAATGCTTATCACCTACCAGGGCGAAATCGTTCCCCGGGAAGATCTATACCGGGAAGTCTGGAAAACAGACAATGTGGATGATATGAGAACACTGGATGTACATATCCGCTGGCTGCGGGAAGCAATTGAAGAAGATCCAAAACACCCGAAACTTCTTCAGACAATTCGCGGCAAAGGATACCGGCTGTTACTGCCTGACCAGACATTTTGATTTATGAATTCGACTCTGAAAAAAACATTACAAGTTCTTTTCTATGGAGCATGTTTCTATTTATTAAATCGATTTTTGTTAACCGAAGCTGCAATTGCAATGATTCGGTTCAACTATTCTCACCCCTTTATCGTATTTATTTCCGTCATCCGCGGACCCTGGTTAGGCGGCTTTAGTTATGCATTGGGTGAGTTTCTGACAGAAATCGGGAAAGATAGTTTCGATTGGATTGCTATTGCCTGCTCTTTTTTGAATTGCTTTTCCATAGGAATTTGTATGAAAAGTGTCGATATTCACATGGGATTTTTCGAAAAAAAGGATATTATCCGTTTCAATAACATTCAGCTGATTTTCAATCTGGCATGTTGGTCAATTCTTTATCCCGTTCTTTCCTCGTTCTTTATGCATATTGACCTGAAAATAGCTTTTAGCCAAGGGATTTGGAAATCTATAGGTTTTTATATATCAGATCTTACAGCAACAACCTTGTTCTTAGTACTTTATGCCCGGACACGTGTCTCCGAAGCTAATTTTTACCGGAATTAGAAAATGTCTTTTGACGCATATTTTTTTGATCTTGACGGAACCCTGTATGATACATCCTGTGGAATGCTTACCCACATCAATCATTTAATCGATGAATGGATCCTTCGAGTCGTACCAATGCCAGCCGAAAAGGTATCATCTTTTCGTAATGAGATGTTCCGGAAATATGGTGGGACGCTTCCCGGACTTGCTGTGGAATACGGGTCTGATTATTACGCCTCACTGCGCTATTGTCATGATTTCCGAGTAGAAGATTTCGTCTCTCCAAATCCGGTTCTTCGCAAAAATCTACTGCTGCTGCCCGGACGAAAATACATTTTTACCACCTCTTACCGGTTTTATGCTTCACGGGTATTACGAGCACTCAACATTCTTGATTGTTTTGATGGTATTATTGATGCAGTGGATGTGTACCCGGCTCCGAAACCATCTTCTAAAGCTTTTCAAACCGCAATGAAAATAACTGCCGAGCCAAATATCAGGAGATGTGCATTTCTGGATGATCAGCCGAGAAATGTAGCTGCGGGCCATAAAGAGGGATTTTTCTCTGTTCAGGTTGGGTGTGAATTTCAACCGGATCCTCTCGCAGATGCCTGGATACCCGAAATTGAAGATATGCTGTCAATTCCCGGGTTTTTATAGAGGAAGGACAATTTCTATATCATGAATTACAAACCGATTCGTATTGCTGCATCAGTCATTATTCTCATATGTATATTTGTTACCGGCGTCAGTGCAGGAATTATTATTGAAAGTATTGGCATACTCCGTGAACGCATTGGGAACGCACGGGATTATGTTTCCACAGCTGATTTTATGCTTTCCGCAGGTGGTGAAAGAACTTCAGATAGTGAAGAGGTCGATAATCTATTCAAACCATTTTGGGAAAGCTGGGATCTGCTTCACATGTATTTTGTCGATCAGCCATTAGATGACAATGCTCTCATGGAGGGAGCAATACGAGGCATGATATCCGCATTAAAGGATCCTCACACACGATATGCTGATCCCGATGAATATCAGGCAGAGGTAGATTCCAGTGCAGGCAATTACCAGGGTATTGGCGCATATGTTGATGTGACCGGTGATTATGTCAAAATCAACTCCACAATGAGCGGCAGCCCGGCAGAGGAAGCCGGCCTGCAATCCGGTGATTTGGTTATTGCATTGAACGGAAAGGATGTCACAGGAATCGATCCAAGTGTTGTTTTGCTTGATATTCGCGGGCCTGAAGGAAGCAGTGTCACACTAACAATTCAAAGAGGAGCAGAAGATCCTTTTGATGTTGAAATCGTGCGCAGAAGAATTGAAACAGCATCCGTTGAAGGAAAGATGCTTGACAATGACATTGCATATATATCCATGGACCAATTTGGTGATAAAACGACACAGGAATTGCGTGAGGCCCTGGATAGTATTATGAAGAACAACCCCAAAGGCTTAATTTTGGATCTTCGGAATAATGGAGGCGGATGGCTGAATACAGCAATAGAAACTGCTTCGGAATTTCTGCCGACAGGAACAACAGTTCTTCTTGAAAAAGAAGGGGACGGGACAGAAACCGTATACAAAACGCAGCGCGGCGGTGGAAGAGCGCTCAACATTCCAATGGTTGTACTTATCAACGAGAACTCCGCATCAGCCTCTGAAATTGTTACAGGCGCATTGCGTGTTCATGATCGTGCAACCATTATTGGGAAAACTTCTTACGGTAAAGGCTCTGTTCAAATCCAACCTGAATTGTCAAATGGAGGAGCTATTTCCGTTACAATTGCCCGCTGGTACATGCCTGATGGAACACTTATTCATGGAATAGGTATCAAACCCGATATTGAAGTAGAATATACTGAAGAAGATTTTGAAAACGGAAAAGATCCCCAACTGGATGCTGCAATCGAGTTTTTGACGGGCGATCTTGATAAAATTTGATAAATATTATGCAAATGGATCGTTTTTATAGATAGTTTTACATTATTTTTCAGAAATGTCACAAAAAAGTCATAAATATTTACTGACTTTTTAATATTTTTTGTACTTTTTTGAAAAAGCGTGTATAATTTGGGATTGTGACAAAATTTTGATTGGAGAATGGTTATAAAAAATGGAAGAAACTAATCAGGTTAATGAAAACATTGAAAACAAGGTGGAAGCTATCATGAATGAAGCTGAAGAAACTGCTGAAAAAGTTGAAAAGGCAGTAGTTGATGAAGCTCAGGCTCTTGGCGTTACCTTGAAAGAACAGATCAAAGGGAAGGTTATCAAAATCGGTGCTCCCGGTGCTCTGGTCGATATCGGCAAAGACAAACCCGCAGTCCTCCACATTTCCGAGATCCTTCGCCCGGAAGGCAAAGAAAACTGCAACAACACTGCTGATTTACTGAATGTCGGCGATGAGATCGATGTTTATGTAAAGCGTGTCAAGGATGGACTCGTTCAGCTTACTATGGTCAAACCGCTGGCACTTGAATGGCGCGAGATCAAAAAAGATATGGTTGTCAAAGGAACCGTGACAAAACTGGAAAAATTCGGTGCATTCGTTGAAATCGGTGCAGAACGTCCCGGTTTGGTACACATCAGTGAAATGGCTCACAGCTATGTACGTCAGCCGTCTGACATCCTCAAAGAGGGTGACGAAGTAGAAGCACAGGTTCTGGAAGTCAACAAGAAAAAGAAGCAAATCAAACTCAGCATGAAGGCATTGCAGCCTGAACCGGAAGCCAAGGAAGAAACTGAAACAGAAGAATCCAAACCGGCAGCTCCGCGTCCGATGAGTGCCCGTGCTCAGCAGCTCAAAGAAGGCAAATTCAATTCCGAACCGCGTGAAAAACGTCCTGCCAAGCGCGGCGCAAAGAAACGTGAAGAATTGAATGAAAACGTCAGCAATTTCATCTTCACCGATGAAAATGCAACCGAAGAAGAACCGACCGCGATGGAAATTGCATGGCGCTTTGCCATGGAAAAAGCAAAGAATCGCAAAGGTTCTGATGATAAGAAGAAAAAGACCTCCAATGCGGAACAGGATGACATCATCTCCCGCACACTGAACAACAAAATCGGATAGGCATAAATTTATACCAACTCCAATCCGGGGCGCCCTGGTCAAAAGGGCGCCCTTTTTTACACAAATCACAGGATCGCAAAAAATGTCAATGCCTTATCAAAAAATTGTTGTCAAAATAGGCACATCAACAATCACCGGCAAAACAAACAGCATTGATTATCCGGGATTGATTGATTTGATGCGGCAATTATCCACACTATGCGACCGCGGCATTATGGTTACACTGGTTTCATCCGGAGCTATTGCTGTTGGACGGGACGCATTGAATTTTCCACACCTTTCAAAGCACATTCCGAAAAAACAGATGCTTTTCGCCGTTGGACAACCGCGATTAATGGCCGTTTATAACAAGATATTACGAATGTACGGTCATAACGCAGCTGAGATATTGCTCACACGCAGCGACTTTGTCCAACGACCGCATTATCTGAATGCAAGAAACACACTCAACGCACTGCTGGATCAAAACGTAATTCCCATCATCAACGAAAACGATGCTGTTTCCATTAACGAAATGAAACTTGGGGACAACGACACGCTTTCTGCACTTGTCAGCGGATTGATCGGAGCAAATCTTTTGATCCTGGTTACAGATCAAAATGGACTTTATACAGCTGATCCGGGCAAAGACCCAAATGCAGAATTGATCAAGGTCATTGACACACCGGAAATTCCGGAATCTGTCCGTGAAGCAGCAGGCGGCAGTATCAGCGGGCTGGGTACGGGCGGTATGACAACCAAAGTACACGCGGCTGATATTGCAAGGCGAATGGGAACCGCTGTTTTGATCGTAAATGGGCAGGAACCGGACATCATCATCAAAGCTGCAGAAGGTCAGGAACTTGGTACCCTTTTTAAACCTGTAAACACCATACTGGAAAGCCGTAAACGATTCATCCTCACCGATTACCATGCCGGGATCAATGCGGTTATCATAGATGAAGGAGCAGCCAAAGCAATCCAAAACGGGAAAAGTCTTCTTCCTGCGGGAATCAAATCCTACACAGGTGATTTCGTCCGCGGCGACACCATCCGGATTCTTGACCAGGACCAGCATGAAGTTGGCATAGGTGTTAGCAATTACAGTGCAGACAACTTACGTTTGCTGAATGGATGTCAAGCCAGTCAGATTGAAACGATTCTCGGGTATACTTATGGAGATGAAGTTATCCATCACGACTTTATGATTTTGAATTAGGATCGATTCAGAGAAAGGACCGGATAAAATGAAGACAATTCTGGAGATGGGCAAAGCAGCACGGAATGCGTCGCATTTTCTGATGAACGCGTCAACAAACAAAAAGAACGATTTTTTACTGAAACTTGCGGATGCACTGGACAGAAACAGGGAATCGATACGTGAAGCGAACAGTAAAGATTATGAAGCAGCCGAGAATCTGAGTCCGGCAATGCGTGACCGTCTGCTGCTGAACGACGCCAGGATCGATGCGATCATCAGCGATGTGCGCCATGTTGCAGAACTTCCTGATCCGGTTGGTGAATGCTTTGACGAGATGTCCCATAAAGACGGATTGAAAATCCATAAAGAACGGACACCGCTTGGTGTAGTTGCCGTGATCTATGAATCCCGTCCGAATGTGACTATTGATTCCGCCTCGCTGCTCGTCAAATCCGGCAACGCAGCGATCCTTCGCGGAGGGAAGGAAACCATCCGCACCAATGAAGCACTGATGGCCGCAGTAACAGAAGCTTTGCGCCTTGCAGAATTTCCCGAAGACTGCGTACAGTCCATCCTTTCCAGCGACAGAGCTTTGGTAGGAGAATTGCTTTCCATGGACCAATATGTGGATATGCTGATTCCCCGCGGTGGAGCAGGCTTGCATGAATTCTGCCGGAAAAACAGCCGAATACCGGTCATTACTGGCGGAATCGGAGTTTGCCATATTTTTCTGGACGAATCAGCAGACATGTTTGAATCATTTGACGTGATCCGGAACGCAAAAGTACAGCGTCCGACCGTTTGCAATGCATTGGAAACACTGCTGGTGCACAAGAACATTGCCGATGCAGCCATTCCGGATTTATGCGAATATCTGGCTTCTGACGGTGTGGTTATGTGTGCGGATCCCCGCGCATTTGAAATCCTGCGCAGAGCTCATGTGAGATCAGAGTTTTACGAAGAAGTCCATGAGGAAGACTTTGATAAAGAATGGCTGAGCCTGCGCTTAAATGTGAAAGTCGTAGACAACCTGGCAGATGCGATCGCTCATATCCAGCAGCACGGTACCGGCCATTCCGACAGTATCCTTACAGAAGATGAGGATAACGCAAATGCTTTCGTAGCTCAGGTCAATTCAGCAGCAGTTTATGTCAATTGCAGCACCCGGTTCACCGATGGATCCCAACTTGGCTTAGGTGCAGAAATCGCAATTTCCACTCAACCGCTCCATGCGCGCGGACCGATGGCTTTGCGTGAATTGACTACCTATAAATGGGTCATCCGGGGAAATTATAACAGCCGGAAATAAAGACTGTCACACCTGGTGCAATACAGCCAGTACTAAAAATGTGAGGAGCTATTGAAGAACAGCAGAATTCGTTTATTGCTTTCAGTTTTGATATTTGCAGGAGCATTTTCGATCATTCAATATTACATATGGGGAAATGCGTTTATCACCGAATATCAGTCTGACTGCACCGATACACTGCTTTGGGCACAGGCCACCCTTGAAAGCGGATCCCTGTTCAAGCCAACCTTTGACTACGCCTACAGGCTGGCGTTCGGCGGGCAATGGCTGTTCATGCCGTTTCTGAGATTATTCGGAATTGGAATAACCTCACTGAGAGCAGGAATGTGCCTGTTTACGACACTTTTTTCTCTGGCTCTGGTTCTTTGCTTTCATGCTT
>Ga0310695_10008507_pt1 | contig 15837 bp, 14 predicted proteins | sample RumenRJG_04DNA_FD_203882 | JGI IMG/M metagenome (GOLD analysis project Ga0310695, IMG submission 203882) | Bovine rumen microbial communities from Lethbridge, Alberta, Canada - RJG_04 (v2) (version 2) | ecosystem: Host-associated > Mammals > Digestive system > Stomach > Rumen | place: Canada...
TGCTGCAGCTGGCGGCGGCGCTGGTGTTCATCCTGCTCATGCGGCAGATCGGCTTCGTGCGCCCGCACCTGTATGTGCCCTTTACCCATAAGACGGTCTATATGCCCGAGTGGCTGTATTTCGTCTTTGCAGCCTTCGTCATCGTCGGCACGGTCAACGCCGTGAACATTACCGACGGCATCGATGGCCTTGCCAGCGGCACCTCGATCCCGGTGTTCCTGTTCTTTGTGGCAGTTTCCATCGCCTGGGGCCGCCGCTATCAGGAGCTGGGCATCTTTGCCTCCGCCATGGTGGGGGGACTTCTGGGCTTTCTGCTTTATAATTTTCATCCTGCCCAGTGCTTTATGGGGGACACGGGCTCCCTCTTTCTCGGCGGGGCGATCGCGGCGCTGGCCTTCGCCTATGATATGCCGCTGATCCTCATCACCCTCGGCTTTGTCTTCATTGTCGAGACCCTGTCTGACATTATCCAGGTCGCGTATTTTAAGCTCACCAAGAAGCTCTACGGACAGGGGAGACGTATTTTCAAAATGGCCCCTTTCCATCACCACCTGGAGAAAGGCGGATGGACGGGCAGAAAGTGGAAGGAAAAAGAAATCTTTTTTCTGTTTTCCGGAATATCCCTGATCATGGCGATCATATCTTTTATTGGGGTGTATCAGAGATTCCCCCATTAAAATGATGCTTGGGCCGGGGAGGTGGGAATATGCGTTATGACGGCGCCCGCCTCGCCGGCCTTCCTGACGCTCAGGCAGCGGCACGAAGACCGAGCTTTGACGGGCCTTTTTTCGTGCTGAGCATGCTGCTGCTCACGGCGGGGGTGGTCATGGTTCTCTCGGCCAGCTATCCGCGCGCCTGGTATGATCCGGGGCATGTGACCGGCGGCAATGCTGCTTATTATTTCGTGCGCCAGCTTGTGTTTGCCCTGCTCGGCGTTGCGGCGATGCTGCTGGCCTCCCGCGTCCCGATGGCGGCGTACAGGCGCGGCGCGTTTCCGTTTCTCGCGCTGACGCTGGTGCTGCTGATGCTGGTGCCGCTCGTGGGCGTCAAGGCCAACGGCTCCCGCCGCTGGCTGGGGGTGGGCGGTCTCACGCTGCAGCCGTCGGAGCTTGCAAAGCTCGCGGTGATCCTGTCCTTCTCGTCACTCATCTGCCGTTATCGGAGCAAAATGCGCTCCTTTCGCTATGGCATCCTGCCCTTTGCGGGCATCCTCGGCGCAATCATCGGCCTGCTGGTTTTGGAGCCGCACTTTTCCGCCTCCATCATCATCCTTGCCATCGGCGCGGTGATGCTCTTTCTCGGCGGGGTGCGCATCGGCTGGTTTGCCGGCGCCTTCGGCGCGGCCGGCACGGGCATCGCCCTGCTGCTCACGCTCTTTCCCTACGCCTCCTCGCGTATCAACAGCTGGCGCGATCCCTTCACCGATAGCTCCAACCAGGGCTATCAGATCGTGCAGTCCCTGTATACCATCGGTTCCGGCGGACTGAGCGGTCTCGGCCTCGGCGGCAGCAGACAGAAGTTTCTGTATCTGCCGGAGGAGCACAATGACTTTATCTTCTCCGTCGTGTGCGAGGAGCTGGGCTTCATCGGCGCGGCGCTGATCCTGTGCCTGTTTGCCCTGCTGATCCTGCGCGGCTGGTGGATCGCCTTCCACTGCCGGGATCGCTTCAGCTTTCTGGTGGTGGGCGGCGTGACAAGTCTGCTGGCCATCCAGGTTTTCCTGAACGTCGCGGTGGTGACGAATCTTGTGCCCTGCACGGGCATTTCTCTCCCCATGTTCAGCTACGGCGGCACGGCCCTGGTCATCCAGCTTTTTGAGCTCGGCATCGTACTCAGCGCCTCCCGGGACATCCCGGTGCACTGACTATATATAAAGAGGACACAACCATGAATTTTCTTTTTACCTGCGGCGGAACCGCCGGACACATCAATCCTGCCCTCGCGGTAGCGGGACGGCTCAGGGAACTCATGCCGGACAGCCGTTTTCTGTTTATCGGCGTAAGCGGCAAAATGGAGATGGAGCTGGTGCCCCGCGCGGGCTATGAGATCCGGGGTCTTGACATGACCTATATCGTGCGCGGGCATGATCTGCACGCCATCGTCCAAAACATAGAGACGGTGCACAATGTGGCGCGCTCCAAGCGCGAGGCGAAAAAGATCATCCGGGAGTTTCAGCCGGACGCCGTGATCGGCACGGGCGGTTATATCTGCTACCCGGTGCTTGCGGCGGCGCACGAGCTGCATATCCCCACCCTGGTGCATGAGAGCAACGCCGTCCCCGGCCTCACGACGAAGCTGCTGGCGGATCGGGTAGACCGCGTGATGCTGGGCTTTGAGGAGAGCCGCCAGTACTACCGCCGCCCCGAGCGCGTGACCGTGACGGGCACGCCGGTGCGCGGGGAGTTTGACCGCGTGGACAGACAACAGGCACGAAAAGAGCTGGGCCTTGCGGAAGGGGAGAAGCTGGTTCTCTCCGTGTGGGGCTCTCTCGGCGCGGAGCATATGAACAAGGTCATGGCGGAACTCATGGAAAAGCTCGACGGCGGGCAGCGTTTCCACCTGATCCACGCCGCGGGCAAGCTCTATTACCCCCGCATTACCGAGCGGTTCAAGGAAAAGAACCTCAAGGAGAGCGGCGTCGAGATCCGCGAATATATCCACAATATGCCCGAGCTCATGGCGGCGGCGGATCTGATCCTGTGCCGGGCGGGCGCCTCTACCATCTCTGAGCTGAGTTATATGGGAAAACCGGTGGTCATGGTGCCGTCCCCGAATGTGACCAACAACCACCAGGAAAAGAACGCCCGTGTGCTGGAGCATGCCGGCGGCGCGGTAGTCCTGCTGGAGGGCGAATTTGACGCGGACTCTCTTCTGAAGCTGGTAAACGAGCTGCTGGACGATCAGGAGAAGCTTTCCGGCATGAGCGAAGCAATGCACTCTCTTGCCGTCCGTGACGCCTGTGAGCGCATCGTAAACATTGTGCTGGAGACCTGTGAAGGATAACCCTCTCAGTCAGCACCGTTTGCAGGTTTTGCCTGAAACCGTGCTTTCCTTGCCTCCCCCCCTTTGGGGGAGGCGTCACGGCGCATGCCCGCGTGCGCCGTGACGGAGAGGGTTCGATAACACAAAACCGTCCCCCCGCATATGATGGACTGATTTCATCGTGCGGGGGGCTTTTTGTATGGATATCTGGCGCATCAGGGGCGGACGGCGGCTGGACGGCGTGTGTTTTGTGCAGGGCTCGAAAAACGCCTCGCTGCCCATTCTGGCGGCCTCAATCCTGGGCCCGGCCGAGTCGGAGCTGCAGAATGTGCCGCAGCTTCGGGACATCGACGCCGCGCTGCGTATTCTGCGGCACCTGGGCTGCGAGGCAGAGCAGCGGGACAATGAGGTTTACATAAATTCTGCCGGCCTTGTCCGGAGCGCCATTCCGCACAAGCTGATGCTGGAAATGCGCTCCTCCGTGATTTTCATGGGGGCGCTGCTGGCCCGCTGCGGCGAGGCGCGCATGTGTCCGCCGGGCGGCTGCCAGTTGGGGAAGCGGCCCATTGACCTGCATCTGGAGGCTCTGCGGCAGCTCGGCGCCAGGATCGAGGAGAACGGAGATGAGATCGTCTGCCGGGCCGAGCGTCTGCGCGGCACGGTGATCCGTCTGCCGTTCCCGAGCGTCGGGGCGACGGAAAACATCATGCTGGCCGCTGCGGCGGCGGAAGGGGAGACCGTGATCCGCGGCGCAGCCCGGGAACCGGAGATCGAAGCGCTTGCGCGCTATCTGCGGGATATGGGCTTTGCGGTCGACGGCGCCGGGACGGACACCATCGTGATCGGAAAGGGGAAACCGGTCTCTCACGTGGAGCATCGAATCATCGCGGATCGGATCGTGGCGTCGACCGTGGCCTGCGCCGCCGCGGCGGTGGGCGGAAGCGTGGAGCTTCGCGGCGTGGAGCCGGAGCATTTTTCTACGGTTCTCTACTTCCTAAAACAGGCGGGCTGTGATATAATGTGCAAAAATCGCAGCGTGCGGCTCCGCTCCGGCGGAAAACTGCACGCCGTGGGCGAGCTTTCAACCGAGCCGTACCCAGGTTTCCCCACCGACGCCCAGCCGGTGCTGATGGCAGCGCTGCTGCGGGCAAAGGGCCGCAGCGTTATTCGGGAGACGATCTTTGAAAACCGCTTCCGCCAGGTGCCGGAGCTGCGCCGTCTCGGCGCGGACATTACCCTGAGCGGGCAGAGCGCCGAGATATGGGGCGTGGACAGTCTGCATGGCACGGTGCTCAACGCCACCGATCTGCGCGGCGGCGCAGCAATGATCGTGGCCGGCCTTGCCGCCGAGGGGGAGACCCTCGTGTATGACGAGGGACACATCCGCCGGGGCTATGAGAGCTTTGATGTGCGCCTGCGCGATCTCGGCGCGGATATCTGCCTTGACCGCTGATACCTATCCCTTTTTGAAAGGATTACATTATGGCATTGAACCTGAACAGAAGAAGACAGCGCAGTAACGAGGAGGAGGGCTTCAGCCTGCGGGACATTACCGCGAGCGCCAGCGGCCCGGTCATGTTCTTCCTCGTGATTGTCGCAGTCATCTTTGTGATGAGCGTGTTTTTCCGTGTCTCGGATATCCAGGTTCGGGGGAACACCCACTACACGAATGAGGAAATCATCCGCGCCATCGAAATCGAAGAGGGCGACAACCTGTTCTTCTTTGACAGGTTTGCCGCCCTGAGCCGCGTTTTCGCAAAGCTTCCGTATATCGACGAGGTGACTGTAGAGCGCAGTCTTCCCAACCGCGTCATCATCACCGTGACCGAGAGCCAGGCCCTGGCCTATATCGTGCTGGGTGAGGAGAAGTGGACCATCGACCATAACTGTAAGGTGCTGGGCAAGGCCAATGAGGACGAACTTGCCGGCCTCATCCCCATCCTGGGCATCTCCCCCGGTACCCTCATGATCGGGGAGACGCTGGAAACCTCTGACGGGGATGAGCGGATCGTGAACTATATCGCCGAAGTGCTCGACCAGCTCGAGGGCCGGAACCTCTATCGCCGGGTCGGGCGCGTGGATTTCTCCAATCCCAATCAGGTTGAGTTCACCCTCGATGATAAATACACGGTGCGTCTCGGCAACGATTCCAACGTAGAATACAAATTCGGCATGGTGATTTCCGTCCTTTCGCAATTATTGGAGGGAGATGTGGGAATAATCAATGTAAGCGACGGAAACACCGCACATTTCAGCCCGACCTGAGCATAGATTACAAAGCAATGACAAAAGTTTTCGGTAAATTAAAAAATACACTTGACTCTTGAGACCAAATGTAATAAAATACCGACTGTAGACATTATGAAAAGAATTGTAATTTATGCGTTAACAATAGATGGGAGGCAGTTCAATGGATTTTAAAGCCGAAGTTCCGGAAAATGTTGTCAATATAAAGGTGATCGGTATCGGCGGCGCCGGCAATAACGTGGTCAACAGAATGGTCAAGGCCGGCACGCAGGGCGTGGAGTTTATCGCCATCAATACCGACAAACAGGCTCTGGCCGTCTCGAATGCGGATCAGAAGCTGCAGATCGGCGAGAAGATGACCAAGGGGCAGGGCGCAGGCTCCGATCCCGAGATCGGCAAGCGCTCCGCGGAAGAGAGCCGCAACAACATCGCCAAGGTGATCGAAAACGCCGACATGGCCTTTATCACCTGCGGCATGGGCGGCGGCACCGGTACCGGTGCAGCTCCGATCGTGGCAGAGATTTGCCGGGACGCGGGTCTTCTGACCGTCGGTGTCGTGACCAAGCCCTTCAAGTTTGAAGGTAAGCGCCGCATGGATCAGGCCAACGCCGGCATCAAGGAGCTGCTCGGCCGTGTGGATTCCCTGCTTATTATCCCCAACGACCGGCTGAAATTTGCCACCGACCAGAAAGTTACCCTGGCCAACGCCTTTGAGATCGCGGACGACGTGCTGCTCCAGGCCGTCACCAGCATTTCCGACCTTATCAAGAACACCGGCTTCATCAACCTCGACTTTGCCGACGTTACCTGCATCATGAAGAACGCGGGCTTTGCCCATATGGGCGTCGGCCGTGCCGCAGGCAAGGGCAAGGCGGAGGAAGCCGCCCGCATGGCGGTTGCAAGCCCGCTGATGGAGACCTCCATCAACGGCGCGCGCGGTGTGCTTATCAACATCACCGGCTCTGCCGACATGGATCTCGAGGACGTCGAGACCGCCGCAAGCCTCGTCCAGGAGGCCGCGCATCCCGAAGCCAACATCATCTTCGGCGCCACCTTCGACGATACGCTGGAGGATGAAATCCGCGTGACCGTCATTGCCACCGGCTTTGAAGACGCCGCGCTGAACGCGGAAGCTGCACCCGCAGCCCCTGCCGCCGCGCCTGCGGCCCCGGTGAACAATCCCGCTTTCACTCCGGTTCGCCCCGCTGCCGGCCGCGAGAGACCCCAGGGCCTCTTTACCGGCGCTGCCGAGAAAGCCGCCGCAGCCCAGCCCGCGCAGCCTGCCGTCGCACCTGCGGCGCAGTCCGCAGCCCAGCCCGCCGCCGGGGAGGATCCCTTCGACAGCATTTTCAAAATCTTCAACACGAATAAATAATAAGCTTAAACAAGCAGAACCGCTCTCCGGACCCGGAGGGCGGTTCTGCTGTTATGATCGCGTACAGGGCAAGCGACGCGGCGCCGGTTCGGAAGGAAATTGACGTCACTTCCGGAACACAAGCCAGTTGTGGGAGAACGGCCATGGAGTGCCGATGATATCGACAGGCTGCCCGTTTTCGCCGCGATACCAGGAATAGTTCCATCCGCTTCCCATATCGCAGTACAACGCATCCCGCACCCCCAGATTTTGGATGGCGCGGATAAAATCGTCATAATGCATCTGGGTACGGGAATCGATGATGCATGCTCTTCCGTTGATGAGCGCAAGCACGCGATAGCATCGGAATTCGTCGCTGTTATGGCTGCCCTGCTGCCCGTCGAAGAGGACGATAAACTGCTGAAAGCCCATTCCGCCCTGCGCCGCGGCATTCTGAACGGCTGCCTCCGCTTCCCCGGTGTCCCAGATGCGCGCTGTCCCGTCCACGTAGGTGAAAGCGCCCAGGTTTTCCTGGGGGTACCCGCGTTCAAGCTGCCCCTCGGATGCGTGCCAGCCTACGATGTTATCATGGCTGAACCCAAGCTGATAGGAAGACTGAAACGCGGCTGCCACGCACATCAGAATGTCCTGATCATCTTTGGAGGGCCTTTTGCCTGCCGCAAAGGAGAGATCATGATAGTCGGCATAATAGATATATAAGTCGTCCGTCTCCAGCAAAAGCACATCTTTCCCGGACTCCGAGAAAAGCTGTTCTATCTCGGCCGGAGAAGAGATGCGCCCGTCCGGCTTGAGAAGATTATGATATTGGCTGTTCAGGATAAACAGGCTGAATCCGATCATCACAAAAACAGACAGAGAATTCAACAGCAGAAGGATGCGCGCTGCAAGCATGGCCGGACGTTTCTGTTCACGTTCATCCAAATGCACGTGGAAGATCAGCCCGAACAACGAGATGACAGCATTTGCCGTAACCGCGTAGAACGGCCAGTTGTAACCGTCAAAGATTCGGATGGTGCAGATGCTGAAAATGGACAGCATGGTCGTAAACAGATACCATATTGCCCTGTGGATATTTCTGTTCATTGGCTTCAACCTCCTGTGTATTCACGCTGATCGATCATGAGGACCAGCTCCGCGCAGGCAACCAGGATGAAGATAAACAGTTCGTCCAGATGCAGAGTCCATATATAATAGATAGAGTCACGCTCAAAAGTCAAAATCGGCGCGATAAGAAGCTGTATCATCACAAGGGTCAGAAGGAAAAGAATGGAGACCTGGTTGAGAGAAACCCGGATAGCCTCCTGTCTTCTCACCGCGTGAATGATAAAATGACTGACGCAGACAAACGACTGAATAAACAGGATCATCCGCTCCACCGCCAGAAAGACAAAGCCCTGCAGACCCATGATGATATAGGTTTCCGAATCCTGATTCGCAAGCTTTCCAAGGGCGTATTGCGACTGGGCGCAAAGCATGCAGAACAAGAGCCCGACTGTAGCGGCCTGCATTAGAAACAGCTTGTGCGTCCTCAGCGCGTAAAACAGCGTGAGGATAAGCAGCAGCCGCATCAGCAGATCAAATAAGCCGGCCGGGTCAAGGCTTCCGGAGCTTGTGCCGAAGTGATAGATAACAGGCATTACCAGAACGCTCGCCAACGCCGCGATCAAAGCGGTGCATTCGCTCAGGAAGAATCGTTTATATCTGTTGCCCCAGGATAATCGTTTTCTCTTCATTCCACACCTCGTTCTTCTCAACTCATCGGGTGACGCCGCGCAATACCGGGTTCATAGGGACAGGCGCAGAGGTCGACGCCTCTGTCGCTGCGAAGGATACATATGCGGAATGCGGCTCGTCAATGTCAGGGGAACAGCCTAAAAAACGATCTGGTCGCGGCCGGTCTGCTTGCCGCGGTAAAGCTTGCGGTCAGCGCTTTCAATAAGCTCGGACAGGGGAGAGCGGTAGTCGTTCTCTTCCACGCCCGCAGTGAGCGTGATGGAAAAGCGATGTCCCTCGTACTCAAGTTCCATCTTGCGAACGGCAAGCATCAGCTCCGTAATGATCCGGCCCGCGTCGTCGATATTGACGCCGGGGAAGAAGAAACAGAACTCCTCACCGCCCCAGCGGCTCACATAGTATTGATCCGCCGCGCGCTCCATGAAAAGCGCCGCGAGCTTTTGCAGCGTATAGTCCCCGCAGTTGTGCCCATAGGTGTCGTTGACACGCTTGAAAAAGTCAATGTCCGCGATGGCGACACAATACATGGCCTCCGGGTTTTCCGACACATAGCTGTTCATAAGCTCGGTAAAGCCCCGGCGGTTGATGAGCTTGGTCAGGGGATCGGTCTGCGCCTGCAGCTTGAGCTGCTGATTTCGCAGCAGAAGCTGACGCTCCGTCTCCTGCAGGTTGCTGCTGTAAACGATGCAGCAGCTTGCGAGGATGAGGAACATGGCGCTGGTGTTGACCATCTGCAGCAGAAAACGGCTGGTGCCGCTCAGTTCGATCAGCGGTTCGTGGGAGGTGGCGTAGCTGAAAAGAAACATGCGCACCCCGAAGATCAGCAGAAAATACAGGAGCTTCCCAAGGGGCGGCTCGTACAGGCAGAAAAACACCAGCACGATCAGAACGGTCAGCAGATGCTGGCCGCCGAGCTCCCAGCCGAAGCTCACCGCATACCAGCCGCACCAGGCAAAGATCAGCAGCGTAACGAGGGCGAGATTGAGCCGGACGGAGATTTTCTTCTGGTTAAAATATTTGAGCAGCAGGAGGGCCTGGAACGCGATGGGCGGCCAATAAAAACAATTGGTGGCCACCGAGATCAGAACGAAGGACAGGAAGAAATAAACCGCCAGCATCTGATCGTTGATACGGATGGACTGCCGATAATAATAGGGGACTTCTCCTGTGTTCTTCGGTACCTGCTGCCGGAAGAAGTCAAGAAACAGTTTCATTGATTTCACCTGTCTGGAGGACACGGGAGAACCCGTGCCGGAATGAAAGAGTTTGACATAGCTTTTCCTGTATAATACAAAAAATTAAAGCAGAAGACAATAGGTTTTCATGAAGAATTGATAAAAATATAGAAAGCCCACGGTTTGCTGCGGGCAAACCGTGGGCTTGGAAAATCAGGCTGCTGCTTTGAAATTACAGCTGGGGGCCGGCGGCGACCAGAGCCTTGCCTGCCTCGTTGGACTCGTACTTGACGAAGTTCTTGATGAAGCGGGCAGCGAGATCCTTGGCCTTGGCGTCCCACTCAGCGGGATCGGCGTAGGTGTCGCGGGGATCCAGGATGCCGGTGTCAACGCCCTTGAGCTCGGTGGGAACCTCAAAGTTGAAGTAGGGGATGGTCTTGGTGGGCGCACCCTTGATATCGCCGTTGAGGATGGCGTCGATGATGCCGCGGGTGTCCTTGATGGAGATGCGCTTGCCGGTGCCATTCCAGCCGGTGTTGACGAGGTAAGCCTTGGCGCCGCTCTTTTCCATCTTCTTAACCAGCTCTTCCGCGTACTTGGTGGGATGCAGCTCCAGGAAGGCCTGGCCGAAGCAGGCGGAGAAGGTGGGGGTGGGCTCGGTAATGCCGCGCTCGGTACCGGCGAGCTTGGCGGTGAAGCCGGACAGGAAGTAGTACTTGGTCTGCTCCGGGGTCAGGATGCTGACGGGAGGCAGCACGCCAAAAGCGTCAGCAGACAGAAAGATGACGTTCTGGGCGTCCGGGCCGGAGGAAACGGGGTGGACGTTCTTGACGATCTTCTCGATATGCTCGATGGGGTAGGAGACGCGGGTGTTCTCGGTGACGGACTTGTCGGCAAAGTCGATCTTGCCGTTTGCGTCGACAGTGACGTTCTCCAGCAGAGCGTCGCGCTTGATGGCGTTGTAGATGTCGGGCTCGGAGTCCTTGTCAAGGTTGATGACCTTGGCGTAGCAGCCGCCCTCAAAGTTGAAGACGCCGTTGTCGTCCCAGCCGTGCTCGTCGTCGCCGATCAGCAGGCGCTTCGGGTCGGTGGACAGGGTGGTCTTGCCGGTGCCGGACAGACCGAAGAAGATGGCGGTGTTCTCGCCCTGCATGTCGGTGTTGGCGGAGCAGTGCATGGCGGCAATGCCCTTGAGCGGCAGGTAGTAGTTCATCATGGAGAACATGCCCTTCTTCATCTCGCCGCCGTACCAGGTGTTGAGGATGACCTGCTCACGGCTGGTGACGTTGAAGGCCACGACGGTCTCGGAGTTGAGGCCGAGTTCCTTGTAGTTCGCGCACTTGGCCTTGGAAGCGGTGTAGACGACGAAGTCGGGGGTGAAGCTGGCCTCTTCCTCAGCGGTGGGCTTGATGAACATGTTGCGCACGAAGTGGGCCTGCCATGCAACCTCCATCACGAAGCGCACGGCCATGCGGGTGTCCTTGTTGGCGCCGCAGAAAGCGTCGACCACGTACAGCTTCTTGCCGCACAGCTGATCCTGCGCGAGCTTCTTGACGACTTCCCAGGTCTCCGGGGTCATGGGGTGGTTGTCGTTCTTGTAGCCATCGGAAGTCCACCACACGGTGTCCTTGGAATTCTCGTCCATGACGATGTATTTGTCCTTGGGGGAGCGGCCGGTGTAGATGCCGGTCATGACATTGACAGCGCCGAGCTCGGTCAGAACGCCCTTGTCAAAGCCCTCGAGGGAGGGATCCATCTCGTCCTTGAAGAGCTGCTCATAGCTGGGGTTGTAGATGATCTCAGTTGCGCCGGTAATGCCGTATTTGCTCAGATCGATGTTCATAATTGCATCAAACCTCTTTCCATATTCAATATGTGCCTGAAAACACACGCTAAAAATACCACAATCCGTCTTGAGCGTCAAGCGTCACAGTGTACAAATCCATTCAAAATAGGAGGTTTTTTGAAGCAAAAATCGTGAGTTCTGACAAATGCTGAGAGAAGCTCCGGCGATAGGTCGTTGCAAAAGCGCAGCGTCTATGCTATCATGGCTCTGGAGGATCCGCGCGCGGATCCGAAACGGAAAAAACAGGAAAGGATGATCTCCCATGAAATTCTACAAATGCGCCAGCTGCGCAAAGCTCCTCTCCGTCATTGACGACGCCCCCTGCACACCCCGCTGCTGCGGCGAAGCGATGAAGGAGCTGGTCGCCAACACCACCGACGGCGCGAAAGAGAAGCACGTTCCCATCTTTGAAGTGGCTGACGGCAAGGTCTGCGTCAAGGTCGGGGAAGCGGCCCACCCCATGCAGCCCGAGCATTTCATCGACTTTGTGGCGCTGCGCACCAAGTCCGGCTGCCAGATCAAGAAGCTCCACGCGGGCGAAGCGCCCGAGGCCTGCTTCGCCATCCTGCCCGACGACGAGGTCGTCGCGGTCTACGAGTACTGCAACCTCCACGGCCTCTGGAAGGGATAAACCACTCTTGCCTCCCCCAGCCGCCTGCGGCGATTGGGGGAGGGGGACCGCTTCAGCGGTGGAAGGGGTTCCCGACAACGTATATTGATGCGAAGCCACAGGAGCAGAGGGCGCCCCCGCGGCTTTCATTTCTGCTGAGGTGCTGACTCGTTTTGAGACAGCACTGCTTTTTGTTTGACGAAACAAACGTTTGGTGATATTCTTGTCAATCATAACGTTTCTGGAGTGTGAAGCATGCAGCAGGAGGCAAACAGCAAATACATCCGCATGACGACCGAACCGATCCCGAAGCTGATCTGCACCCTTGCGGTGCCGACGATCATCTCCATGCTGGTGACGGCGCTGTACAACATCGCGGACACTTTCTTTGTCGGTCAGATCGGCACCGAGGCCACGGCGGGCGTGGGCCTGGTGTTTCCCGTCATGGCGATCATCCAGGCCTTCGGCTTCTTCTTCGGGCAGGGCTCGGGCAACTTTATCTCCCGCTCCCTCGGGGCGCGCAGCTATGACAAGGCCGAGTACATGGCCGCGACCGGCGGTATCTGTGCGCTGATCTTCGGCGGCGTCATCATGGCGCTGGGGCTGGTGTTTCGCTCCGGCGTCCTGTACGTGCTGGGCGCCAGGGCCGATCTCGTCTCCGCCGGAACCATCGGCTTTGCCGGGGACTATCTCTCCATTATCCTCTGCGGCGCGCCCTTCATGTGCCTGTCGTGCGTGCTGAACAATCAGCTTCGCTTTCAGGGCAACGCCTTCTTCGCCATGATCGGGCTTGTGAGCGGGGCGGTGCTGAACGTGGTGCTGGATCCGATCCTGATCTTCGGCCTGCACATGCAGGTCAGGGGAGCGGCCCTCGCCACGGCGATCAGCCAGTTTATAAGCTGCGCGCTCCTGTATATCGGCACCCTGCGCAGCGACAGCCTCAAGCTTCGCCTGAAAAATTTCCGACCCACCCTCTTTTACCTCAAAAACATTGCCATCGGCGGAACACCCTCGCTCTTTCGCCAGGGACTTGCCAGCCTCTCCACCCTCTGTCTCAACGCGGCGGCGGGGGCGTCCGTCACGGCAGACCGTTCGGACGCTGCCATCGCGGCCTTCTCCGTGGTGAGCAAGGTCATGATGTTCGGCTTCTCGGCGCTTCTGGGCTTCGGGCAGGCGTTCCAGCCGGTGTGCGGATTTAACTACGGCGCGGGCAAGTTCAGCCGCGTGCGCCGCGCCTATGTCTTCTGCCTGCAGGTCGGGCTGGTGTTCCTTGCCGGGGTGAGCTGCCTGGCCTTTGCCTTTGCCCCGCGCCTGGTGGCGCTCTTCCGGGATGATCCCGCCGTCATCGAGATCGGTACCATCGCCATGCGCTGCCAGTGCTGCACCTTTACCCTCATGGCGGTGGTCACGGTCACCAACATGCTCTATCAGAATATTGGCCGCGTGGTCGGGGCGACGCTGCTGGCGGTCGCGCGCCAGGGGCTGATGTTCATCCCGGTGGTGCTGATCCTGCCCCATGTGTTTCAAAATCCCATCTGGGGCGTGTACCTGGCCCAGCCGACGGCAGATCTCTTCGCCTTTACGCTTGCGCTGGTGCTCGCTGTGCGAATCTACCGGGAGCTGCGGGAAAAGGAGAAAACGGAACTGTCCTGACCTGAATCGAATAGAATAAGCTGAGGCGCTTGCCTCAGCTTATTTCATTTGGAGGTCAGCAAGATGGCAGTATTCACAAACTTTGCCACGCTTTCTTATAAAGGCGGAACGCGCAATTCCAACACGGTCACGGGCGAAATCATGGAGAGCATCGCCGTGCAGAAGACCGCGATCAGCGCCGAGTACGGGGCAGGGGACACCCTGAGCTATGCCGTGAGTCTTGTAAACAGCGGCCCCACCGAGCTTACAGGCATCACCGTCACGGACGACCTGGGCGCCTATGAACTCGACGGCACAACGCTCTATCCCCTGAGCTATGTAGACGGCACGGCGCGTCTGATCGTAAACGGCGCGGTGCAGGCGGCTCCCACGGTCACGGCGGGCCCTCCGCTTGTGTTCAGCGGCGTCTCCATTCCTGCGGGCGGCAGCGCCGTTCTGGTCTATGAGGCGGACGTGACGGGCTATGCACCCCTGGCACCGGACTCTGAAATCACCAACACCGTCACGGTCACGGGTGGCGGCATCAGTGTTCCCCTCACTGCGAGCGCGACCGTCGGCACCATGGACAGCGCGGAACTCAGCATCACGAAGGCGCTCAGCCCCAGCGTTGTGCCCGCAAACGGCGAGATCACCTATACCTTTGAGATCACCAACACCGGCAACACCGAGGCCGGGGCTGCGGACGAGGTCGTGGTCAGCGACAACTTCAACCCCATCCTCTCCAACATCAGCGTGAGTCTCAACGACGTAAAATGGGCGCGGGCTGTCAACTACAGCTACGACGAGTCCACCGGCGCCTTCGCAACGCTTCCGGGGCAGATCACCGTCCCCGCTGCAAGCTACACCCAGAACACGGACGGCACCTGGACGGTAGAGCCCGGTACGGCGACCTTGACCATTAACGGCACCATCCAACCGCAGACAACCTGATAAATGTAAAAAAGCAGGGCCTTCGGGCCCTGTCTTTTACCATTATAAATAGCTGCGCAGATCGACGCAGAGCTGGGACTCGAGGTTGATGAGCCGCTTGGCGATGTCCTTGGAGTATTCGTCCGCTGCTCGGTACTGGTTGAGGTAGCGGTTGAGGGACTTGACGCCCATGTTGCATCCGTCGGTCATGAGATCCGCGATCGTGGCGTCCGACTCGTCCATGGCGAGCTTCATGCTGGTCTTGGCCCAGCTCATCTTCTGTGCCACCGGATTCGGACTCTTGCCCTTGTCCTGGAAGCGGTCAAGCTGTGACTGGATCTCGGTGCCGAGCTTGGTATGCTCGTAGCGGCAGGTATTCAGCAGATCCCGCATACCGGGGGTGTGGACGTAATCGACGACCTCGTCGATGGATTCGGTGCCCATGCGGATGCCCGCGTCGCACTCGCGCAGAAGCTTTATGGTGTCCTGTTCGATCATGACAGTGTTCTCCTCTCAATTGATACATTTCAAAATTGTCAAAGCGTATCCATTCATAGTCTGCGCAGTCTTGGGCAAACTATACGGAGAAATATTCATTTTTCCACTTGACAAGAGAGAAAACACACGCTATAATCAATTTAGTAAAATCAATTGAACTCAATTAATTAAGGAGGAACACACATGAACGTTTATGATTTCACCGTTACCGCCCAGGATGGCAGCCAGGTCGCCCTCAAGGATTACGCCGGTAAGGTTCTGCTGATCGTCAATACCGCCACCGCCTGCGGCTTCACGCCCCAGTACGGCCCCATGCAGGAGATCTATGATGAGTTCCACGACAAGGGACTCGAGATCCTGGACTTCCCCTGCAATCAGTTCGGCAACCAGGCTCCCGGTGAGGATGAGGAGATCCACAGCTTCTGCCAGGGCCGCTTCGGCATCACCTTCCCGCAGTTCTCCAAAATCGACGTCAACGGCGACGACGCCATTCCGCTCTACAAGTACCTGACCACCGCCACCACCTTTGAGGGCTTCGGCAAGAGCCCCATGGCACTGATGATGGCCGGCGTCGCCAAGAAAATGGACAAGGACTACAAGAATAACGGCAACATCAAGTGGAACTTCACCAAGTTTCTGATCGACCGTGAGGGCAACATTAAGGCGCGCTTCGAGCCGACTGCCGACATGAAGGTCGTGCGCGAAAAGATCGCAGAATTGATCTGATGCCCGAACAGGATACACCGCTGAATGCGGATGCCGCCCTGCTGCTGGACAGCCAGCTCTGCTTTCCGCTCTACGCCTGCGC
>Ga0310695_10008509_pt1 | contig 15835 bp, 16 predicted proteins | sample RumenRJG_04DNA_FD_203882 | JGI IMG/M metagenome (GOLD analysis project Ga0310695, IMG submission 203882) | Bovine rumen microbial communities from Lethbridge, Alberta, Canada - RJG_04 (v2) (version 2) | ecosystem: Host-associated > Mammals > Digestive system > Stomach > Rumen | place: Canada...
CAGATTCTTCTGATTGCATGGGGGGGAAGGAAGATTCTGTTGCAGAAACAGAATTTTCAGTTTCTACCATCACAGGAATGTCCGCCATTGTCTTTTTAGGTTCTGTTTTTTGTTGAACTTGTTCAGGTGAATTGTTTTCTTCTTGAGGCAAGGGCATGGAATTATTTTCTTCAGAAGGGGCTTCGGCTTGTAGCCGTTCTTTCAGGGCTTTAACAACTTGCATTCCTTCTGGACCGAAAAAATTTAACCAATGTTCTAGAACGGGTAGCCGTTTTTGCATAAGATCAACATCTAGCTGATTGGCTTGATTTAAATAACCGTGAATTTCTTCCCAAGCCAAAGTTGCACTGTGATAGCCCACAGCGTGGTCAAGACGTTCTTTATCATCTTCTTCTAGGTTCGGACAGACTTCGTAAATCACAGATACCCAATTATCCCCCAATTGCTCTTGCATAATGGCGGTAAATTGATTCAAGCTTTCTAAATCACCAGTATAGTCGTGTATAGCGTGTATCAATTTTTGTGTATCTGGCATTGTATCTCCCTAAAACTTATTTTTCTGTCAGTACATGGGTTAATTTTTCTAAAATTTCAGTCTGTTTTTCCAAAAGTGTATTTTGCTTTTCTAAAATTTCCTTCAGCAGATAATCTGATTGAAAAGGGGTAATATCCCCCGGGGAAGGTAAATAATCCGTACTTTCTTCTTTGGGGGCATCCCCTTCTGTTTTATTTCTTAAAAAATCCAGATATTCTAAAACTTCATCTCCCCCAGTAATACTGGGTAAAAAAGCTAATACCGTAGGGGGAGCTTCTAAAAGCATCTGATTATAGGTGGGTTCATATCCTTCCCCAAAATAATCCAAGTGCCGAAAAACATTTACCAAACGCTTGGCGATTTGTGCGGTATCGTCTGTCTTGTTTTTCTTGTACTCTTTAAAGGTTGCGTATGCAGATTGTGCCATGCCCCCCCCTATGCTAACATGATCATGATAACTTTTTGTAAAGTTTCGGCTGTTTCTTTTGAAATGGCGATGTCTTTTTCCTGAGGAGATCTTAACAAATAGTTCCCATCTCCGTCCTTATCTAGCGAAACAATTTTAATTAAGTTTTCTTGAATTGGGTAAGCGGCTAAATCCCCTACAGAGGGTTTAGTTGCCGGAGATATAACAAGCAGAGAACGCATAGGAATTTTTTCACCCAAAGCATCACTCATCAAAGGAACAGCATATAAATCCTTATCAAAATCCAATGTGGAAGGACACACCAAAGAACTTGTAGGATTATCTTTATCTAGTTTAATAGTTTTATCTGTTTGGGGAAGCCCATAAATTGGAACAACTACATCTTGAACGTCGGACCGAATCATGTATCGGCCCAAAGGTAAATCATTATACCCCCCTTTAGAAACATAAAGTCCAGATTTTTTTCCTTCAGCACTTTTAAGATCTTCCAATGCTCCTGCCATATCCAAGCGGTAAATTTCTAATTGCAAATCAGCATCTGCAAACCCAAGTGCGTGAGCAATCCGGCTGAATGTTTTTTCATCTACCTCACGTTGTCCCATTTCAATTCGGTGGTAAACAGATAAAGTCAGTTTTGCTTTTTTAGAGATATCTAACAAGGTTAAAGCCTTTTGTCCCCGTAAATATCTTAAACCCGCCCCCAATGTCTTTAAGCCACTACCTTGATTAATTTTAAGACGACGTTCTTGTTCACGTTCCCAAGCCTTAATGACTTCGGGTTGGGAAGAATTTCGTGTAATCAAAATGGCCGATTTTGGGCAACTCAAAAATTCGGAAATTTTATTCATCTGTTTATCGTTAACCCGGCGATATCCCTTTTCAATCTTGCTAACGGCAGATAAGCTCATATTGAGGCAATCTGCCAGTTTTTTCATTGAAATTCCTTTAGCCCGACGAAACATTCTGATTTGGTTAGGGAACACAATCTCTTCCATTTTTTACTCCTTTCTTTATCATGCTTTGAGGATATCATACACGAAAAAAATAAAATGAAAATAGACAAAATAAATTTTTTTTACTTTTTTCAATCAATTTCTTCTTCTGGGTCAATCCCCCATAGACTTTTTTTAGACAACCATCCTTTAATTTCTTTAAATTGAATTAGACAGTAGTCAGATAGAGCCGCACATTTGCGAATCCGTCCGATGACACCGGCTTTAACAGTTCCTTTTTGTGGGGCATCTGCTAGGGGTTTGGCTAAAAGAGGTGTTTCTTCTTGAATTCGGACATAACGGGCAGAAGAAACCATTGTTTCACGAACCCAACCTGTTGTTCCATCGGCTTCCTGCACTTGATGCCAGTGATCGTATGTATCTAAAACTTCTAAGGGATAGGTGCGTTTATGATAAACGAACTTAATGGGGAAACGTTCCCCTGGACCTGTACGCATATTAACTTCATCACTTTTTAATGATACAAAAGTGCGCCCTAAAACAGGGCAAGCTAAAAGTAAAACCCCTAAGAATACCCAATTAGTTTTCATCATTTTCATTATTATCATACTTATGACGTAAAGAACGAACAGGACGGCGGGATTTTGTGGCGTGTGTTTCAAAATTAGGCGACACGTCTTCGTTTTCTAAGGAAGGTTGCGTAATAATGCCAGGCACAACATCCCAGGTAATTTGATGGTAAGATGTGACGAGGATTTGTCCTATAGGAGTCCCTCGTTTCAAAGTAAAAGCGTGACCAGAGGCATTAAAAAGAAGGACGGACAAAGGATTTTGATCTGCTGGTGAAATTAAAACAGGTGCATTTAAAACAATAATTTTTTTAGTCGCTAAAAAAGGATCACTCATAATTTGAGCGCACAATCCATCTGGCAATGCCATGGCAAATCCTAAGGGAACATGAATGCTTTCAAAAGGACGTAAATTATAATTTCTTGGAATAGCGGCATATACCTTAAATGCTGCGTGATGCGCAGAGCTGTAAGCCGGAACATTAAGTCCGATTCCATCAGAAGTCTGTAAAATTTTGATCGTCGGTGTCATGAGCCCTCCTCACAAGTTCTCTGTTAAAGAGTAAAGCCAAAAGACAGAAGCTGTCAAGTTTTTTCCTTGAAAATAAAAGAAAAAAACATCAAAAAGGGTTGACAGCCACAAGAACAACGCCTATTCTGCCTAAATAAAACAATGAAAGGGGGAAAAATGTCATTACCAACAACAAATAAGAAAGTCATTGCTTGGGTCAATGAAATTGCTAAACTCACTAAAGCTTCCGAGGTTTACTGGTGCGATGGTTCGGTTCAAGAAAATAAGCGTTTATGTGAACAGCTTGTCAAAAGTGGAACGTTTATTCCCTTGAATCCAAAGAAAAGACCTAATAGCTTTTTAGCCCGTTCTAATCCTTTGGATGTTGCCCGCGTGGAAGCTAGAACATTTATTTGCTGTAAGAAAGAAATTGATGCAGGCCCTACCAATCATTGGGCAGAGCCGAATAAAATGAAAAAAACACTTACAAAATTGTTAAAAGGTTGTATGCAAGGGCGAACTCTTTATGTTGTGCCGTTTTCTATGGGGCCGTTAGGATCTCATATCTCTCAGATCGGAATTGAATTAACGGATTCTCCTTACGTTGTGGCGAATATGCGGATTATGACCCGTATGGGAAAAGCCGTTTGGAAGGTTTTGGGCAATAAGGATTTTGTAAAATGTTTGCATTCAGTGGGGATGCCGTTAAAGCCGGGACAGAAAGATGTGCCATGGCCGTGTAATCCAGAAAATGTATATATCACACATTTCCCAGAAACCCGTGAAATCATTTCATATGGCAGTGGTTATGGGGGAAACGCTCTTTTAGGGAAAAAATGTTTAGCCCTTCGGATTGCGAGTACTATGGCGGAAAAAGAAGGATGGTTGGCAGAACATATGTTGATTGTGGGCTTGCAAAAAGGCAAACAAAAAACGTATGTGACGGCCGCGTTCCCAAGTGCTTGTGGAAAGACGAATTTGGCTATGTTAATCCCGCCTAAGGCCTTAAAAGAATGGAAAGTGACAACGGTTGGGGATGATATTGCTTGGTTAAAACCCGGAAAAGATGGACGGCTTTATGCCATTAATCCCGAAGCGGGCTTTTTCGGGGTAGCCCCGGGGACCTCTTTAAAGACAAATAAAAATGCGGTCATGGCATGTCGGGCCAATACAATTTTTACAAATGTGGCCTTGACGGATGACGGGGATGTTTGGTGGGAAGGATTAACAGATACCCCCCCGAAACATTTGATAGATTGGCAAGGGAATGATTGGACCCCAAAATCTGAAACACCAGCGGCGCATCCCAATTCGCGCTTTACGGCCCCTGCTAGCCAGTGCCCGATTATTGATAAGGATTGGGAAAATCCAGCTGGGGTGCCGATTTCGGCTTTTATTTTCGGGGGACGACTTGCCACAAACACCCCGCTTGTGTATCAAGCTTTTAACTGGGCGCATGGGGTGTATTTAGGGGCAACGGTTGGGTCCGAAACAACGGCCGCCGCTGAAGGAAAAGCGGGGGTTGTACGCCGAGATCCGATGGCGATGTTACCGTTCTGCGGATATAATATGGGGGATTATTGGAGCCATTGGTTGGATGTCGGGGGTAAGTTGGCACACAAGCCCCTTGTGTTCCGGGTGAATTGGTTTAGAAAAGATCGTAAAGGGAAGTTCCTGTGGCCCGGATATGGGGAAAATATGCGGGTGTTGGAATGGATTGTAGGACGTGTGAATGGTACAGCCAAAGCCTATGAAACTCCTTTGGGATTGAGCCCCTGCTTTAAGGATTTGAACTTTAAGGGGTTGCCTTTTACGGAAAAACAATTCAATGAATTGATGTCACTAGATGTGGCGTTGGCTTTAAAAGATGTGATGGCCCAGGAAGAATACTTTGCCCCATTTATAAAGCAAAAGAAATTACCGCCAGAATTTCCGGCAGAATGGGAACTTTTGAAAAAACGTCTAGATCGGTCATAAATGAAAAGGATATTTTTCTTGACATTTTGATAAAGAAGGGGCATACTGGTCCAAGTTGGGGCTATAGCTCAGCTGGGAGAGCGATGCGTTCGCAATGCATAGGTCAGGAGTTCGATCCTCCTTAGCTCCACCAATAAAAAGACGGGGATTTGTTCCCCGTTTTTTTATTGGTTAAAATATAACAGGGATCGAACTCCGACGTGGGAGTTCGTCAGCCAAGGGGCAGGCAAGACTTAGGGATTGCCGCGCTTGCCCCGCCGGCGGAAAGGGTCCTATTCTGAAAGAATGGGAATATCATCCTCCTTAGCTCCACCAATAAAAAGACGGGGATTTGTTCCCCGTTTTTTTATTGGTTAAGCTTTTTCTAGTTTTTTATATTTTACGAAGAACCATTTAATAATCTGATAAAATAACTTTTTTCTTGCCAGACTTGTGTAAATTGTTCAATTTTAAGGTAGGAACCTCCCCTAAAATAGTATCATACAAAGGCTTTAATTTATTGGTGTATTGATAATCTGCCCCTGGAATAATGCACGCTTTGACGGAAATATATTGATACTCGTCCAATTGTTCAGCCAAATGTGTAATGGCAGCTTCGGTATTATAAATATCTTTTTCTGGATGAATGATCAAGCCCGAAGCTGGACACGGGGATAAGAAATCAAAATTGTGTAAATGTAGTGGTGGGGAAGCAAACACAAACCCTTTAAGTTCTGGTCTGCGCATGAGGACTTGGGCCGCAACCCATGCCCCAAATTCATAACCCGCAATCCACGTTGGACCAAAATCATAAGGTAGGGATTGCAACCAATCTAGTACCGTAATCGTATCAATCAATTCCCCAGCACCTGTGCCATCTTGTTCCCCTTGGGAAGCCCCAACCCCACGGAAATTAAATCGTAAGACAGAAAAACCAAGATTACGAAAGGCCTGAAAAAGTGTATAGGTGATTCGGTTATTCATGGTCCCCCCATGTAAAGGATTGGGGGATAAAACAAGTGCCACGGGGGCTTTGGGATTTTCCGCGGGTTCAAAACGTCCTTCTAGACGCCCCATCGGGCCATTAATAAAAATTTCGGACATGGTTCCTCCTGTCTTAAAAATTAAGGGTAGTATACTCTTTTTTACTAAAAAATCAATATTTTTGTTGACAGTTTGATTTGAATGATGTAAACTACCCCTTACTGGCGGAGTAGCTCAGCTGGTTAGAGCAGCGGAATCATAATCCGCGTGTCGGGGGTTCGAATCCCTCCTCCGCTACCATAAAAAAGCAGGCCCTTTATGGGTCTTTTTTATGGTAAATGGGGTGGGGGTCGGGCCCCCGAAAAAGGGGGTTCAAACGCCGATTTTAGGCGGGCGAAAGCACGCCGGTAAAGGGGCAAAGTCCCTTTAAAAATCAAGTTAATGTCGCAAGGATTGCGACAGCCCAAGGCTTTTAGCCGCAGGGTAAGCGTCAGCGCATAAATCCCTCCTCCGCTACCATAAAAAAGCAGGCCCTTTATGGGTCTTTTTTATGGTAAATGGGGTGGGGCTAATTTTATTTTTGTGGATAAAAATAACAAGGTTATAACGCCAAAATCTTCTTCTATTTTACCATCTATTACAAGACGTTCTTTGCTTTATGTCGCCGAACATTATTTAGGGTTAGCCGTGGAAGAACGGGAAGTTTATCTGAAGGAATTGCCAGATTTTAAAGAATGTGCCTTGTGTGGAACGGCGGCGGTTTTGTCGCCGGTTGGGACCATAGATGATCATGGAAAAATTATCCATTATGGGGATACCATGGGGGAAGTCAGCAAGCAATTATACGAAACATTGCTTGGTATTCAACTTGGCACCGTGCAGCCCCCCGATGGGTGGATTTATGAAATAAAATAGAAAGTAAAAATCCCCTATGTTATTAGGGGATTTACAACAGAAAAGTAAAAATGTTAAATTCAATGTTTAGTCTATGCGAATAGTAAATGCTGTTCCTTCGGCATTATATTGAAAAGACCTACTACTGCCAATTATGGAACGAATAGCAGAAACAACCCCACCTGTTGGTGGTTGATTTAGTTGTACATAAACGGTTCTAGAGGCATTGTTTGGAAACGCTGTGAATTCAGCTATACCACTTGTTGTTACCCAAGGCAGTGTTGTGTTAGTAGCATTTGTATTTGTACAAGTTGTTGCAGATGTTGTACACACAATACCCCCAGCACCATTGTGTATATCCTGTGCGATAATAGCGGTTTTAGAAGCTATATCTAAAATTTGATTAGCTCTGTATCTGTTCATAGCTACTGTATATCCTGCAATTCCTCCAGAAACAATCCCAAAAACAAGAATTAATGAAAAAAATATAGAAAAAAGACCACAAATAATCTTAGCCGTATCATTTTTAATGAATTCCTTTTCTTGACCATCGGTGTGAATGGCAAAGATATTAATGGTTGACCAAAAAGCGGAAATAAAATAAGTAAGGAAAAACGTTAGTGGAGACAATACCGTCATTAATAATTGTGTTAACCCTCGTTTCCATCTCCCGATATAAAAATTATGAATTCCCAAGGCACCCAAAAACAATGCGAGTAGACAATACACCGTTTGACTCTTCCCCTTTTTACCATTAACAATATCATCTCTCAGTTTTTCGTATTCTTCACTAGTAATAAGTTTCTTTTCTTTTAATCTTTCTAAATTTTCTAATTCATTTATATCGATCATAATAACCATCCTTTCTTTATAGACTAATCATTGCATATGCCATTATTAAAAACACAAATGAAATAACATTAAAGATAATATTAAAAATTCCACAGACAATCTTAGCAGTTGGAGAAGGCGTCATTTTATTCCCTTTCCCATCTTCATCAATCGTAAAAATGTTGATTGTTGAAATTACGCTGGCAACAAATGGACCACCAAATAAAAACAATAACAAACTTAGAAGAAGTTGTGTTATTGCTATCCCGATATGTTTTGCATAGAAGTTATGGACCCCTAAACTACCAAAAAATAGTGCCAACACACAATATGTACATTGATCTTTTGTTTCATTAAAATTGCCATACCTGTCGATGATAGTTTTTCTTAAATTGAGATATTCTTCTGTTGTAATAAGTTTTTTCTTTTTTAGATTTTCTAATTTTTCTAATTCTATTAAACCCACCATCACCCATGCCCTCTAATTGTTGCTTTCATTTACAAAACTACTATTTTCCTTTACAGTAGTCAATAGATAAATTCAATAAAGTACCGTGCAGCCCCCCGATGGGTGGATTTATGAAGTGTAGGGTATAAAAAAACCGCCATGCGGCGGAAAACTAATAAATTAAGTGGCGGGAGTGAAGGGGCTCGAACCCTCGACCTTCTGCGTGACAGGCAGACGCTCTAACCAAACTGAGCTACACCCCCAGCGGGCATGTTCTCTATTATACACATTTTTCCCCCGAATGCAAGAGTTTTTTTTAAGGGCTTCGTTTTTTATGGACAAGGTGTTCTTGAAATGTTATCCTGTTTTTGAAAAAGAGAAATTTTTGGAAAAGAAAATGGCCGATCATGTTAAAAGTCATCTAGGGGTTTACGCCTTTATTTTGGATGAAAAGAAGGAAGCACTTTTATTAATCAAAAAAGCCAGAGGACCTTATACAGGGACATACGATTTACCTGGGGGGACGATAGAACCTGATGAATTGATTGAAGAAACATTAGCTAGGGAAATCAAAGAAGAAACGGATTGTCAGCTTGTTTCTTGTCAACAAATTATGACGGTGGATACACGTTTTGAATGGGATAGAAGTCCCGAAAATAAACCAAATACCCTGTTTAAACATATCGGGATTTTATATATCGCTACTGTGCAAGGGATCCCGTCTTGTCAAGGGGATGGATTAGATTCCAATGGAACATGTTGGGTGAAAATACAAGCAATTCAAAGGGGTAAAGTGCCCGTTTCTCCATTTGTGAAAAAGGGACTTGAAAAGATTGATTTTATGCAATTTTTAAAGTAGTTTTGTTAAACAGAAAAGGATAAAAAATGACCGTTTTAGAAGATGCTTTGAAACATTATGGTATTAAAGGAAAAGTTTTAAATACAGTGGAAGGCCCGCTGGTCAAGCAAATCCAATTTCAACCCGAAGCTGGAACAAAATTAAAAAATATTCAGGCGGTTTTGCCGGATATTGCTAGGGAAACAGGATTAAAAGGCTTGCGCCTTAGTTCATTTTGTGAAGGGGGATGTATCGGGTTTGAAGTGTCTAATCCAGACCCTAAAACAGTTGATTTAGAAGCGTTGCTAGAATCAAATGCTTTTGAAAAAGCTTTTGGGGCCTTACCCCTTAGTTTAGGGGTGACCATTACGGGGCAACCCGTTTTCGCGGATTTGGCAAAAATGCCCCACTTGTTAGTGGCAGGGGCAACAGGTTCTGGAAAATCTGTGGGGTTAAATGCTTTTATTCTTTCTTTGATGAAACGTAAAACACCGGAAGAACTTAAGTTTGTTTTGATTGATCCCAAGCGTATTGAATTTTCAATGTATAACCGTCAAAAGTATATGTACATGCCGGTGATTACAGATAACGCGGATGCTGAACAGGCATTGGCCCTGTTGGTAGAGGAAATGAATAAACGCTACAAAATTTTTGAAGAAACTGGGGTTAAAAATATTGCGGGGTTTGTCGCAAAAGGACAAAAAATGCCGTATATTGTCGCAATTGTGGATGAATTTTCCGATTTGGTGTTGATGCAAAAAGAAGTGGCCCGTCTTATTCAAATCTTGGCACAAAAAGCCAGAGCCGCGGGTATTCATTTGATTTTGGCAACGCAGCGTCCTTCCGTAGATGTGGTAACTGGCAGTATTAAGGCTAATTTCCCTGCGCGATTGGCTTTTAAAACGGCAAGCGGTGTGGATTCTAAAACAATCTTGGATACCCCAGGGGCCGAAGGATTAATTGGTCGTGGGGATGCTCTTTATTTGGCAGCAGATGGCACATTAACACGGGTACATGGGGCGTATATCCCCGATGATAAAATTGAAGCGTTCTTAAAACCATTTTCAGGGGAAGTTCCTGATATTTTACCCAAAAAAGAAAAGCAGTTAGAAGAACCTTCTCATAAAAAGGAAGCCCCAAAGTCTAAAAAGACGTTTTCTATTTGGAAAATGATCGTTGGTTGTTGGAATTATCTAGGAAAACGCTTGCAAAAAAAGCTGATTTTGGGCCTGATAAGTTTAATTTTAGCTAGTAAAACAAGTGCCAAGAAAAAACGCTAAGAAAAAACTTGTAAAAGGATAAAAATGGGTGTATAATAAAACCCTCTTTACAGAAAGTGAAGGGCGGAAGGCGCGTTCACCCCTGGAGGAAGGTCTTCCGATGGTTTATAAAAAAAGGATTATAAAAAATGGAACAAGTAAAATTAAAGGCGCAAAAGCGCGAAAGAACTGGTAAGGGGGCCTCTCGTGCAAATAGAAGAGCTGGATTAGTTCCGGCTGTCATTTACGGAGATAAGTCTGCCCCAGTCGCAATTGCTTTGGAAGAAAAAGTCTTGGTGGCCCAAATGGGTATCAAGGGGATTTGGACACGGCAATTTTCAATTGATGTTGATGGGAAAAATTATGTGACGTTGTGTCAGGATATTCAAAAACATCCTGTGTCAGACAGACCTATCCACGCCGATTTCTTACACATTACAAAATCTTCTGTCTTAACCATGGATATTCCTTTGGAATTTATCAACGAAGACAAGTGTCCTGGTATCAAGTTGGGGGGTATTTTAAATATTGTTCATAGAACGATTGCGATCCGCTGTAAAGCCGATCAGATTCCAACTTCTTTTACCATTGACTTGGCCAGCGCGAATTTGGGCGATTCTATCACATCTAAAGTGATTCCGCTTCCCGCGGGGGTGACTTTCGTTCATGCGGAAGAAGAAGATTTTACGTTGGCTACGATTGTGCAGCCAACTCAAGAAACAGCTGAAGAAGCCCCAGCGGCTGAAGCCCCTGCGGAAGCAGCGGCGGCTCCAGCGGCAGAAAAGAAGGCCGATAAGTAATGTTTCTTGTTGCGGGCCTTGGAAATCCGGGGACAGCGTATACCTTAACACGCCACAACACAGGTTTTATGGCTGTGGAGGCAATCGCTTCTTCCCATGGATTTCAGGCTTGGCACACCAAAAAAAAGTCAGTACTTGCCTTGGGGCAAATATCCCCAGGGCAAGTTCTTTTATTAAAACCTCAAACATTTATGAATGCGTCTGGGGAATCTTTGCAAGAAGTAATGGCGTTTTATAAAATCCCCTTGGAAAATGTTTGGGTTATTCATGATGATATAGATTTGCCGGTTGGGGAAATCAGGATAAAACAAGGTGGGGGAAATGCAGGGCATAATGGTTTAAAGAGCATTGATGCCCATGTTGGAAAAGATTATCATCGCATCCGAATCGGGATTGGCAGGCCAGAACGAAAAGAAGAGGTTGTGTCTTGGGTGTTATCTAAGTTTTCGGAAGAAGAATTTAAAAAAATGCAACAAGCTTTTCAAAAAGTGGTAGAAAAATTACCAATACTTTTGGAAGAAACAAAGTAAAAAGGCTTGCGTTTCAAGGAAATAGAGATATACTTAAGGGAAATAAAGGATGGAAAATATGCGCTCTTTTAAAATATTGGCTTCTATGGCCAGCCTTTTTTTCTTGGGATGTTTTGTCGTTTTCTTGGTAGTGTTTGTTATTATTTTACACTATTCTATTGGCCTGCCTGACTACAAAAAATTGGAAGTGTATCAACCCCAAATTACCAGTCGTTTATATGCAAATGACGGGAGTTTATTGGCCGAATATGCCAATGAAAAACGTATTTTTGTTCCGGTAGAATCCATTCCCCCACTGTTAAAAAATGCCTTCATTGCCGCAGAAGATAAGAACTTTTATCATCATGGTGGGGTAGATGCTATGGGGATTTTTCGGGCGATGATGTCTAATCTTAGAAATGTTGGGAAAAATAAGCGACCAGAAGGGGCTTCAACGATTACCCAACAAGTCGCTAAGAACTTTTTATTGTCTTCAGAACGTTCTTTGTCCAGAAAAATTAAAGAAGCCCTGATTGCACGTCGGATGGAACAAGCTTTTACTAAAGACCATATCTTAGAACTATACCTAAATGAAATTTATTTGGGAATGGGGGCTTATGGGGTGGCTAGTGCTGGCCTTATTTACTTCAATAAATCTATGGATGAATTGTCTATTGCAGAAATGGCGTTTTTGGCGGCTTTACCAAAAGCCCCGAATAATTATAATCCCTTAAAATATCCGGAAGCGGCCTTGGCTAGGCGGAATTGGGTACTATCACGAATGGCCGAAGAAGGTTATATTACCCCATTTGAAGCAGAAGAAGCCAAAGAAGAACCTATTCGTGTCCAACATCGTTCGCAAGCTTTGTTGCAAGATTCGGGCTTTTTCGCCGAGGAGGTTCGTCGGACTATCGTTAAAATGTATGGGGAAGAATCCATTTACAATGGGGGGCTTTCCATTCGTACTTCTTTAGATCCTGAATTGCAAAGGGCCGCAAGAATCGCACTTCAAGAAGGATTGTTGGCTTATGATAAAAAACATGGGTGGCGACGGGCGCCTATGTCTTATGCAAAAGAAGATGGGTTAGAAGGATTTAAAAAATTGGTCATGCCCCCTTATGTGCCAGAAACATGGCGATATGCCTATGTTAAATCTGTGACCCCAGGACAGGCAGAACTTATTTTCCAAGATGAAACCGCTGGGACATTGGCTTTTGAAGATGCAAAGTGGGCAAGACCTGCTTGGGATGAAGGAAAGGTAGGCCCTCTTCCCACAAGTTTGAAAGATGTTTTAGAGGCAGGGGATGTTATTTTTGTGGAAAAGAACGCAGAAACAGGGCGTTATGGTTTACAACAGTATCCAGAAGTTGAAGGGGCTTTGGTGGCTTTAGACCCACATACAGGGCGGGTATTGGCAATGGTGGGGGGCTTTTCTTTCTATCGTAATCAATTTAATCGGACGGTGCAGGCATTACGGCAACCAGGATCTTCCTTTAAACCGTTTGTGTATTTGGCGGCTTTAGATTCGGGTTATACCCCGTCTAGTTTGATTTTAGATGCCCCGATTGTTATGGAACAACCCGATGGAACTAAATGGAAACCTAAGAATTATGGAAATATTTTTTATGGACCAACGACGTTGCGGGTAGGTCTTGAAAAATCTCGGAATTTGATGACTCTGCGCTTAGCACAGGCTGTTGGAATGGATAAAGTGGTGGCCTATGGGAAGAAGTTTGGGATTTCAGATCATCTAGAAACTGTCTTATCTACGGCTATTGGGGCGGGGGAAACAACGGTTTTAAGGATGGTATCCGCTTATGGGATGTTGGTAAATGGGGGAAAATTTATTGTTCCAAGCTTAATTGATCGGGTGCAAGATCGGGATGGTAAAACGATTTTTAAAACAGATCAACGTGATTGCCCAGCATGTTCTGGCCCAGAATCTAGCCCAGATAATGTGCCCGAAATTCCAGATACACGGCGTCAGATTCAAGATCCCATTAGTGCTTACCAAATTGTCAATATGTTAACAGGTGTTATTGAACGGGGGACAGGTCGTGTTGCAAAATCTGTTGGAAAGGTAATGGGTGGAAAAAGTGGAACCAGTAATGACAGTAATGATGCTTGGTTTATTGGTTTTACCCCGGATTTAGTGGCTGGGGTTTGGGTGGGATATGATACCCCAAAAACCTTAGGGCCTAATGATACAGGTGGGGTTGTATCTGGCCCAATTTTCCGAGATTTTATGGCATCTGCCTTGAAAGATAAACCCGATATTCCTTTCCGGGTACCGCAGGGGGTTGCCTTGGTACGCGTCAATGCCGCAACGGGACGGCCAGCGATTCCTGGGGATACAGATGTGATTTTTGAAGCCTTTAGAAATAAAGATGATGCGTTGGTACAGGGGGAAATCTTGGGCGGTCAGGATATTACGATCAAAACACAAGAAGATGAACCGGATTTAGGAGGGCTTTATTAATGAAATCAGAATTAATTGCTTTAAGTCAATCCTATCAGCAGACGTTAGATCTGTTGAAAGGACGTCTTTGACTGGGTAGGGACTGAACAAAAACTTCAAATCTTAAACAGCAAAATAGAAGATCCTAATTTATGGAATGACCCTCAGCAGGCGGCCACTTTAATGGCTGAAAGAACGGGGCTGTTGCACAAAAGAGATGTCATTTTAGAATTGGAACAACGGTATCAAGATGCGTTGGGTTTGTTGGAATTAGCCGAAAGTGAAAATGATGAAGCGGTTTTGGTAGAAGCTGAAAAAGATTTTTTGGCATTGGAACCTGTTTTTAAAAAAGCCGAATTAGAAAGTCTTCTTTCCGGGGAAGCGGATGCAAATGATGCTTTCTTAGAAATACATGCTGGGGCAGGGGGAACGGAAGCCCAAGATTGGGCAGCGATGCTGGAACGAATGTATTTGATGTGGGCAGAAAAACGGGGATTCACCGTTAGTATTTGTGAAGAAAATGCTGGGGAAGAAGCCGGAATTAAATCTATTACGATTCGGGTGAATGGATATAATGCCTATGGATGGCTTAAAAATGAATCGGGGGTGCATCGGTTGGTACGGATTTCCCCCTTTGATGCCAATGCTAGACGACATACAAGTTTTGCATCAGTTTGGGTTTATCCTGTGGTAGATGATTCAATTGCTATTGATATTAATCCGGCGGATTGTCGTATTGATACATATCGGTCATCGGGGGCGGGGGGCCAGCACGTAAATAAAACAGATAGTGCAATTCGGATTACACACGTCCCCAGCGGTATTGTTGTGCAGTGTCAGAATCAGCGTTCTCAGATCCAAAATCGGGAAGAAGCATGGAAGATGTTGCGCAGTCGGTTATATGAACAGGAACTTAAAAAACGTATGGAAGAGCAAAATAAGACGGACTTAAGTAAAGGAGATAATGGTTGGGGAAACCAAATCCGATCTTATGTCTTGCATCCCTATCAAATGGTAAAAGATTTGCGTACAGGGTACGAAACATCAGATACGACCGGGGTCTTAGACGGCGATCTAGATGAATTTATGCGCACGTTCTTGGCATACGGACATAAAGAATAAAAAAAATCTAAGCTTGTTCGTGATGTTTTTGCACAATATGCGTCACCAATGTATCCAACATTCTGAAATCATCTTCTTTGGGTCCCCCTTTGATTAAAACAGGGGTTAAGAAGGGGATTTGTTTCATGTTTGTTAACATAGTGGTAATTTGTTCCATGATTTTGGTTCCCCATCCATACGATCCCATCAGCCCAAAATACCGAAGATTTGGCTTTAACATATTCACTAAGAATAATGGTGCCATGACGGCAGGGTGTGGCCCAAAGACAACTGTTGGGGTGGCGATAATAACCCCCATACAATCTACGATATCACAAGCTAAATCACACGCATCTAACCGAATAGCGTTGTGGTATTTGACCTCTATCCCTTTTTCTTTTAGTTGGTGAGATACATAATCAATCATTTTTTGGGTATTTCCATACATAGAAACCCCAACGATAACCACTTTATTTTGCTTTTCTTCAGATATCCATTTTTTATATAAGTCTAGAACGAACGAGGGTTCACGATATATTGGTCCATGAGAAGGTGCAATCATTTTAGGATTTAGTTCTTCAATCCACGTCAGATACTTTTTAAAAATCCCCGCAAATGGCATCATGATTTCCGCATAGTAGCTTTTGAGTAGAGGAATAATCCTTGGGTCATGATCCCAAAACACATCAAATTTGGTGGCATGAGCCCCTAAAAAATCTGTGGTAAAAAGCAGTTGATCTTCTTTTAAATAGGTAAACATCG
>Ga0310695_10008510_pt1 | contig 15833 bp, 3 predicted proteins | sample RumenRJG_04DNA_FD_203882 | JGI IMG/M metagenome (GOLD analysis project Ga0310695, IMG submission 203882) | Bovine rumen microbial communities from Lethbridge, Alberta, Canada - RJG_04 (v2) (version 2) | ecosystem: Host-associated > Mammals > Digestive system > Stomach > Rumen | place: Canada...
ACACGAGCGAACCGCCGGAGGGCGAATCCCACACCCTGAGACGGAAGGCGGGATACGCCTTGTGTATGGAGTTGGTGTGCGACCACTTGAACGTGACGCGGCCGGAGGTGAGGATGCCTGCGGGCGAGACGGGTACGCAGGGAGTCTGGTAGCCGACGGCGCCGTATTCGAACCCGTTCACGAAGCCGCGCGCGAGGAGGTTGTTCGTGACGAACGCGTTGTCCTCGCCGTAGCCGACGATTATGCGGTACGCGACGTTTGTGACGGAGGCGAAGTCCGCGACCGTCTGGCGCAGGCCGGTGACGCGGTTGGTCCAGTTGCCCAGTATCCCGCCCCAGTCCAGATCGTAGACGCCGTCCACAATCAAGTCGGCTTCGGTAAGGCTGGCGCGCGATCCGAGATCGAGCGTCCTGTCGAACACCGTTTCGGAGACCGTGCCCTGGATTACGTTGGCGTTGTTCGTGTAGCAGGCCAGCCAGCCGTTGATCATCGTGCGGGCGATGCGGATGCGCGTCACCGCGGACGCGCCCGGCATGTTCGTCCCGGCGAAGGAGACGTCGTAGTTGGGATTGACCCTGTAGCCGTTCATGTCGCGGTCGTTCGCGGCGGCGACGCCTTCGGGCGTGTTGGCGGAAACCGCGGCGGACACGTCGATGCGCGGCATCGACGCCGACGTGTCCGTGAGGTTCACGTCGAAGGAGGTTTCGCGCCAGGATATCCTCACGCCGTATGGATCGGGATAGCCTATCGGTTCGCCGGGCGTCCATGTTCCGCTGTCGTCGAGGTCGGCGAACACGCGGAAGTAGTTCACGCCCTCGCGCAGCCAGCCGCTCGACGCCCTCGAGAAATGCAGCTCGCGGGGCGATCCGACGGAGTCGCGCACGGCGTAGGCCAGGCGGAACACGTCGGCGGACGTGAACTTCGTGCCGTTCGTGGTGGAGAGCGCGCCGAGATCGATGTCGTAGGAACCGGTCAGCAGGTTCACCGTGCCGACAACGCCCTTCTCGCCGGCGGAAAGCGTGGCGAACACGCCCTGCTCGTCGGTGACGACGGCGACTTCGCCGAACGATTTCCATTCCTGCGCGTTGGAGACGATCTTGATGTGGCGGCAGAGCAGCTTGGCCTGCAGGTACTCTTCGTAGGTGCCGGCGCCTTTCTCGTACTCGTGCTCGTGCTCGCCGCAGTCGGAATACGTCCATTCGCAGGACGCGTCCGTCGAAACGGTGGAGTGTTCAAGCGCGAGCGCGGAGGCGTCCACGTTGCCGGGCTGGAGCGTTCCCACGGCGCGGCGGTCGCGCCAGCGGCCGAGTTCCACGTACTGGTTGCCGGAAGACGCGGTCGCGGAGTCGGTGGAGACGAACGTGGCGTCCACACCGCTTTCGAAGAGCGGATCGCGCGAGGACTGCACCACGAGCTTCGCCGTCTCCATTCCGCCCTTCCTGCCGTTGTAGTACACGGTCACATTGATCGTGGGCTGCGGGAAATCGCGCACATACGTCCCGGACGACGTGTAATGGCCGCGCAGGGAAGCGGATATGGGCGTGACCTGGAGCGAATAGCGGGCTTCGGCCATGTTGCCCCAGCCGTCGCCGTCTTCGTCGTCGTACGCATTGGAGTGGAAACGCGAAGTCCAGTAGACGGGCATGCCGTCCTCCCACCAGTCTTCGATGTAGTCGTGGTCGGAGAACATTTCGCCGATGTACAGCTTGCCTACTTTCAGGAAGTAGTCGGGGGCGTGGAAGCCGAATGTCGAAATCGCGTCGGGACGCACGAGCGGGAAGCCGTACTTCGAGAACGCCTCCGCAATCAGATATTCGGAGAAGTTCGAGAGCTGGTCGTTGTCGTGGTCGTCGAGCGCGGTTTCGCCGGCGAGTCCGTATACAAGCTCCCACCAGTCCGGGAGGCCGTCGCGGTCGGCGTCGGCCTGCGCGGCGAAGTCGGGATCGCCTTCGGGACTTTCTTCGCTGGCGCCGCGCGCGAGGTCGCGCATGTACGCTTCGCCGAGCGTCATGCGCTGCCCGTAGCGGGTGACCAGAGCCGTGGAGAGGAATTTTTCGGGCAGGTCGGTGTAGACGTCCGGGACGGACATGACGAAATCCTCCCACCAGTCGGGCAGCCAGTTTTCGTTGTCGTCCACGCCGGTTATATTCCAGACGGTGGACGGGCCGTTGCCGTCCCACATGTCGCTCGAAGTTCTCGCGTATGCTCCGCCGAGCGGCAGCAGATCGGTTCCGCCGGTGAACTCGCTGCGGCGCGTGAACTCGCCGATGGATTTATACTCGACGCGGGCGGTTTCGTTGAACTCGCGCGTAGTGTAGACGCGCACGTCGCCCGTATAGAGCATCGGATGGTACCAGCCGTAGGGGTCGGCGGTGCGCGGGAACAGGAAGTCGTCCAGCCTGAGGCTTTCGGCGGACTGCGAACCCGCGAAGTGCTGCGTCCAGAACATCGAATCGCGCACGGAGCCGTCGAAGAGCGGCAGATGCGTCATGGTGTTTCCGGTCCAGGGCAGGTAGGCGTAGTTGTCGTACACCGTGGAGCGGACGGGCAGTTCGGCCCACCACGGGCTGACCCAGCCTTCGGGGCGCGAATAGAGCGCGCGGTTTTCGCCCAGCCCTTCGCGCCCGGCGAAGCCGAACGGCGAAGTGGCGATGTATTCGGGCGCGATGGCGCCGAAGACGTCGTCGAAGCCGTAATGGTACACGAGTTCCGGCGGCAGTTCCACCGCCTCGGCGCCCATGACCGTGGCGTTGCGCGTGGCGCCGGCGAACTTGGCGTTGTAGACCTGCAGCCTGTTGGTCGCGGCGAACGCGAAATCGCACCTCTTGTCCATCGTCTCGCGTATCTGCGTATCGGTGCGGGCGCCGTCCCAGATGCGCACTTCGTCGATGTAGCCTTTGTAGAACTCGCCGTAGCAGTTCCAGTCCGGCCTGGCGGTTTCGATCGAGAGGGCCGCGTTGGACACGGCGGTCGCGCCTATGAGGAGCGCATGCTCGCCCACGTAGTCGTAGCCTTCCACGCCGGTTGTCGTGGAAAGTTTCACGTATTCCACGCCGTTGGCGGGCTGCGTTCTCGAAACGCGGTTGTTCACGGCGCGTCCGTTCACATACAGCGTGAGGCGTTCGCCGTCGTACACGGCGGCCAGGTGCGTCCATTCGCCAGTCTGCACGGGGATGCCGGTCACGCGCACGTCGTTTCCGTCGATTGCGCCGGTTCCCTTGGAATCGTACCCCGCGTACCAGAGTCCGCCGGAAATGCCGATTTCGAAGTTGCGGCGGATGTAGTCCCTGTCCTGCGTGTGCGCGTCGGGATAGACCGTGGAGCGCTCTATCAGGACCTGGTCGCGCGCGGCGTCTTCGGGCTTGGCCCACAGTTCCACGGTGAACGTGAGGAACATCATTTCGTCGTCGAGACCGTGGCGCGGATTCGTGCGCGATTCGACGGCGGAATCGAGACCCGGGAAGTACATTGCCTGGCGACGCAGCGGATCTCCGCTGTGGATGGGATCGGTGGAGCTGAGCGCCCCGGCCGAAATTTCCATCTTGTCGCCGGTTCCGTCGTTGTCGGTGTCGAAACCTTCGTTCTCCTCGAACGCGAACAGGTAGCCGCCGGCGGCGCCCCAGTAGTTCAGCGTGTAGGCGGGGATGTTGGGATCGAGTTCCACGACGATCTTGTCGTCGATGTTGGTCGTCATCGTGGTGTAGCCGTTCGTGTACGTCACCGTAGTCACGTACATGTCCTGGTAGTAGACCGGTATCGAAACGATGTTCCAGTTCGTGACGACAGTCTCGATCGTCCGCGTCCTTTCAACCTGGATCGGAAGCGCGATCTTGTTCGTGACCGTGACCCATCCGGACTTCTCTTCGATGTTAGTGATTGCGCCGTACGCGGTTTCGACGATGTTCGTCTCTTTCCAGAACGTTTCGACGTCCACGACTTCGTTGCTTGCGGAGTAGATGGTGAACGCCGGACGGTCGATCGTCTTGTAGTAGCGGTACGTAAGGGCGTTCGTGTAGGAGCTGTCTGTCATCCACAGCGGCGACGGGTCGGTGTGCAGCCATGTGGAGCGCGCCTGGAGGTTGGGTATTATTCCTTCAAGCTGGTTGCGGATGTCGTCGCCGTCGGGGTCGGCGTTCACGTCGCCGTTCATCCACAGGTACGTGGTGAAATCCCAGGACGGATTCGGGCCGCGCGGGGCGGCGATGTTGCGGGTGCGCAAATTCGCCGGCGCGGAATGCCACATGCCGCCGACGATTTCCCAGTAGCGCCAGCCGTCTGATGTCCAGGGGTTGGACAGGGCGTCGAACGCGCCGCTGTAGGCCATCGCGACGATATCCTTTCCGCCGCCCTCGGAAGCGGTTGTCGCGCCTGCTTCGCCAAGCATGGGGTTCAGGCCGTGGAACAGTTCCCAGTAGTCGTCCAGCGAGTCGCCGTCGGTGTCGCGTTCGAGCGGCGAGCAGCCGACGTACGAGGACACGAACTGCGACATCATGCCCTGCTGCAGGCGCAGAGCGTCGGGAAGCGGACGTCCGAAACCGGTATGGTCGGGGCCGTCGTGGTACATGTAACTGAGATTCACCGCCATGTCCCACGCTTTGCCGTTCTGCTTGAAATACGCGAGACCCCAGTCGAACTGGTCGTTGAGCACGTTCGGCGAAACCCCGTCCACCACGGCCGCGCCGTACCACAGCTGCGTGCTGACGTTGCCGCCGCCGGGGATGCCCGTTCCCAGGTAGTCGTCGACTACGGGATCGCGGTAGTCGGTTATCACCGGGACCGTCCACGGCGAGCCTATATCGTCGTAGCGGAAGCAGCGCAGCGCGCACGTCATGTATTCCTGCCAGTTCTGGAGGCCGTCGTGATCGTAGTCGCAATCGCGGTCCCGCGACCATGTGTAGGCGTCGGGAATAGTGCCGTCCATGCCGCCGGCGATCCTGGCTTCGCCCTCGCCCGAGGTCTGCACAGAGCCGAGGTACTGGAGTTCCCAGCGGTCGGGAAGACCGTCGATGTCGGTGTCGACGGAGTTCGGATTCAATCCTGCGCCGGCGATGCAGACGGAGCCGTCGTCGGAAGGCGTTCCATAGATGTTCGAGCCGCGTTCGAGGCCGTTGCGCTCTTCGTAGTCGCTGACTCCGTCGCCGTCGGTGTCGGCGTTCCACGGGTCGGTGGGCCAGAACTTGTTCAGCCACGAGCTGTCTGGTTCGGCTATGCCCTTCGCGATGCGCTTGTAGAGGACGGCCACGTCGGTACCCGCGAATTCGCCCGCTTCCGTAAGCCCGTCGCTGTCGCCGAACATGGGATTGTAGTCGGTCTTGAGCGCACTGGACGAATTCGGCGACCAGGGGCTCATGTACGGAGTGCGGTTCGCCGCGATTTTCGGGTTGGCCACTCTCGGCGGCTTGAAATACATCTTGCCGGTGGAATTGAACGGAATGCTCGAACTGTATTCGTAGACTATGTGCGTCCTGCCGATCGATTCCCCTTCCCCTTCTTGGACCGCCGCGCCGTTTTCAAGCACGCCCGAGAACCATGTGTTCGTGGGTTCCAGGAGTTCGCGCGGCGCGCACCGGGGGTCGGTTGGATCGAATTCGGTGAACACTACGCCCGGAACGGTGTTGGTGCTCGAATTCGGCCCGGCCATGATATAGAGTTCCCAGCCGTCCGGAACGCCGTCGCCGTCGCTGTCCACGCCGGAATACGTGGTTCCGTCGCCCGACTCGGACCCTTCCTCCGTGGCGGCGGATGTCGAGGTGCCGAGCGGTGTCGTCGTATAAGTCGTATCCCCGCCGTTCTGGCCCGGCGCGCCTATCGAACCGGCGTTGTAGAGGAAATGCTGCACGAGGAATTCGTCGTACGTGGTGTACGGACGCGTATTGACAGGCGCGCCGAAACCGATGCGTCCGCCGACACGGTATCCCGAGAACTTGTCCAAGAGATCGCGCTGCGGCTTCTTTAGCGTGGATATCATCGCCGAAGGCTCCCAGCGCGGATTCACGGAAGGTATCCCGTCTGCATAGTTCCAGCCCCATCCCGTGAGCGGATTGAAGCCGAAATGCTGGTAGACCTGCCAGTGCATGATTTCGACTTCCAACACGTTTCCGATGCCGGACCGGTAGTCGCCCTGCGCCGGATGGACGAGATCGTGCGTGACAAGTTCAAGCCAGTTCGTGCTGACGACGACGGAAACGGGAATGTCTTCGTAGTCGTCGTAGACGTCGCCGAGTTCGTTGGTTGCGACTGTAATGGACTGGAAGCCCGTCTCGGCGCCGGTCGCGAACCAGGGATTCTTTCCGTACTGCCACAGGTTGAACGCGCGGTTCGTCGCGTCGCCGTCTTCGCCGAGGACGGGAACGGCGCCTGCGACCATGCGTCTGGTCCATTCGATTTCAATCGGGCCGGTCTCGATCTGCGTCCCTGCGAGGACGCGCACCGGCATTCCGCGCACATAGCCGGCAATTCCGTTTGCCGCTATGAACGTGGTCGCCTCCGGGCAGTCGTTCTTGAGCGTCGCCGTTCCGCTCTTCACGGTTTCCACGACATTTGTCAAGACGTTGGTTATTTCGCCCGCCTCGTCCGTAAGATTCACGAAGTTCGTGGTGACGGTGTATTCCGCACCGTAGATCGAGGGCGAGACGGTGGAAATGTATCTCGTTGCATTGACGGTAAAGAGCCAGCCGCGCTCCACCGTGTTCGAGAACACGAGCCGCCCGTCCGGCGGAGCGTAGGGACCGCGCCCGACACTGAGCGAATTCGAGCTTGAAGGCATCAATTCATATTCGCGCGTCTCTGTATTGTAGTACATATCGGACATGATGACATTCTCGACGGGCAGGCCTACGACGCGCAGCACGCCGCCGGCCACGGTGGGCAGCACGCGCATGTACAGCATGCTCGACGCCATCACGTCGCCGTCCTGGTTGTAGCCGGAATCGTCGGGATCCGTCGGGTTCAGCCCGTTTGCGAGTTCCCAGCCGTCAGGCAGGCCGTCCTGGTCGGTATCCCAGTGGATCGGGTTCGTGCCGAGTTCGAATTCGAGGACGTCCGGAATGCCGTCGTTGTCCGTGTCGCGGCTTGCGACCTTGTCGTTGTACACGACCGGGTCGAACGCCCTGCATATCTCGGCCGAAGTTATCAGCGCGCCCTTGTCGGGCCGCGTGGGAACGTAGCGTTCGCCGGTGAGGAAGCGGTGGCGGCCGTTCTCGAACCAGCCGACTTTGGCGTAGTACCAGAACCAGTATTCGTAGCCGTCGGGATAGCCGTCGCCGTCCGTATCCGCCGTGGTGGGATCGGTCGGGCGTTCGGGGCTCCATGTGTTGCGGTTGCCGGAATTCTGCGCCACGGCAAGGTTGTAGGCGAACCGTTCGGCATCGGAGAAATCGCCGTAAGTCGGCTGGATGCCGCCCGGGCGCACCCAGTCGTTCGTGCCGCCCTTGCCTTCGCCGGCAAGGTTGAGGCCATTGTGCATGCCGCGTATCTCGAGCCGCGCGGTGAACGCACGCTCGGCGGCGGCCCATGTGTTCGTGAGGCCGGGGACGATGGGATCCGTGCCGGAGGGAGCGCCGGACGGGAAATAGTCGCCGTCGAGGTTGAGGTTCGCAAGGCTGGTGAGATCCGTGCGCGTGCCGTCCTCCCCGTCGGGGTTGTACCAGTTCGCCATGTTCTCGTAGTCGCGCGTGAACACGTAGACGTCGGGGATGCCGTCCTGGTTTATGTCGCCGCAGTTGTCGGCCGGCCGCCATTCGCGCGAGAACACCGCTTCTATCACGCGGTCCTCGTAGGCGATCGCGCCTTCCTGGTAGTCGGGCAGCTGCACGGAGACCGTTCCGCTCTTGGCCGGCTTGGGCTTGCCGTTTACGGCGTTCGATTCGGTGTCGAGGCACGCCGTCTTGGACCAGTCGATCCACACGTAGAAGTACGAATCGTAGGTGTTGTTGTCGGCGAATTTCCCGCTGTACTTGTAGTATACGGTCGATTCTTTGTTCGTATCGGCCTTGCCGCCCTTGTCGGTTATGGCAAGGTCGAATCCGGAGAGCTTTCCGTCGTCGGACTCGCCGACCGTGTAGCCGTATGCGTGGACCGGTGCAACGCTCGCGCCCACGGGGAAGCTCCAGCGCTGGCGGAAGGAGTTCACGATCGGGCTGTTGCCTTCCGCGTAGACGCGGCCGCGCCCGAGGCCGCGCGCGTTCGCGTATCTGCTGTTGGAGGATGCGTAAGGCCCGTAGGGATAGATGAACACGCGCTTCGTGGGCGCTATGTAGTACCAGAGATGGCGCTCCGAAACGCCGCCGTCCTTGTCCTCCACCCTCATCACTATTTCTTTGTAGCCGGAATCCGCCGGATCGAAGGTGTACGTGAATTCTCCGGTCTTCATGTCTTTGCCGGTGAACGTTTCGGAATGGGAGCCGACCGTCCATGTAACCGTGTTCGTCGCGTACAGGTCCGCGTCGACATCCCAGATTTCCCAGGGTATCGTGAACGGAACGCCCGCCGTCATGCTGGTGTTCGTGGTCGCCGCCTGGCTTTCCGTAGGCTTGCGGATTTCCGGAGGCTCGTTGTCTATCGCGATCACAAGCTGCTCCGATTCCATGAAAAATTCGTTCCACGGCTTGCCGTAGGCGGCGTTCATGGTGGTGTTCGTGACTGCCGCCGTTATGGAGAAGCCGCGGTTGCCCGCCGGATTCACGCCGTCCAGTTCCGAAAGATATACGCGCTGCGAAATCGTGCCGGACGGGAAGCGGATGTCGTAGTTGGAAAGCTTCAGGAATCCTTCCGCGTTGAGGTTTTCCACGGTCAGGAGAACGTTGAGCGGATCCTGCGCCACGGCGGTGAGCTGCACTTCGATCCACGCGCCGTTGCCGTATTCCGTCTCCTTGTAGATGCCGTCGGCGACCTGTTCGACCGCGCCGAGAGTCCCTTTGCGCCACGGGGTGAGTTTCACGGTCGGCGCGGAGGAGACGGACACCCAGAACTCGAACGGCTGGGACCACGCCTCTCCCGTCGCCGGATTGTCCATGTCTTTGTCGCGGACGACGACGGCAACCCTTTGCGTGACGTCGCCGGTGTTGAACGCGTGCTCGATCGAAAGCTGCGAAACGCCGCCGGTCACATAGTATGTCTGGTTGTAGTACTGGCCGGGAACGCCGTCGCGCACCGTCCAGCGCGCCACGATATTCGTGCGGTCCACGTTCGACGGCTCGTAAAGCCCGTCGGACGGGATGGAGAACGTCGCCGGGACGCCCTTGGCCGCCGCCACGTCAAACGTGCCTCCGTTCAGCGTCATCGTGCTTCCGCTCATGGAGGCGGCGGAAACGGCAGGCTGAATGTTGTACACGTGTACATAGTATGTTTCGACCAGATACTCGTCAATCGCCGCAGTCTGAACGCCATTGCTTACGACGGCGGTGAATTCCAGTTCAAGCGCGTCGGGCGCCAGACCGTCGTGGAACACGATTCCCGCACCGGCCACCGACTGCGGCTTGTTCGCCGGAACCTTCAGCGGGCGGGACGAGAACACTTCGCTTGAAACAAGCCCGTCGTCTACCGCTTTGCGCGTTTCATCGTTCGCAGGGACGAGCCAGACGAGCATGTCTGCCTTGTATGTCTGCGAAAGCGTCACCGAAACAGGCAGGGTTGCCGCGGAATTTTCAGGGAACGAACCCTCGACTTCCCTTCCGTCGATCGAAATCGCAAGCGTCTTGCGCGCGTCCACGTTCACGTAGAAATCGATCTCGTCGGACTCGTTTCCGTTGGGGTCGACCACATACAGTCCCACGTGCGTTACGGGCAGCGTGTAGAGTTCCAGCGGAACTTCAAGCCCTGCGGTTCCCGTGGTGGAATTGTACTTCGGGGAAACATCCTCGACCAGGACAGGCTCCTCGTCGCGGTCCATGTCCCAGTAGACCACGGTCCAGCCGTTCGTATGCAGATCGGTGTAGGAGTCGGAAACGGTCAGGGAGATTTTGCCTTCCACGCCTACCGTGAATTTCTGCGACAGGGTGGATCCGGTTTCAGGAGACGATATCGCGGGTATGATGTCGTCCACATACAGCGTGCATTCCCGGTTCGAGCCGGTGTAGAACGCCGCCGCCGCGCCATCCACCGACGGCGTGAAGGTGATGCCGTTGGCTTCCGCGTCGATCGTGGAGCCGAGCGCGTAGATGTATACGGTCTTTTCGGTCTCGCCCGCGGGTATCGTCACGGACGAAATCCTGTCTTTGAAGTTGGCGGCCTGGCTGCCGGCCGATATGCCCAGTATGCCGTCTGCGAAAACATCGTCGGTGCTGTCGTTCACGACGGGATTGAGGTTCACCGTGACGGCGTCCGTATACGCTTCGGAAAGTTCCACCGTAAGCCTGGCCTTGGGAATGTTGTACGCATTGTCGGCCGCGATCGTGGCCGAAGCCTCGCCGTCGTTCAAAGTAAAGCGCACGAACGGATCGGGCGACTTCACGCAGGCGATGCGGCGCGTCACGAAATTGTTGATCAGATGTCCGGTCGAATCGTATATGTTCGTGGGGCTGGTGCCCATGTATATTTCCGTCTCGGTGTCCGGAGTCACGCCTTTCAGCCGGAACCACACGTTCGTCGCGCCGGCGGGGATGGTCACGGGATAGACCTGGACGGCGTTTTCGCCGCTTCCGTACGTCTGGACGGCCTGTCCTTTCAGCGAAAGCGTCGCGCAGTTCGTGTCCGCCACGCGCAGATACACCGTGAAGCCGTCGTTGGCGGACGAGTTGCCGCCGGGGATGTATATCGACGGCAGATGCGTCCCCGTCGTTTCCGTCATGCCGCTGTATATTTCGCGCCAGATCGGAGTTTCGCCGGCGTCGTTGTCGTAGTACGAATCGAAATCGACGGTGTTCAGGTATATCCCGGCCTTTTCAAGGTTGATGTCGCGGATTTCATCCCGGTATCTGCTTGGAGGATTCGATATGCTCTCCGGGCCGAAACAGAAATCCACCGGGGTTTTGCTTTCGGCATCGACAATCTGCCAAAGGTTGTCGTTGTAGAGTTTGTATGTCGGATTCCCCTCGGCGGGCGCCTCGGTGCCGTCGGCGGCGGCCAGTTTCAGCGGCATCGCAAGGTCGCCGGCCCTGGTCTTGTAGGTGACGTGCATCACCGTGTATTCCCATGCGGAACCGGGATCGGGCTCGAGCGTGAACGTCGCTTCACGGAGGCGTCCGTTGACGATGATGCCCAGTTTGAGGGGGCTGTTCGCCGCATCGTATTCCTTGTCGCCGGACCCGATGTACTGTATTGTCCAGCTGTTCGTCCAGGCCTCGTCAAGACGGCCGTGGCTGTCGGCGGCGGGCTTGTTCAAAAGCAGGATGTCGAAGTTTATCTCTTCGCCCAGGCGCACGGGATCGTCCGGATTGGGGAACGTGTGCTGGTCGGTCGGAACGGCGTAGATGCTTCGTATCGCGCCGTCCGCGTATGATGCGGCGGGGACTGCCGCCGCGATTGCGGCGGCGACTGCCGCGCGTGCGAAATTTCCGATGAGGGTTGCGATCGTTTTTTTCATGACCGATCTCCTTTCTAAAGTTTGGCGCCGGCGGCGGACGCCGCCGCTCCGGCACGCGCCGGGGCGCCCTTGGAGCCTATGCGTTCTTTCCAGATCGCGCCGGCGCGCGCGTCTGCGGCGGAATCGCCGCCGCGCGCGTCCATGCCGCCTTGAAGCTGTCTGCGCACGAGTTCGCGTTCCCGCCTGACATATTCGTCGTCGCGCTTTTTCAATTCGTCGAGTTCTTTGCAGAGCGGCAGCCATCCCGGGTATTTCCGGGGATTGCCGTCGAGTTCCGCCTGGACTGCGGACATCGGCGAGCCCGGCGGCAGCGCCGCGCGCGCCTTTTCCACGAATTCCTCGGCCATGTCGCGCTTGATCGCAAGCTGCATGCGGGTTTCGCGCTCGCGCTCTTTGGAAAGCGCCGCGAATTCCGCCGCGAATTCCGGCGACGAAAGTTTCTCGACCGGCCCGGCCTCTTGCACGGGCTTCCCGGCGGCAGGCCGGGCATCTCCGGGCGCCGGTTTTTGCGCGTCTTCCGGCTTTTCGCCGCGCCGGCATCCGCACAAGACGGTGGAGACGGCAAGGGCGAAAGCAACCGCAAGCCTTGCGCAGACAAGGCTTTGGAGCGCGTTTTTCGTGCGTTCAAACATCGTTTTCACCGTTCAAGGGCACAATTAGCCCAAAGACGAAAGCATTTTACCACCGTTCCATTTCGCGGGCAAGACAAAACAGGGGAAAATATGCAATGCCCTGCGCATTGCATGAATGAATCGCGCGGCTATTGGACGATCGTGCCGGAATCGAGGCGGAGGACCGTGCCGCAGCGCGACGCAGCCTCGGCGGAATGCGTGACCATCACAAGCGACATCGTGCCGCTTTCCGAAAGCTCGAAAAGAAGATCCATTATCTCCGCGCCGGTGAGACTGTCGAGATTTCCGGTAGGCTCGTCGGCAAGTATGAGTTCCGGATTGCACATCAGCGCGCGCGCAAGCGCCACGCGCTGCTGCTCGCCGCCGGAAAGTTCCGACGGCATGTGCCGGACGCGGCCGGAAAGCCCCACCCTGTCGAGAAGATCCAGCGCGCGGGCGCGCGCTCCGGAACGCGCGATCCCGCCGGCCGCGAGCGACGGCAGAAGCACGTTTTCCACGATATCGAGATCCGGCAGCAGATGGTACGACTGGAACACGAAACCTATCTTCCGGGCGCGCAGACGCTGACGCCTGCGCCCCGCAAGGAACCCGCCGAAAAGCGGAACCCCGTCCACAAACACGTTTCCGGAGTCGGGCGCGTCCAGCCCGCCGAGAATGTTGAGAAGCGTGGTCTTGCCCGCGCCGCTGCGTCCGACTATCGCGACGCGGCTGCCGGCTTCCACGGAAAACGACACGCCTTTGAGAATCCTGAGCGGAGATTTGCCGCGCCCGCGATAGGTCTTTTCAAGACCGCGCGCTTCAAGAACAGTCATGACCGCAGCGCCTCCACCGGGTTCTTGCGCGCGGCGGCGGTCGCGGGAACGAGCGAAGCGAGGACGCCGCACCCGAAAACGCAGCACACCACCCACGCGACGTCCGACGGGACGAGCCGCCAGGGTATCTCGGAAAGCTTGTATATCTCGGCGGGGAAAACCTCCACGCCGGCGCCGGAAAGGAACGACACCATCGACTGCAGATTCGCAAGAACCGCCCACGCCGAGAGCAGACCAAGAACCGTCCCCGCCGCGCACTGCACCAGGCCGTGCACGACGAATGCGCCGGTTATCTTGCGCGCCGGGAAGCCGAGCGCCTTCAACAGACCAATTTCCGGCGCCTTCTGCACGGTCAGCACGAGCAGCGTGTTCATCACGCAGAACACGGCGACAACCGTGATGAACATCAGAAGAAGAGCCATCATGTTTTTCTCGACCGCGAGCGCGTTGAAAAGCTGGCGGTCGAGTTCCTGCCACGTGCGGACTTCAAGTCCGCGCCGCCCCGCAACCTTGCGTATCTCTTCCACGATCCGGCCGAAACGGGCGGGATCCATGGCGACGGCGGGCGTAGTCTTCACGTTTACCGACATCACGCCGTCGTCGATGCCGAGAAGTTCGCGCATGTTGGCAAGCGACGTAAGCGCGTATTCGCCGTCGTAGTCGCCGTGTCCCAGGTTGAACACGCCTTCCACGCGGTATTTGAGCGGCAGATATATCTCGTCGCGGTTCACAAGCGTCTTCGGGGAATACACCGTGGCGTGCCCCAGAGGAAGCCCGAAGTACGGCGAACCGCCGTTGAGCGGCGTGCGGACGCCGAGTTTCTTCGCAAGGCCCGAACCCAGAACGAGCGTTTCGCCTTCAAGATCGCACGTGCCGTCGATCCGCACGGAAGATTGCGCGGCGCCGCCGGCCGCCGACGGGAAAAACGCGGAACGCACCCGGTCTCCGTCTATTCCCAGCAGGACAGGCGCGTCCACAAGGGACGATCCGCCCGACACGCGGCGCTCAAGCAGGACGCGCGCGGCGATCACCGGAGCGACGGACTTCACGCCTTCGATCTTCTCGATCTCCGCGACAAGCGGAGCCTCGTTCCTGACAAGCGGCGTCCCCGCGCGGGGCGATACCGTCACATGCGGCTTGAACTCGAGAATCATCTCCTGCCACTTGTCGCCGAAGCCGGTCATCACGGCGCGGACGATGATCACGATCGCCACGCCGAGCTGCACCCCGAGGACGGAAACAAAAGTTATGACGGACGCGAGCGACCTGCGCGGGCGCAGGTACTTGAGGGCGAGAAAAACGGAAAACGGCATGGCGGAGCGAATCAGATGTCCGCCCCCACGACATCTACCGCCACGTCGTCCGCCTCCTTGGCGGCCTGCTCCGCCGCCGCCTCGATCGCCGTCTCCTTGACGGTGGACGCGGTGGTGGGCAGATAGCGGTAGTACACCATCAGCTGGAGCGCGCAGAGGCAGGTGTCCATGACGGGCCGGGTCGACCAATGGTCGCTGTTCATCCAGTAGCCGATCTGCTGCTCCTTGCCTCTCGTGTCCTTGATCTTCTGGGAGCATATCCGCTGCGCCTTGGGATACAGCGCCTTCATCTGCCCGTTCCAGGCTTTCCAAAGCTCGAAATTCTCGGCGGACGCGTTCGGCTGCATTCCCGCCTGGAACTTGCACTGCGTGGCGTAGTACATGTAGTACTGCGGCGCGTTCCAAGACTTGGCATAGTGCGAATTCGGCGGCTTGGACGTGGAAAATTCAGGCTGCCAGGTCTTCATCAGCTTCAGCGTGGCGAACACGCACGGATCGTTGCGGTAGCCGAGAAGCTGCATCGCGAGGCATCCGACCGGAGAGAGGTAATAGCGGCGCGAGTTGCCCGGGCGGTACGTGAAGCAGGCTTCCTTCCTGTTCCAGTTGCGGGTGCGCAGGCAGTGCATCGCCTTGCTTATGCATTCTTCAAGCCCGTCGGGATGTATGCCGGCGAGTTTCGCGGCCTTCATCGCCTGGATCGCCCACCCGCCGAGCGATATGTCTTCCGTGCCGGATCTGCTCAATTTGTACTCCCAGCCGCCGTGCGCGGTCTGCGAAGCTATTATGCGCTTGATTCCCTGCTCGGCGACTTCCTTCATTTCTGGGTTTTTCATCATGCCGTACGCTTCGGAAAGCGCGTATGTCGCGATGAGAAAGGCATACTCGTGCTCGTCGGCCCCGCGGAACTTGAACGTTCCGTGCCCGTCGGTGTGCGCCTGCTTCATCAAGTATTCGATCGAGCGCCGCACCGTGTCGCCGAACTCCGCCGATCCCGTGGTCTCGCCGTGCGCGAGGAACGTCAAAAGCGCGAACGCGGTGTTGGCGAGCACGCATCCGTTCGGATTCTTGACGCCTTTGTCCTTGCCGGTCATGGTCGGGTGCCCGGGGTTCACATGCCACGCGCCGTCCTTGGCCTGCGTGTATTTCAGCCAGCGCAGGGCGCGCAGCACCGCGGCTTCCGTGAGCGGATCGCCGTAGGCCGCGCCGCCCCGCGTCATTTCGCCGCGCCGGCCCGCATCGCGCGCTCCGGCCATGGACGAAAGCTTCACGGGCGACTTGATCATCTGCACCGCATCATTCGGCGAAGGCTGGACAGACGCCACGGACGCGGCGTTCGGATTGACCACGGTGGAAGGCGTGCCGACCGTTTCCACGTCGATCGGGATGTCGTCCGTCACCACCGGCTCCTTTGGCGGCTCCGGCGGCGTCTCGGGAGGCGTCTCCTCGACGATGTCTTCGTTCTGCTCGGGCGGGAGCGCCGCTATCTGGAACGTCTGCTGTTCGGGCTTCTTCGCGAAAATCGCGATCAAAAGCCCCGTCAGCACGAGAAGGCCCA
>Ga0310695_10008512_pt1 | contig 15829 bp, 12 predicted proteins | sample RumenRJG_04DNA_FD_203882 | JGI IMG/M metagenome (GOLD analysis project Ga0310695, IMG submission 203882) | Bovine rumen microbial communities from Lethbridge, Alberta, Canada - RJG_04 (v2) (version 2) | ecosystem: Host-associated > Mammals > Digestive system > Stomach > Rumen | place: Canada...
ATAAGCAGAAGACTATCGATTTTGCACGCCTGCTGCACAAGCCTGAGACAGACAAGGCCCTCTATTGGGATCGTGGAGCATTTACAAAGGTTAGCGGTGTGAAGGACGAGGAGATCATCAAGGCTGCTCAGAAAGCAATCGACAGTCAGGAAGAGATAACACTCGACTACGCTATCAAGAATACTGATCGTGCAGTAGGTACCATGCTGAGTGGTGCGATTGCCTTGAAATACGGCGAGGAAGGACTGCCCGACGGAACCATCAAGATTAAGTTCAAGGGCTCGGCTGGTCAGAGCTTTGGCGCCTTTGCCGTGAAGGGACTGGATTTGCGCCTCGAGGGCGAGACCAACGACTACTTTGGTAAGGGTCTTTCGGGCGGTCGCATCTCAATCCTGCCTCCAGCCCGTCGCAGCGACGAATTCAAAGCCGAGGAAAATATTATCGCAGGTAACACTGGATTGTATGGTGCTACATCGGGCGAACTCTATATAAATGGTAAGGTAGGCGAGCGCTTCGGAGTGCGTAACTCGGGTGCCATCGCTGTCATCGAGGGTGCTGGCGACCACTGTTGCGAATACATGACAGGCGGACGTGTGGTAGTGCTGGGTAAGACTGGCCGTAACTTTGCTGCTGGTATGAGTGGTGGTGTGGCCTATGTTTACGACCCCGATCACACCTTCGACTACTTCTGCAATATGGATATGGTGGAGCTCTCACTAGTTGAGGACTCAGTATCGCGCAAGGAGTTGCTGGAACTGATTCGCCAGCACTACCTGCACACAGGTTCGGCCCTCGCAGGTCGCATGCTCGACGACTGGCACCGCTACATCGAGGACTTCATCCAGGTAGTGCCTATCGAGTACAAACGCGTGCTCGAAGAAGAGAAGATGGCACGTCTGCACGAGAAGATTGCCGACATCCAGAGAGATTATTAATTATCAATTGTCAATTATCAATTATCAATTGGAAAAATGGGAAATCCGAAAGCATTTTTAGAGATACACCGCCAGGAGGCGGGTTACCGTCCGATTCACGATAGAATCCACGATTTTGGCGAGGTTGAGCAGACGCTCAACACGCGCGAACGCAAACTGCAGGCAAGCCGCTGCATGGACTGCGGCGTACCTTTCTGCCACTGGGCTTGTCCATTGGGCAACAAAGCACCAGAATGGAACGACGCCCTATACAAAGGCGATTATGAACTGGCTTATCGCCTGCTGAATAGCACCAACCCCTTCCCAGAGTTCACAGGTCGTATCTGTCCTGCACTGTGCGAGAAGGCCTGCGTGCTGAACCGTTTTAACCACGAGCCAACCACCAACCGCGAGGACGAGGCCGCCATCACTGAGATGGCTTTCCAGGAGGGCTTCATTCAGCCCCGCACTGATATCAAGCGCAATGGTAAGAAGGTGGCCGTTATTGGTGCTGGTCCTGCCGGTCTTGCTGCAGCTAACGACCTGAACCTGAAGGGCTATCAAGTAACTGTATTTGAGAAGAACGAAGCCGCAGGCGGATTGCTGCGATATGGCATCCCCAACTTTAAACTCAATAAGGCCGTCATCGATCGCCGCATCGCCCTGCTGGAGCAGGAAGGCATCGAGTTTAAATATGGCGAGGCTGTTGAGGTGAATGATGCATTTGCTAAGCAGTTTGATGCCGTAGTGATTTCAACTGGTACACCAACAGCCCGCGACCTAAAGGCTCCTGGCCGCGAACTTAAAGGCGTACACTTCGCCCTCGAAATGCTGTCGCAGCAGAATCGAGTGCTGGCAGGTATGGAGTTCTCTAAGGATGAGCGCGTTACCGCCAAGGGTAAGGATGTACTTGTCATCGGTGGTGGTGATACTGGTTCTGACTGTATCGGAACAGCCCATCGCCAGGGATGTAAGAGTGTCACCCAGATTGAGATTATGCCTAAGCCTGTCGAGGGCCCAGAGGATCCTCAGAACCCATGGCCCAATTGGCCTCGCACACTCAAGACTACATCAAGTCACGAAGAAGGCTGTACACGTCGTTGGAACATCAACACCCTCGAGTTCTTGGGTGAGAACGGCAAACTTACAGGAGTAAAAGTTCAGGAGATAGACTGGAAGCCAAACCCAGAAGGTGGACGCCCCATTATGGTTGAGAAGAGTAAGCCTGAGATCATCAAGGCCGAACTGGTACTCCTCGCCATGGGCTTCCTGAAGCCAGAGCATCCTGAGTACCCCGCCAACGTATTCGTCTGTGGCGATGCTGCCAACGGAGCATCATTAGTAGTTCGCGCGATGGCTAGCGGCAAACAGACTGCCGCAAAGGTTGCCGCTTTCCTTGAGCGTTAACAATCAACCATTCTCTATAAATAATCCCTGATTTCTTTTTGATTTCAGGGATTTTTTCGTAACTTCGCACCCAAATTGAATACGATGACGGCGAAAGAGATTATACAATATATGGAGTCGCTGCAGAATGACAAGCAGCGACGGATACTCATGGGGTTCTTCAAAACGGGACCAGGTGAGTATGGCGAGGGCGATGAGTTCTTGGGGTTGAAAGTGCCGCAGACACGTGAGGTCGTTAAGGCTGTTCCAAAGGACTTTCCCTTGAGCGAGATGCCTGAACTGCTGATGAATCGCTGGCATGAGGTGCGGCTATGTGGGCTGTTGATCCTCGTGGCAAAGTTTGAAAAACTGGCCACCAAACGATTGGAGAATGAAGAGTCTGCCATCAAAGGCCGCGACGAAATTCTCACGCTCTATCTGCAATACGCTGAGCAGGCGAACAATTGGGACCTCGTTGACCTTTCCGTCCATAAGATCCTCGGTCACTGGTTGTTGCTGCCATCGAATTTAGGCGATAAAGATTATAAGATAAAACTCCTCGATGACCTCGCCCAAAGTTTCTGTCTTTGGAAACAGCGCATGAGCATTGTCTGTTCGTGGAAGACCTCCCAGATGGGCGACCCGTCGTGGTGTTTACGCTATGCCGAAATCCATCTGCATCATCCTCATGACCTGATGCATAAGGCTGTCGGTTGGATGCTACGCGAAATGGGCAAGCGCGTTTCGATGGACCTCCTTCGCGACTTCCTTCGTCAGCATGCTCACGAAATGCCTCGCACCATGCTTCGCTACGCCATCGAAAAGATGCCTGAACAGGAACGACAGTACTGGCTGAATATTCCGCAGGATTTCGCTCCAGCCAAGAAATCTAAGGTCAATCGTTTTGCAGGCATCCCAGTTCCTGATTTCCTCGACATGATTCTGAAGGGCGACGACGAGGCGATGTACTATCTGTTGCATGACCGTCTGAACCATCAACTCCGCAACCGCTACGAAGCCTACAGCCACAACCTCTACGATGATTACGAGGATGTCATTGACGACTTCTTCCTCTATCTCCGCGAGCGCGGCCGCGCTCCCTATCAGCCCTTGCAACGCATCAAGAAAAAGGAGTCTTTCGAGAGTTGGCTGCTTAACACCTTCCGTAACTACCTGAGCAATCGTGCAGAGGCAGAAGGACAGACGGTCTATACACAAATCAAAGATAGCGACAGCGTCCTCACCATCGAGTCTTCCGATTTCACCGATGAGCGGAAACTCGCCATTGTTTCGCAGTTGATAGCCTACGCTCATCAGGTCTTCTATCCTCGTGGCCGCTTCATTTTCTTGCGATCCATGCTGACGATGCTTAATAAACAACGGGCGGTACCTAACAAGGAGATGGCCGAGGCCCTCGACATGTCGTATCTGGCCTATCGCGTCACGCTCCATCACATGCGTCAGAACGTCAAGCGATTCCGTGAGCGGCTGCTCAACGGCGAAACACTCAGACTCGATGAAGAACATGAGCAGATGGCCGACAACATCAATCACGACTTCATTCACCTTTATCCGACACTTTTCCGCATCTACCTGCAAAGCATCGACGCACTCAAAACGAGTACTGCCGTCAAGCATCTTCGTCAGCAGTATCTCGAAGAGCGAGGCTTTGCCGTTCACGAACCAGATGCCGATGACCCTATCCGCGTCCGTATCCCTGTGTTTTGGGAAAAATTGAATCGCTGGATGACCACATAAACTTGCACGACGATGACTTCCTATCTAAACACAGAGAATATTGCCCGCAGCAAGGGTGGGGTAGAGTACCACCCCCTGCGACCTTTCCTGCCTGAGAATGCGAAGGTGCTGTTTCTTGGTAGTTTCCCGCCCCAGCGCAAGCGGTGGTGTATGGATTTTTATTATCCTAACTTCATCAACGACCACTGGCGTATTGAGGGACAGATATTCTTTGGTGACAAGAACCACTTCGTTGACCTCGAGGCCAAACGATTCAAGATTGACGAGATTGTGGCCTTCTGCCAAGAAAAGGGTCTCGCTTTCTTCGATACATCTACCGCTATCCGTCGCCTGCAGGACAACGCCTCCGACAAGTTCCTCGAGGTGGTTGAGCCAACTAATATCCCTGCCTTGCTCCGCCAACTTCCTCATCTCCGCGCCATCGTCACCACAGGCGAGAAGGCTACAGAAACCATCTGCGCCTCACTCGGCATCCCAACGATCCCCAAGGTCAACACGTATGTAACTACTCCCCTCGCCATTCGGAGAGGGGTTCTCTCCTTGAGAGTGTGGCGTTGCATTGGGGGGGAGGCTCTTCTCCTCTATCGTCTTCCCTCCTCCTCTCGTGCCTACCCCTTGTCCTTCGACAAAAAGGTCGAGGCCTATCGTCAAATGTTTCAGATAATTCTATGATACAGCCCAAATTACTTGATTATAACCTCCATGAGGATGTGGTAGCGTTCAGTACGACGCGCTTTGGTGGATTCAGTACGGGAGCGTATGGCGAGTTCAACATCAACCGCTACTGTGGCGACGATGTTGAGGCCATCTGTAAGAACCGCGCCCTGTTGTGCCAGCAGTTGGGCATCAGCGACGATCGTCTCATCATGCCCCATCAGGTACATCTCGCGCAGTCCGTTCAGATTGACGAGGCGTTTTTTGCGCTGTCGGAAGAAGACAGACAAACACGCTTGGAGGGTATCGATGCGGTGATGACCCATCTCACAGACATATGCATTGGAGTCAGCACGGCCGACTGCATCCCGTTGCTCGTTTACGACCCTCGGCAACATGCTGTGGCAGCCATTCATGCAGGCTGGCGCGGCACCGTCCAGCGCATCGCACAGCAGACCATTGCGGATATGACGGCGGCATACGGTTCGCAACCGGCCGACCTGCGCGTTCAGATTGGTCCAGGCATCAGTCTCGACAGCTTCGAGGTGGGCGACGAGGTCTATGACGCCTTCGCCCGCGAGGGATTCCCGATGGAACAAATCAGCAAAAGATACCCGACAAATGACGGTGAAAGCCAATTCTTCACTCTTCACTCTTCACTCTTCACTCCCAAGTGGCACATCGACCTGCCTGAGTGCAATCGCCGGCAATTCATTGCTGCCGGTGTTCCCGAGGCCAACATCTCCGTTGCCGACATCTGCACCGTCAAGCAATCGGACACTTTCTTCTCCGCCCGTCGACTAGGCATTCAGTCAGGCCGCATCTTCACGGGTATTATCCGTAAATTATGAACAAACAAACTATAAATTAATGACAACAATGGATATAAAGGAACTATTGAATCGGACAGATAGGTTTGCAGCCAATGCGGGTTGCAGGATTACGGAGGTGGACGAACGGCATGCCGTGGCGGAGATGACGGTGACGACGATGCACCTGAATGGTGGCAATGTGTGTCAGGGTGGGGCGCTGTTTACGTTGGCAGACTTAGCTATTGCAGCCTGGATGAACCATAATGGTCAACTCACGTTTGGCATCAACAATAGTATCATGTTTGTTTCGAGTGCGCGCGAGGGCGATGTGTTGCGGGCTGAGGCTGTCGGCATATGCAACCATCATAAGATACCTGCTGTGGAGGTGCGAGTCACCAATCAGGACGGACGGCTCATCTGTCATGTGACGGGCATGGGGTATCGTAAGAACAGTAACGTACCAACGGAAGAAACGAAATGAAAAAGGTCATCGTGGCGATCGATTCGTTCAAGGGCTGTCTGACGTCGGCTGAGGCTAATCAGGCGGCAAGTGAGGGTATTTTGGCAAAGATGCCTGATGCAAAGATTGTGCAGGTACCTGTGAGCGATGGCGGCGAGGGATTTTTGCAGGCGTTCTATTCGGCGATGCGCGGCGAGATTGTGGAGGTCAACGTGAAAGACCCGCTGATGCGAACGGTTGTGGCGCAGTATCTCGTGCAGGGCAATACGGCAGTGATAGAGATAGCCAAAGCCAGCGGACTGACGCTGCTCAAGCCAGAAGAGCGCAATCCGATGGTGGCTACGAGTTATGGTACAGGACAGTTGATAGTGGATGCTGTTCGTAGAGGCTGCAAGCGCATCATCGTAGGACTTGGTGGAAGTGCCACCAGCGATTGCGGCATAGGGATGCTGCGGGCGATTATCGATGCCTTTGCCCAAAACGGCTCATGGGATAATGTGCGCGAGCTGGATAATGTGCACTTCACGATAGCGACGGATGTCACCAATCCGCTTTGTGGCGAGAATGGTGCGGCACATGTCTTCGCTCCTCAGAAGTTTGCGATTAAGCGAGAGCAATCGGAGCTCGATTCGATTGCCGAGCGTAAGCAAACTCGACCGCAGGTCAAGGGCGCAACACCAGAAATGGTCGAGGCCCTTGATGCTCGTGCCAAACGCTTTGCGGAGGCCTCTGCCAAGCATCTGGGCCGTGACTGCCAAAACATGCCTGGGGCAGGTGCTGCAGGCGGCTTGGGATATGCGTTCCTGCAATATATGAATGCTGAGTGTCGTTCTGGCATCGACCTCCTACTGGACACCATTCATTTCGATGACTTGCTACAAGATGCTGACCTCGTGATTACTGGCGAAGGCTCTGCCGACCGCCAAACGCTCATGGGTAAACTTCCCTTCGGCATCTTGCAACGAGCCCGGCCTCACCCCCTTCCCCCCTCTCCAAAGGGCGAGGGGGAAGCCTTCGGCGTGCCCGTCATGCTCATAGCTGGACGCATAGCCGATGAAAAACTTCTCCTCGATGCCGGCTTCTCTCGTGTCGCCTGCATTAACCCTCCTGACTTACCCCTTGAAATCGCCATGCGCCCCGCAACAGCAAAGGAAAACATCAGGCATGTAATGGATCTCCCTTATACTTGCTCTTCTGGACATTCTAATTTACGCGCAAGCACATCATCGTGAGGTCGTCGTTGGGTTCGGCACCATTGCGGTGAGTGTCGACCTCGGCCTTGAGCGTGTCGATAACCTGACGGGCGGAGTCGAAGTGAGTGTTGCGTAGGATTTCAAGCAGTCGACCATCACCAAATTGTTCCTGCTGGGAGTTTTCAGCCTTCATCCGTTTCTTGGTTTGTTTATTCATTGTTGTACTTGTCCGCTTTGGTTGATATCTTTTGAAATACGCCACAAAGGTACACATTATTTCCGAATTAAGATGCTGAAATGCAGAAAAATGATTTTTATTTTGTTTCTTTGCTCACTTATTCGTAACTTTTCGCTTCGCGAGATGTTACTCCCGTTCGAAAGAACAAAAAAACTGCAATTTTTTTGTTTCTTTGCTCACTTATTCGTAACTTTGCCGTCGTTGAGATAAATGTTTATAAGATGCAGAACGTGGAGATACATAGTTGCCCAGAACTGATGGACTTCATCCAGGAGGTAGGATTCCTGCCGTTGCTGGATAGTGGCATTCGCAGCTATTCGGCAGAGGATGTCGTTGATGAGGACAATCGGTATGTGGTATTCGACGATGGTGGCTGGGATTGGCCACTATGGAAATGGAAGGGCCCCATCGTGACGGAGGGCCGTTGCGTCTATGGCAAGTTCTTTGCAGGCAAGGCGGGCTTTGTCAGCAAAGAGTGGTGGCCCGATTTGTGCAACTATCGTCGCGCTTCAAGACCTGCGCCTGTCGAGGGCAGTATCGATGAGGCTATCCTGCTGACGTTGGCAGAGCACGACAGTCTGATTACACGAGAGCTGCGTGCGGCTTGCGGCTTTGATGGACCTAAGATGCGGAGTAAGTTCGACGGCTATGTGACGCGCCTGCAGATGGCCTGTCGTATCGTGACTGAGGACTTCGTGTATCCTACTGATAAGCATGGGCGCGAATATGGCTGGGGCTGGTCACTGTTGACGACACCAGAGCGGCTGTTAGGTCGCGAGATGTGTCAGGCCTCACCCCCTAACCCCCTCTCCGAAGGGCGAGGGAGAACGCCACAGGAGTCGTTCGAGCGAATGAAGGCGCATCTTCAAAAGCTGTTGCCTGAGGCGACGGAGAAACAAATCGAGAAGCTGATAAAGTAGCATGAATATCAAGACCATATTACTAATCCTAACGACAACGATGATGATGAACGGATGTAAGGGACAGACGCAGGCTCCTGTGGTGAGGCCGGCGACACAGGCGAACCGATTCTATACGGGCAATGCACGGGAACTGAGCGAGGAAGTGGACAGCTTCTTGGCATTGCATCGTAACGACGCGAAGTACAGTAATGTGGCAGCATTGATAGTGCCTCATGCTGGGTATTATTTCTCGGGCAATGTGGCGGCGTCAGCATATATGGCGATAGACCCGAAGAAGCAGTACAAGCGGATTTTCCTGTTAGGACCGAGTCACCACGAATGGCTCGACGGGGCGTCGGTGAACACAGAGGCGGATTATTATGCCACACCGTTAGGCAATGTGAAAGTGGACCACGAAACGGCGGTTGCTTTAACGAACACGGATCGCACGAATAACACGAATAACTTGTCGAACGCGGATGTGGATTCTGTGTTCTGCTATAGGGCAGAGGCGCATGATAGGGAGCATTGTCTGGAAGTGCAGCTGCCGTTCTTGCAAAGGTTCTTCACTCATCACTCATCACTTATCACTTCGACTGATGTGCCGCCCATTGTGCCGATAGTTATTTCGACGAATGACTATGACAAACTGAAGCAGATGGCGGAGGTATTGAAGCCGTATTTTACGGACGAGAACCTCTTTGTGATCAGCAGCGACTTCTCGCACTATCCGTCGTATGAGGATGCCTACGAGGTGGATGCCAGAACGGGCAAGGCTGTAGAAAGCGGCGACGTGGAGGAGTTTATTGCAACCATCAATGCCAATGCACGTAGTGGTAAGCGCAATCTGCATACGAGTGCCTGTGGCGAGTTCGCCATCATCACGCTGATGCTGATGCTCGACAAGCAGTACGAGGTGAAGCACCTGATGTACCAGAACTCTGGCGACATCGACAATCACGACCACAATAGGGTAGTTGGGTATCATTCGTTTGCCATCCTGCGCAACGGAAATAATAGCTGCGGACAAACACGGACGAATACGGACTTTTCTTTATCCGCAGAAGATAAGAAGATGCTAAAGGACATCGCTTTGCAAAGCATCGTGGACTCATTAAACGGTAAGTCCGTGTCCGTCTGTGAAAGTCCGCTGCAAAAATATCCCATGCTCAACAAGAAATGTGGCGCTTTTGTCTCGCTGCATAAGCACGGCCATTTGCGCGGCTGTATCGGACATTTTGGCGAGGACTATCCGCTGCATGAGATAGTGGCAGAGATGGCACGGGCAGCAGCCTTTGAGGATCCGCGATTTGTGCCTGTCACTCGCGACGAACTGGATGACCTCGATATTGAGATTTCCGTGCTCACGCCTATGCGTCGCATCCAGAGCCTGGACGAGTTTGAACTGCATCGTCACGGCATCTACATCAAAAAGGGCTACCGTAGCGGCACGTTCCTGCCGCAGGTGGCTGACGAGGTGAATTGGACCAAAGAAGAATTCGTGGGACATTGTTCGCAGGACAAGGCCGGACTGGGCTGGGACGGCTGGCGCGACGCAGAACTCTACGTTTACGAAGCGATTGTTTTCTAAACCACGAATTTCACGAATTAAACGAATTCTTTTTCGAACACGGATTGAACGGATTACACGGATGATGGAATGCAGGTATTATAAGCGGTTGGAGGATGGACGGGTGGAGTGCACGCTCTGTCCACACCATTGCCGGATTGCTGAGGGCAAGACGGGTATTTGCCGTAGCCGAAGGAATCAGGGCGGCGTGCTCGTGAGCGAGGTCTATGGCAAGCCTTGTTCGTTGGCCATTGACCCGATAGAGAAGAAGCCGCTGTACCATTTCCATCCTGGCACGACGTGTCTATCGCTGGCCTGTACGGGTTGTAACTTCCGCTGTCTGAACTGTCAGAACCACGACATTTCGCAGGTCGCTCCCGCTGATGTCAATCATTACGAGCTCTCGCCTGAGGACGTGGTTGCGCTATGTCTGAAACATCATTGTCCTGGCATCGCCTACACCTATACCGAGCCGCTGACCTATCTTGAATATATTATTGATTGTGCGCGGCTGGCGCATGAGGCAGGTCTTTGGAACATCCTCGTCACGGCGGGCTATGTCTGTCAGGAACCGTTGGCCGACCTGTTGCCGTATCTCGATGCTGCCAACGTCGACCTCAAGTCCTTCAGCGACGATATCTATATGAAGGTAAGCGGTGGCCATCTGCAGCCCGTCCTCGATACCATCCTCGCCATGAAGCAGGCGGGCGTGTGGGTGGAAATCACCAATCTCGTTATTCCAGGGGTTAACGTCCGGAGCAGCGAGGGCCATCGAACTTGCTCAGATGGCCGAGTCGTGACGGAGGTCGCCGAAGGCAACGACGACCTCGATATGATTCGTCAGATGTGTCGCTGGCTGAATGAAAACGGCCTCGCTGAGGCTCCTTTGCATTTCAGCCGTTTCTTCCCTCGCTACAAGATGCAGGACATACCTCCCACGCCCATCGCGACGCTAAAGGCCGCCAAGCGTACCGCCGAGGAAGAAGGCATCAAATATGTGTATTTGGGCAACCTACCTTTGCACCCGATATGCTGACAGAACAGACAATAGAAAAGCTGCGGATACTCGCAGAGTCGGCGAAATACGACGTATCGTGCTCGTCGAGCGGTACCGTGCGCAAAGGTAAGCAAGGTATGGTAGGCTCTACGGTTGGCGGTGTGGGCATCTGCCACTCGTTTGCTGATGATGGAAGGTGTATCTCGTTGCTGAAGGTGATGCTGACGAACTACTGCATGTACGACTGCGCCTACTGCATCAACCGCCGTTCGAACGACATCAAACGGGCAACGCTCTCTGTCAGCGAACTCGAGGAAATCACAATGGAGTTCTATCGTCGCAACTACATCGAAGGGCTCTTCCTGTCGAGTGGTGTGGTGCGCAATCCCGACTACACCATGGAGCGGCTGGCCGCTATTGCCCGCGACCTCAGGACGGTGCATCGCTTTAATGGTTACATCCACCTGAAGAGCATCCCTGGCTGTTCGCAGGAACTGCTCAACGAGGCTGGCCGCTATGCCGACCGCATGAGCGTGAACATCGAGATTCCCAAGGAGGAGTCGCTGAAACTGTTGGCGCCAGAGAAGGACCACAAGAGCGTGTTCCAGCCCATGAAACTCATCCAACAGGGTGTGCTGGAAAACAAAGAGGACCGCAAGAAGTACCGCTATGCGCCAAGGTTTGTGCCAGCGGGCCAGTCGACGCAGATGATCGTGGGAGCCACGAAGGAGACGGACAAGGATATTCTCACGATGTCGTCGATGCTCTACGGTCAGCCCACGATGCGACGCGTCTATTACTCCGGCTACATCAGCGTCAACACCTACGACCCACGACTGCCCGTGCTCAAACAGCCGCCCTTGGTGCGTGAGAACCGCCTCTATCAGGCCGACTGGCTGTTGCGCTTCTATCACTTTAAGGTCGATGAAATTGTCGACGACATGCACGCGAACCTCGACTTGGAGGTGGACCCCAAACTTGCGTGGGCCTTACGGCACCCTGAAGCCTTCCCTGTGGATATTAATACCGCTGATTATGAACAACTATTGCGCGTGCCAGGCCTCGGCACCAAGTCGGCCTATCTGATTGTCAACTCGCGTCGTTTCAATCGCCTGACGTCCTACGACCTGCGCAAGATGGGCGTGGTGATGAAGAAGGCGAAGTACTTCATCACCTGCAACGAACTGACCTCGCAGTTCTCACAGCCCATCATCGGCATCAACGAACTCCATCCTGAGCGCCTCCGTCCCCTGCTCATCAGCAAGGCCCAACAAAAGCGAGCTGCTGCCGAAAGGCAACTCTCCTTCGATTTCAAAGACGATACTGAACAATAAGACTGGATAAATGAACTTTTTTTCTATAACGTATGGATGCAAAACGAATATTGAATTACCTGAAACAGCTGATGGCCAACAACAACCGCGAGTGGTACTGGGCCAATAAGGCAGAGTATGACGCCATTAGGGCAGACTTTGAGGAAGGCGTGAAGCTGGCGATTGGAAGGATTGCCGGCTTCGACCCGTCGATTGCCCATCTGAGCGTGAAGGACTGCACCTACCGCTTCAATCGCGACACGCGATTCTCGAACGACAAGTCGCCCTATAAGAACCACTTGGGGGCTTACATCGCCGCTCACGGCAAGAAGGCGCTACACGGAGGCTATTACCTGCATCTGGAGCCAGGCCATTGTATGGTGGCCTGTGGCAACTACTGGTTGCCCACAAATATCCTGACCTCATGCCGAAACGAAATCATGGCCAATGCCGACGATTGGCTGAAATGTGTGGAGAACAAGGCATTCCAGAAGTATTTCGGAAGTCCGCAAGCCAGTAGTTTCAAGACGCCTACGGACGTCTCTTCGTGGGACCAGCCACAGGGTTTCGGACTGGAAAAACTGAAGACCTGCCCCTCGGGATTCCCTCGCGACTGGGCGCACATCGACTATCTCCGAATGAAGGACTACTGCTGTTGGCACCAGGTGCCTGACGATTTCTATCAAGGTGAAAAATGGCTTGACGAGATTGAATCCATGTTCAAAACCGCCAAGCCCATGATGGACTTCATCAATTCAGTCATTGACGATTACGAGTAACCGGATGCCCCAATGCAAGCACGTTGCGAAAAATTTCGCATAACATTTGGAAGCTTCATCATGCAAGAGCTCGCGTCCTAAATGACTTTTCTGGATAAAAGTTTGGTGGTTAAAAGATATTTGACTATCTTTGCACCAATAACAAATGAACAGCAGGAGCATCCCTGTAATTCAACATATAGAAATATGGATATACAGAAATATATTAATTACTAAAACTTATGCGAAGAATTTTGAATTTGTTTTTGCTGTTCTGCCTGCCATTGATGGCGATGGGTGAGGAGATCAGTCAGCAACAGGCAAGGGAAAAGGCATGTGCCTTTATGCAACAACTGCAAGGCCGGAGGGCTCAGGCTCTTGGCAGTGTCAATCAGAACGTACAACCCGTGGAAATGGGATTACAATCACTCTACGCTTTCAACTGCGAGGGCGGGGGCTATGTCATCGTCAGCGGTGACGACGCCACCACGCCCATCCTGGGCTATTCACCAGACGGGGTGTTGAATGTGGACGAGATGCCGGCGAACCTCCGAACATGGCTGGAGGGCTATGCCGACCAGATTCGCAGACTGCAACGGGGAGAGGCAAAGGCGGCTACACGCAGAGCTCCTGTTGCCCGTGCTAAGATAGAGCCGCTGGTCAAAGCACAATGGAACCAGCGCGAACCCTACAACTGGGAATGTCCGAAGGATATGGAAGCCGGCGGTGCGCCGTCTGCCTCAGGCTGTGTGGCTACGGCTATGTCGCAAGTGATGTTCTTCCACAAGTGGCCGCAGGAGGCTACAACGCCCTATACGACCCCTGGCAAGAAGGACGTACCTTCCACTACGTTTGACTGGGAAAATATGTTGCCCGTGTATGAAGAAGGGAAATACACGGAGGCACAGGGTAATGCCGTTGCCCATCTGATGCGATGGGCAGGCTGGAGCGTTGACATGCAATATGCAGCCGCCATGTCGGGTTCTGCGACGGGACGCATCGAGAGAGCCATGCGCCTGTGTTTCGGCTACGACAAGAATGTGCACTGGGTGAACTATGGCGACTATTCGTTAGACGGGTGGGAAGAGCTGATATACAACGAACTGGCTAACAACCGTCCCGTCATCTACAACGGCTACAACTCGAACCATGAGGGACACAGCTTCATCTGCGACGGCTACGAAGACGGCAAGTTCCACTTCAACTGGGGATGGGGCGGCAAGGCCGATGGCTTTTTCGAAATCCGCGTGCTCGAACCCTCCTTCTCGGGTACGGGCGGCAGCACGGTGAATCTCAGCTGGTCGGACCTGAACGATGCTACCATCGGCATTCAGAAACCTACCGACGATGCAGCGATAGACTATCCTGCGTGTACGGAGACCAACGAGGGAATGTTCGTCTGGGGTCCTATGGAGCTGACGCGAAATTCGACGAAAGAGGCCTTCCCCCGCCTACGGATCCACTTCTACGTCTCCGGTGCTGCCAGCGCCACCCTCAACCAGTGGGCTTACCGCTATGCACTGCTGAAGGGTGACCATATCCACTGTATGCTCTGGGGAGGCAGGAATAGGATTGAGGCTAATATGGTGGATCTGATAACAAGATGTAATTTCAGCGTGGTACTGCCCGATACGCTGTCGGACGGCGAATACCGCATGGTGCCGATGCTTGAAACCGGTCAGGCACCGACTATCAAGGACGTGCTTCCAAACTCCAAGAGGAATTACATCAGTGTCAAGGTGGAGGGTACTAAACTGACTCTGAAGAATTATCCGGAGGTGCACCTGGAGGTGACTAATCCCCGTAAGACATATTTTGAAGACGACGGGGCGGTGAACACCATCACCTTTAGCGTCAAGAATACAGGGCAGGAGGAATACATAGGCTATATCAACCTGTATAAGCCTGAGACGCAAGTGGTATGGAGCTATGAACGCGTGCGCCTCTATCCTGGCGAGACGCGCGACATCAAGGTGACGGCGAAAGGAAAGAAAACCCAGGGATACAACGAGCTGCTGCCTGATGATGAAATCAGTGTCTATGCAGACCGCTCGTTTGTGAACTGTCTCTACGGCAAGAAAATCGAGCCCCAGCGATACACCCTCACCAATCTGACGATTAACGGGAAATACATTGACCACGAAAAGAAAATCGTCAAGGGCAACCAGCTGAAGGCGTCGGTCAGCGTGACCAATTCGACGGATGCGGAATTTCGCCAGTTTGGAGAATTCCTGATATTGAACGCCGATAGCCTTTATGAGGAAGCTTCCCTACATAGGAAAGAGATGGCATTAGGAGCAGGACAGACTTACGCAGCAGAAGGTGAACAGACCATCAATGCCAGATGGAAAAAGGTGGTATTCAGCTTCAGATTCAAGCATGGCGGATTCATCAATGACGAAATCTTCACCGATGTCTATACCGTACAACCAGTCATCTATACCTTCACGAAAGACGGGGAGGAGCGGCGACACGACGAATGCGAGGTGTTTGAGACCCCGGAAGACGCCATGCTCGTCATGCTCCAGAACACGAAGGTGAAGCAGGTGAAGCCCAACCAGAACCCCAACACTATCTATTTTACAAGCAATCCCCGCCCAGCGGGTCTTGACGAGGCCTTGGTGGTGAGCAATACTGATAATATGCTCATATTCAACACAGCCTACGATGCGTTCTTTACGAAAGACGAGATTCCCACATTCGTGGCGGAGGCCGGCATCCAGCATACCTTTACAGCTGAGGAAACCAACTGCTGGCTCCCCTTGGCATTCCCCTATAACAACCTCATGGGCGATGAAGTGAAGGACGCGGCTACCGGTGAGGATGTCACCAGCAAAATCAAGTTCTATTCATTATCTACCGACCTCCAGGACA
>Ga0310695_10008514_pt1 | contig 15828 bp, 17 predicted proteins | sample RumenRJG_04DNA_FD_203882 | JGI IMG/M metagenome (GOLD analysis project Ga0310695, IMG submission 203882) | Bovine rumen microbial communities from Lethbridge, Alberta, Canada - RJG_04 (v2) (version 2) | ecosystem: Host-associated > Mammals > Digestive system > Stomach > Rumen | place: Canada...
GCATTTCACGGCACGTGTCTTAAAAAGAACGATATCTTAAACGATAAAATCGTACCTTTTAAAATCCCGGGTTAACATGGAAAAATGTCATGTACTCCTATCTGCATGTGAGTTATTCGCATTCATTCCTTTCGCTGTGAATTCAATCAGCTCCGGAGGAGCCGCGCGGTATTCAGTGGGCGAAATGTTATATTTATGCTTAAATGCCTTTGAAAATGACAGCGCGTCATTGTAGCCGACAGCAGCCGCAATGTGACCGACCGGCATGTCCGACCCCCGCAGCAGCTGCGCCGCGCGCTCCAGGCGGACCTGGATCAGAAATGCCTGGGGAGACATTTTCATCTCCCGCTTGAAGGTATTGGACAGGTAACTCCGGTTGATGCCGATCCTGTCCGCGATATCCGATATTTTGAGTTTTGTGTTATACATACTCAAAATCAGATCTCTGGCCATTTTTACATAGATAATATCCGAGTATTTCTTTTCCGCATTGTCTGTCTGATTATATTCCATCATGACTGCCATGAACTCAAAGAAGGCCGACGTCCTCTTCAGCTCATTCACATATGTCAGCCGCCTTGCATCAAAGATGCGCTCCATGCAGGTGCTGAGTATATCCGCGTTCCCCATCGGAATGACCGGGTTTTCCCTGGTAAATCCGATTCTCTCTACTGTTTCTTCGGCGGCAAATCCATTGAATCCTACCCACATATAAGACCATGGATCCTTCATGTCCGCCCTGTAATAGGTCCGGACACCCGGATAAATCAAAAAAGCACTTCCCCCGCAAACCTCGAATTCCTTTCCCTGAACCCTGTAATTTCCTCTTCCGGAGGTAACAACATGAATCAGATAATTTCTCCTGATGAAAGGCCCGAAAAACCAGCCGGGCGAACAGTTCTCTTTTCCGCAGTAGGACAAATTCAGCGAGTTCATGCCCCCTATGCCGGAAGTCCGCTGAAGATCCTCCAGGCATTTATAGTTCAATGCTTCTGTATAATGAACCAGTGTATTTTCCATTGGATGCTCCTTTTAGGAATCCTTCCGCGTTTGGCAGTATTCTTTTGTAAAATACCCTGTTTTTGAAGCAAAACACTATCAGCTGCGAATACCTTTCAGGGGTAGCCTTTTTGGATGAATACTGTTTTCTCTGTGCGAATATCAGCATTTATATCAACAAATGTTTACAAAATATGGATTATTTTTGTCATTTGTACCTGCTCCCGCCCACATTGTATACCCTCCCTCCGCTGAATATCAATAAGGGCAGGCAAATTTTGTTAACCGGTTACTTTTACGCGTTACAGTTCAGGCCATGCTGAATACAATACGCCTTTTCTTCCTCTTTCATTGTGTAGTATATTTTATTGTGTAATATAATGACCCGGCATGGTATCACACGGCTGTCACGGAAATACGACGGATGTTTTTGAGTAATATGAAAGAATCTGAAAAGGAGCGATTGGCAGTAAGATGGAAGAAAGAAAGTGGTGGAAAGAAGCAGTCATCTATCAAATATATCCGCGGAGTTTTGCGGACAGCAGCGGCGACGGAATCGGGGATCTGAACGGAATCACCGCGCATCTGCCTTATCTGCAGAAGCTGGGGGTGGATGTCCTGTGGCTGTCCCCGGTCTACCAGTCCCCCAATGACGACAACGGATACGACATCTCAGATTATCGGGCGATCATGAAAGAATTCGGCACAATGGAGGATTTTGACCGCCTGCTGGCGGAGGCACATGCGCTCGGCCTCAAGATTGTCATGGATCTGGTGGTAAACCACACATCCGACGAGCACCCCTGGTTCATCGAGAGCCGCAGTTCCAGGGACAGTGCTTACAGGGACTACTATATTTGGAAAGAACCCCGGGACGGGCGCGAGCCCAATAACTGGCCATCCTGTTTCTCCGGCTCCGCCTGGGAGTACTGCGAAGAGACAGGCATGTACTACCTGCATCTTTTTTCAAAAAAACAGCCGGATCTCAACTGGGAAAACCCGCAGGTGCGGCGGGAAGTCTATGACATGATGACATGGTGGTGTGAGAAAGGAATCGACGGTTTCCGCATGGACGTCGTGAGCTTTTTCAGCAAGGATCAGCGCTTCCCGGACGGGGCCGCCGCGCCGGGAGAAAAATACGGGGACTTCGGGCCCTTTGTGATCAACGGTCCCCGCATTCATGAGTTTCTGCGGGAGATGAACCGCGAGGTCCTCTCAAAATACGATCTCCTGACAGTCGGCGAAGCCGCCGGCGTCAACATCGAAGAGGCAAAAAAATACGCCGCGGCGGACGGCTCGGAGCTGAACATGGTCTTCCACTTCGAGCACACCGACGGGGCGGCGGCGGATCAGAAGGTTGTCGGGAAATGGGATCACGGAAAGCCCCGCATGCCCGTCATCCGTCAGATCCTGAACAAATGGCAGCTGGAACTGGAGGGAAAGGCCTGGGGAAGCCTGTACTGGGACAACCACGACCAGCCCAGGGCGGTCTCCCGCTTCGGGAACGACGCCCCCGACTGGCGCGTCCTCTCCGCCAAGATGCTGGCCACCTGCCTGCACCTGCAGAAAGGGACGCCCTATATCTACCAGGGCGAAGAGCTGGGCATGACCAACACCCCCTTCGCTTGTCTCGAGGACTGCCGGGACATCGAATCCATTAACGCCTACCGCCAGTATGTGACAGAAATGAAGATCATCTCAGGAGAGGAGATGATGCAGTGCATCCGCACCATGGGCCGCGACAACGCCCGCACTCCGATGCAGTGGGACAGCTCCGCCAATGCAGGCTTCACCACCGGCACCCCCTGGATCATGGTCAATCCCAACTACACACAGATCAACGCGGAGGCGGCCCTGGCGGATCCGGACTCGGTTTTCTACTATTATCAGAAGCTGATCCGCCTGCGCCATGAACTTCCCATCATCGCCTACGGAAGATTCGAACCCCTTCTGGAGGACAGCGACGCCATCTACGCCTACAGGCGCATCATGGACGATCAGATTCTCCTTGTCGCCTGCAACTGGACCTCCGCCGAACAGCCCTGTGCCCTGTTCACACCAGATCCTGCGGAGGCATCCTCTAATACACTTACAGAAGCTGTACAGGATACATATGCAGCCCCGCCGCAGGAGCTCATTTCCAACTACAGCGCGCACAAATCCGGCATTCTGCAGCCCTACGAAGCACGGGCTGTGCTGTACAGAATAAATTGACGGGTATTTTTAACGTGTTTACCCATATAACAACCGCAGGGACGGTCCTTTCTTTTCTGTCCCCCTGTTTCATGAAAACAGGGGGTCGGAAACAAAAGGACCATCCCCTTGCACACATGAAAACAGGGGACGGCCCCAAAAGGACCGTCCCCTTACACATCCCTTACACAAGCGGAAACATCAGCTCGACCCTGAATGCCTTGTCTTTACATTCAGATTGACAGCTTCCGCCCATCTCCTTCATCATGCTTCGTATACTCTGAATACCTATTCTGTTTCCCTCCACTGTTTCATCCGTCACTGCGATCCGGTTTTGGAACAAGAGCCCGATTGCATCCTCTCTTTCCACCTCCTCAATTTTGATCGGATATTCCGGATCCGCATATTTCACAATGTTCGACATGATGTTATCCATAATGCGGACAAGATAATCTGTATTGTAACGAATCTGTACGGCTGCCCACCGGACATGCATCTCTGTACGAAAACCTCTTTGTTCCAGATAGCAGCTGGTTTCAGAAAGAAGCTCATAAAACACTTCTGAGAAGGAATCTTCTTCCAGATCTGTTTTTGTTTCTTTACATGTGCCGAGGGAATAATTCAAAAGGCTGTCTGTCCTTTCCTTGAGCTGCTGTGCCTTTTGATCAATCTTTTGTATATACTGTATTTTTTGATTATCATCTTTTGTTTTTCCTGCCAGCAGTATTTCCGCATACAACATGATGGCTGTGACCGGTGTCCGAAGATCATGCGACATTTCCGTGATGACCTGCTGATGGTCACGGATCATCTCCGCTTCTCTTTTCTGACTGTCCAGGAAGGTTCTCCTCATGCTGTCAAGACCTTCTGCCAGCACGGACAGTTCATCGCAGCCTCTTACTGTGATCGGACAGCTCAGACAGCCTCCCTCAAGAACCTCAACTTCATCACTAAGCTGACGGATATAGCTCATCTTTCTTCGAATACCCAACAGTACAATCAACAAAAAGACCAGAAAACTCAATCCTGTTTCAAACAATTGAACACAGCTGTAGACCTGATAGTTCCATGCGCCGGAGATCATGATCTCCGCAATCCCGTCTTCAAAGATAATCGTATCGTACTTGATCCAATCATAATCTGCGGCCGCGATTTCCTGGTCCCAGATCTGCTGATCCGGGTATGCCGAATCAAACACCTGAATCCCGTCCTTGTAGATACTCAGAGAAAGCAGCTTCTGCTCCTGTACCCATTTATATATTTTCTCCGCATCCCGGGAATGAATCCTGTTTTCCGTAATGTACTCCTGAAATCCGGCGACTGCTTTCCGGATCCGGGTCTCGACGTAATCACTCTCCTCCATATAGCGCCCGACCGGGTACTCACTCACCTGGTCCAACACAAAAAAGAATCCGATGGCGGCCACTGTCGCGACAATCAAGAGGATCATCATTTGAACATATATGGAATGCCCTTTATGAATGTACCGTTTCAAAGCGATATCCCTTCCCCCACAGGGTCTTAATATATCTCGGATTCTTGGGATCCTTTTCTATCTTCGTGCGCAGCTTCCTGATATGTACCATCACCGTACTGTTGCATGAATAAAAATACGGCTCCTCCCAGATACTTTCGTAAAGATTCTGTGCTGAAAAGGTTTTTCCGCTGTGCTGCATCAGGAGCAGGAGGATTTTGTATTCGATATTGGAAAGCTCTATTTCCCTGCCTTCGACATATACTTCATTAATCAGCCGGCTGATCCTTATCCCTGCGCGTTCCAGGTATTCATTGCAGTCAGTTTCTTCAGACCTGCTGCCCATGTAAACCCTGTATCTTCGTATCAAAGCTTTCACTCTGCCCAGTAGTTCAGCATAGGAAAAAGGCTTTGTCAGGTAATCATCTCCTCCTGCCATGAGCCCGATCAGTTTGTCGGATTCCTGCGATTTTGCCGTCAGGAAGAGGACCGGTACATTGGAAATCTTCCTGATCTCCTCACAGGTTCGAAGACCTGTCATTCCGGGCATCATAATATCCAGAATCACAAGGGAAGTATCTTCTTCCAGCCGCTGCAGACCTTTCTTTCCGTTTTCAGCTTCCGTGACTGTATACTGCTCACTCTCCAGGAGGATCCTTATTCCTTCCCGAATATCTTCATCGTCTTCAATGATCAGAACCTTGGTCCCCGTCATTTCCCGTCTCCTCTTAACTCTTTCAGATATTTTTCGGCTTTTTTCTCATAGACAAGGCTTTCTTTTGCCCAGGACGCAAAGGCCGGATCCCCGCGATGATCCGGCAGGTCGTATTTTTCAGACAAATAATCACCAAGATACTTCGTCACTTTTTCCGCTCCTGAGAAGTTCAGATGATCTCCTTCGTCCAGACTGTCCGTCTTCCAATTGATCCCGACTTCCTTCAGAAGAAGATTCATATCAAGCCAGTCCAGAGAATTCTTCTTCACATAGTCAGAAACAGCCTTGTTTCTCGCATAATCATAATTGACCGGAGAAGGGGCTCCGATCAAAAGCAGCTCTGCGCCGGACTCTTCGCATAAGCTGATAATATTATCCATGTGTGTTAAAACCGTGTTCTGCAGCTTTATCTTCTTCCGTCTCTTTTTCATGTAGTCCCCTTTTTCGTAGGGTTTTACTCTACAGCGGACAATAAATCCTTTATAGTATTCAGGGTTATGCTTTTTCCTGATGATCAGGGACTTCCATATATCATGTCCCCTGAAGACCGGTGCATACTGGTTCAATATGGTCTCTATTCCATCGTTGAGAGCTCTCACTTTACGTTGGGGGCGAAACAGCACATCTGTCTCCAGAATGACCAGCCGGGGCGTCTGTGTGCGCAGCACTGTTCGCAGCATTTCTTCTGTTTCTCTTATTTTCTGACCCCACTGTCCGCACACATAGGATGTGAAGCCATGCGCTTTCCACAGCTGCATAGGCGAGACAGATGTATAACTAAGGCTGTCCCCCACTATAAGCACATCAATACTGCCCGCCGGTTCGCGCCGGACACGGTACATACTCCGATCCCTCGAAGGGACAATACGGTCGTTGTTCAACATGACCCTTTCGGTTTTTGATGAAATCAGCCCGAAAAGAAGAAACAATATCAAAAAAAATGCTATGCTGCCTCTCCAGTCTCCCCGATTTCTCTTAAAATCCCGCATAAATCAAATCCACTTTCTGATATCCGACTCCGTAAGCACCGAAAATGATAACCGCAAAAATCAACCCGTAATATACCGCCCATCGGATCGGAAGATACGTTTTTTGAAGACATATGATCACAGAGCCCCGCTTTTCTTTGATTATCCCGACAACCATCACAATCATGCATCCAACGATCACTGCCAGGTAGTCCGCCTGATCCAGGCCAAGCTTCAGCCAGACATCTCCCTGAAGCTGCTCAATCGAAACCCCCTGAAGAATTCTGCGGAACATCTCTATCCCGTTTCTGAGTCCTTCAGCGCGGAAAAAGAGTTCGCCGACAATAATGATGACCCAGGTCTTAACAATGCGGATTGCTTTATACCAGACAGCCTCTTTGCTGATATGGAGTCTTTTCAATGTTTTGTCCCGCAAGGGATCGAAGATGGCTGTCAGCAGCAGAACCGTAAAATAATACATTCCGTAAAAAATATAGCTCCACCGCGGCCCGTGCCATAGACCGTTGCACAGCCAGACCGGAAAAAGCGCAAGGGCAAGAGTCCCTGTCTTTGCTGCGCTTTTCCCAAAGCGTGCCTTTGCAAACCTGCTCCATCTTTTTACCGGCGCAGAAACAGATACAGGGAAAAACACATACGTGCGGAACCAGACCCCCAGTGAAATATGCCACCGCCGCCAGAAGTCCGCTGCGTCCACAGCAAAAAACGGCTGACGAAAATTCTCCGGCAGGATAATTCCGAACAACCGTCCGCTTCCGATCACTATGTCCATACAGCCTGAAAATTCCAGATACAGCTGTATTGTATAGGCAGCCGCAGCTGCCGCGATCATTGCACCTCCATACTCTGTGTAATTGTCAAATATTTTTCCCACCAGGACATTTAATCTGTCAGCGATGATCATCTTTTTAAAGAGTCCCCACAGAATTCTGACGCACCCTTCTGAGAGATTTGCTGCCCGGATCGGGGCTCCTTTCCACAGAGACTCTGTTGTCTGTCCATAGGAACAGATGGGCCCTTCCATAATCTGTGGAAAAAACCCGAGAAAAAGCGCAGTCTTCCCCGGGTTCGTACTGACCTCTGCCCTGCCCCGGTAAACATCGACCATATACCCGATTGCCTGCAGGGTGTAAAAGGAGATTCCTAAAGGGATAAGTCTTTTTCCCGGATCCAGTTCGGGGAGAATCCCTGTCACCGCCGAAATGCGATTCAGGTTGTCCGCAAAAAAGCCGGAATACTTTACATAGCCCAACAGACAAAGCAAAGTCATAATACCGAAAACAAGGATTTTTTTACATTCAGACACCTGTTTTTCACGGGCCGGAACCGACTCGGTTTTTTCATGAGCCGGAATGGATGCCTGTTTTTCACGAACCGGAACCGACTCGGTTTTTTCATGAGCCGGAATGGATACCTGTTTTTCGCGAACCGGAACCGACGCCTGTTTTTCACGGGCCAGGGTGATCAGCACACATATATAATGCGTAAACAGGGAGCTTGCTGCCAGCCAGAGTGCCATCCTGCCGTCAAAGGTCCAAAGAAAGGCATACTCGGCCAGAAGCAAAACCAGCCACCTTGCCTTTCCCGGAGCAAATTGATAAAGGCACAGCACCAAAGGCAGAAAAACAAATAAATACGACACTGTATGATAAGCCACATCAATTCTCCCGAAGCCGGCAGATCATTTTCCACATTGCATCTACCGAATTAAAATTTTCCGGAGTGATCTCTTCCGCCCGGATTTCTATGTCAAACGCATTCTCCAGATCTGCGATCATAGTGATGACTGTAAGAGAATCCAGGATCCGGTCATCGACCAGGCTTGTCTCATTTTCCCAATCTATGTCATCATCAATTTCCTCTAAAATAATGATCAAGGTCTCCATTTTTTATCTCCTTTTCCATATTCCATAAAAATGTGGGCTGCTCGGCCCGGATTAGTTTCCAGCCGTTTCGACTGCTGTATACAGCGACTTTTGGAAGGGAATGACTGAGAAAAAGCGCCATTCCTTCTGTCATGGCATACGCGCCGGCACGCTGAAAAATCAACACATCTCCATATTTCAACTCCTGTATTTGAGCGTTTCTGATCAGTACATCGTTACCGGTACACAGCGATCCGCAGATCGTCCATTCCTGCAGATCCGCCGACTCTCTCTGCGGGCTTACCAGCAGATGGGGATAATACATTCCTTTGATCTGTCCGTCGTAGTGAAGCTGATGAATTCCTCCATCGACGATGCAATAGTTTTTCTGATCGTTGGTCTTAAGATCCTTGACCCCTGTCAGATAATATCCGGCAGGAGCAGCCAGATATCGCCCCATCTCCAAAGTCACTCTGCCTTTCCACTTCATCTCACTTATTGCCCTGCACAAGACATCCATATCTTCTGCCCTTTTGTCCGTCTGTCCTATAAAGTAAGGCATTTCAATTCCCGGCCCGTACTCAAGATCCGGAATCGTCACCCCATACTCCTTCTCAAGTTCGCCCAGAAACTGATCGATCCGGCACAATTCCTTCCGGAAAGTTTCAGAGGACCGTTTTTGTGTTCCGGAAAAGAAATGTAGTCCTTCAATCTTCACGAAGGGACATATTTTTCTGACAGCAAACAGATCTTTTATCATTTGTTTATCCATACCGAACTGATTGCCGCTGGTCAGCCGCAGAAAAACCCGTACAGGCTCTTTGTGCTCCTGGCACCATTTCGCGATATGGCAAAACTGATTCCTGGACTCCACACTATATATGCAGGCCCTCCGCTGTTCTTCCATGATTCTTTCCAGATTCCTGCGCTCCTTCAGTACGCCCGAAATCAGCAGCTTCCTGGCCGGAATCTGAAGCTCCCGGCAGATTTCATATTCTCCCATGGAGCAGACTTCAATACGATCTGTAAGCTCCGCCATCTGTCTTACTAAAAAAGGATTCGCCTTCATGGCAAAACAGATCTGCGCTGTTCCATCTGTCTTTTTTCGAAGCCGCGAAACAGTTTCAGTAATCTCATCCAGATCAAACACATACAGGGGTGTGCCATAATTAACAATGCCGTATTCCAATTCATCTATTGTCATCATATCTGCCTCTCATATCAAAGCGCCTTGCGCTGAGACACCCGGGGAGAAATTAACGAAGGTACTTCCACCGATGAGATCAGCGGCGTCTGCGGCGCTTCGTCGAAACTTTTTGCGGAGGTGCTTTCTCCAATGGGATCGGCGGCGTCTGCGGCGCTTCACCGCAGACTATTGGTATGACAAAAGCGCTGTCGTGCGTTTTTGTCATACCTGTGGCTGTGACCTCCTGTCTGACGTCATCCCGGGCTTCCTGATTGCTCACACAGGCACGGAGTTCTGCCGGCTCCGGTCTGCAATCTGTTCTTCAATAACTGTGTGCGGTCGGTTTTCCCGTTTTTGTTCAAGGGAATCTTTTCCACCCGGATAATCTTTTTCGGAATCATATAGGAGGGAAGCCTCTTGCGGATCTGGCTGCGCAGCATCTTCTGGTCAGCTGGTCCACAATAGTATGCCATCAGATTTTTGCGTTCTTTATCCACTATACAGCAGGATCTGTCAACTCCCTGCACCTGGTTCAATATATATTCCACTTCCTCCGGCTCGATCCGGCGTCCCATGATCTTTATCTGAAAGTCTTTCCTGCCGCAAAAATAAAACTCTCCGTCAAATCCCTGGTACCCCAGATCTCCGGTCATATAATAAATCTGTCCGTCCGCATCTTTTAGAAAGCGTTTGCCTGTTTCTTCAGGCGCATGATAGTATCCATCCGACAGGGATTCACCTGTCACACATATTTCTCCGGAGACTTCTTTCTCCCGAATCACCTGGCCATTTTCATCCACGAGAAATACTTTTCTTCCGGCAAAAGGCTTCCCGATCGGTATTTTTTCGTCTTCGGCAAAGACCCTGTCGATTCGATAATATGTGCAGTTGCAGGTAATCTCTGTCGGACCATAGAGATTGATAAATTCTGCTTTCGGAAGTGCTGTCTGCCACAGCCGCAGCTGCCTGACCGGCATCACTTCCCCACTGAACATGACTTTTTTCACATATACCGGAATCCGATATTGAAGGCCCCTCAACGATGAGATCAGGGTCAGGGCGGAAACCGCCCAGATCAGAACTGTAATTCGCTTTATACACAGATAGTCCAGAAGATGGGGAGGCGACACAAACAGTTTCTGAGGAATCAGCACAAGTGTTGCGCCGGTAAAAACACAGGAATATATATCTTTCACAGAGACATCAAAATCAAACGGAGCCTGGTTTCCAATCCGCTCGACCTCTGTTATTCCGAATGTTTCGGTAAAATGCGTGATAAAATCAATCACCGCCCTGTGACTGACCGCAACACCTTTGGGTTTGCCTGAAGAACCGGATGTAAACAGACAATACAGGAGATCATCCTCTCCGGATTCCCTGCGTATCTTTTTTAGCGCATCCATGTCAATTCCCTCATGCAGACAATCCTTCAGCAGGACTTTTTTTCCCTTATACAAATCAGCATCATCGTGAATGTCTTCTTTCCCTTCCACCAGAATAATCTCCGGAGATAATTGGTGTACTATTTCCATGATTCTTCCTTCGGGCTGGGACGGATCGATCACAGTATAGAAACAGCCGGCATAAACCGCACCGAACATTGCTGCGAGCGTGAGCGCGCTTTTTTCCATCAGAATCACAACAGGACTTCCCGGCTGCGTCCTTTTTGAAAACGCTGTGCCTATCCTCCTGGAAAGATCCATCAGTTCTCTCCAGGACATACAGACGCGCCCGTCATCTACTGCAGTTTTCCATGATGTTTTTTTAGCCGTCATTTCCAGATAATCAAGGATATTCGTCATCTCTCTCTCCTGCCGGAACCGACGGGCTGTACCGCCTGTAAGAGTTCGTGTACAGCCCGTCTTTTTCTGTTTACGCTTTTCTGTTCTTTTATGTTTATTCTTTTACTTTCTGCTCATTTTTGTGTGCTGCTGCTCTCTGCTTTTGACCCGGATTTCCGGGTACTGCTTTTTGACCCGGTCGTTGACTTCTGTTGATCTGCACCGCTCCCGGGCTGCGTGCCTGTATTTTGCTGCTTGTTCGCACCGCTCCCGGGCTGCGTGTCTGAATACTGCTGTTTGTTCACACTGCTCCCGGGCTGCGTGTCTGAATACTGCTGTTTGTTCACACTGCTCCCGGGCTGCGTGTCTGAATACTGCTGTTTGTTCACACTGCTATTTGGTTTCACAGTGGTTGAATTCTTATAGCTGGATGAACTACCATTCGTTTTTGTTTTTGACTTCGTATCATTTGTGGTGTTTCCTTGTATACCTGTGCCTTTTTCTGTGGACTGCTCTGTTTTTGTGGCGGCATTTCCTTTCGGAGAACCAGCTCCCTTCTCACTGCCACAGGCTGCCATACTCGCCGCCAACAAACCCACGACCAGTAACACAATCCCTTTTCGATATATTTTTCGAACTTCTGAGTTTAAAAAGCTCATGAGCATTACCTCCTGTCAAATAACCTTTCATCAGAAACTATAATGGTTTTTCAGATTATCAGTCTGATTAACTCTGCGCCTCCTTTTCCTTATTTCAAAAGCTGTCCTGCCTTTGATGGTCCTTATCATAAGCCGCAGTTATTAACAGTTTCTAAATCTGAATCTTAAAAAATCTAAATCCTGCCGACAAGACACATGCTCATTTCTTATATAGACCTTGAGAATTCATGACTTTCTCAAACCGGAACATCTCCCCGCCGTCTTCAAAATCTTCCGTATATCCGGTTTCCGGATCCCGGGGATCAGGATGGAGACCGTTGAAAAACTCTACGATGTGAAATCCACATTTATTAACATAGAAATGGATATTCCTTTTCTCAAAATAGGGGGTACATGTTTCCCACACTTTTGTTTCGGGGTAAAGCGATTCGACGATCTTCCACGCAGCCGTGCCAATGCCTTTGCTGTGGGCATCCGGGCTGACAAACAAAAGCTCCAGATGATTGCGGTGTGTCTTTTCATTGATTTGCAGCACAAGTCCTCCGACAATCTTTCCGTCCTCACGAATCCGGTAAGCAACACCATGATCGATGCTGTTTTCAATGGTTTTTCGGGAAATAATCTCACCGTTTTCCTCAAAGTGAGAGTCTCTTTCTCCAAATTCTTCCATTGCCCCGTATTTGAATGCTCGCTGATTATCAAGAATGAATTGTTCCCGATCATTCCCTGTGAGAAGAGTAAGAGTAATATCTGCCATTTTTTCAACCTCCTTCAACAAAAAAAGCCCGGCAGCAAAAGGCTTTTTAAGCCAATTGTTCCGAGCTCACTCGACATCTTATCCAACAGGCGGCCTGCAAAGCTTTCGCTTTACGATCCCCTACGCTGCGGCGTACTGTCCTCCGATGACCTATATTTAATTACGTGCATATTATATCCTCTTTCAGCCTCTGATTCAAGACTCCACAAGGCCTCGGGTTCAAATCGGGTTCGCGCCGCCCTCTGCCGTCGGACTGGCCCCTTAATCTCCGCACCTTTTTTGTCGAATGCCTGTATCGTGACATCATAAGAGTTCCCCGCCATCAGCGTATTAAAGAGGTATAATCGTTTTAATTGTATTCAGCTTCTTTGGCTTTTCCACGGATAGCTTAAACATATATTCATCCTTTTCCAAATATTTTTTCCATGGCTGCCGGTATTGCCGGGCCGTATTTATCGGTGTATATTTCGGCACCTATGTCTTTTTCTGTCATTCCGACAGAATTGTATATCACAAAGCACGGATAATTACTGTTGTACTTTTCTGTTTTATAGGGCAGATATTCCCAAATAATTGCAATTTTATCTGTCTTTGCATAATTCAGTATTTCATCAAAAACGGTATTTCTTATGTATCCGTCTTTCATTGACTCGGGTGTCTGCAAAAAACCGAGGATAATATAGTCTGCACTGCCGACCGCTTCAATAAGTTCTTGATCAGGCTCTGCACCTTCACTCCATGCCGCTTCGTAGTTGTAACATTCGGTCGCAGCATCGGGGAGAAGCCCCTCGCTTTTCATTCTTTGGAAAGAATGCCCGGCGCTGAACATTTCACCCGCACGAGGCATCCGCCATCATTTCAAGCCCCTGCAGGTACGCCTTGTTCGCCCTGGCAAACCCCTTACCGTCAAGGATGACAGCATCCCCGACTGAAATTGAACCCACACCCCATCTATGATATACTACCTCTAACATAAACCATAGAAGGTAATTTCGTAAACATAAATGATATGTCAGATTATTTAGTAAAAACAAGAGCAGAATGGGATTCGCAATACAGGAACGGTCATTGGGATTATCTGAAGTTCAAGGGCGAAAGGCCCCACTATTCAGCTGTAGCGGAATGCATCCACCAGCATCATCATAATGGCAGCATAGTTGATTTAGGCTGCGGCTTTGGTGAATTATGGAAGTATTTATATGAGGATGAAAAGAAAAAGTATACAGGGATCGACTATTCTGCAGCAGCAATCAAGATGGCAAAGCAATTACAGGAGAATTGCTTTTATCTGTGTGATATTAATGACTATATTCCTTCAGAAAAATTAGAGATAATTGTAATTAATGAGGTGTTGTATTATATTCCCCGTCCGCTTGAAATGCTTAACAAAGTGTTTCATTGGCTTACACGTAACGGCGTTGTTATTCTTTCCTTATATATTGGTCCAAATAAGCAAACAGATTATAATACAATAACCAATAATATTATCACCGGAATAAAAAACAGAAATGATTTCATTATCTATGATGAATCTCTGGTCACAAGCGATACCCAGCCTGAATTGCAATGGAATATTTATGTCATAGGAATTGACCGCGATTGACTTGTTTTTTGTCTGATTGCAGAACAGGATAAACGGATCGATCAGTTGGCAGCATGCTCCATACTTTGCCTTTGTATAATCCGAAACTTTCGTACAAATCCACATAGTTCCAGTTCACTGAGTACCGTGGATAAAGAGGATCCTCCGTCTATAGGATACCGATCAACGCGTTCGTTTCTGCTTCCGTTGTTCACCAGTTATTACATTCTGAAACACAGAGGCATATTTCCCGTTTTAAAATCCATTTGCATAAAACCAGCATCATATGTATTGCTTTCCCGGGCTGTGTCTCTTTCTGAAATATGCTCAACCTGTTCATAAACTTTTCATGCAGCCACGATTTACCACACCTCAATCCTTCAATATTTTCAAAAAAGCATCCAGCCTTGTATTGATATACCCCGCAAACAATCCTTCCATTTTGGAAAGATCATGCCTGACATGATAGGCATCGAAGGCGTTATAATACGCGATCCTGTCAGTGAATTTGATATCAATAGGCGGGTATCCTGCTTTCATCAGCTCCAGGTTCACAAGCAGCCTTCCGGTTCGTCCGTTGCCATCGATAAACGGATGGATCCCCTCAAACTCGATATGAAAACGCGCGAGCTTCGTCACAATGTGATCCCCGTTTGCGGAGTATTCCTGCAAAAGCTGTTCCATCTTCGGTTTGATGAGGTAGGGCTGTACAGGCTCATGATGAGCGCCCATTATGCGAACAGGGACTCGTCTGTAGACACCTCTGTCGTCCTTTTTGTCGGCAAGCACAAGATAATGAATCTGCTTGATGATGCTCTCTGTCAAAGGCGCGTTTTCTTTTACAAGCTCACTGACATAATCAAATGCTTCCTTGTGCCCTACAGCCTCCATGTGATCTTTCAAAGGCTTTTGATCTATCGTCAGACCCCGGAGGACAAGACCAGTTTCCCGGAGCGTCAGCGTATTGCCCTCTATCGCGTTGGAGTTATAGGTGTATTCGACAGCAAACTCCTCGTTGAGTCGCTCCAGTTCTCCTTCTGTCAGAGGTCTTCTCCCATCCAGTTCCTGTTTCTTACGATCAATCTGAGAAAGTATGCTTTCTTTCGATTTGAACCTTCCGTCGGCAGGCTTTTCTGCGTCAATGGGAATCTTCCAGCCACGCCCTTCCTGATACGCCCCGGGGATTTTACCTTCGGAACACAGTACCCGGATCCTTCTGTCAGAAATTCCCCATTTTTCAGCAGCTTCTTTTACAGTTATATAGATAAGCCATCACCTCCAATCTGATCTTCTATTATACCGCTTTATCGGAATAATATCAGCTTTATCGGAATAATACACCTCAAAATATCGGAATATTATAGTAAAATAACGGAATATCATAACTGTATCGGAACAATACAGACGGAGATTGCGGAACAAAATCAGTAGAACCACGGTCTCGACGTGTGCATTTTTATCCAAACCATCCCTTTATTACGGCTGGAATAGATCCTCTGCCGTGATCGTATTTTGTATAATTCCGGAATGAGCATTCTGCACAAGCCCATTGACAGTCACCATTGTCAGGTAGACAGATTTCTTTGTCTTTGTTTCAGAAATAAAGCATTCTCTTTTGTGGAGAAGGTTTT
>Ga0310695_10008518_pt1 | contig 15823 bp, 14 predicted proteins | sample RumenRJG_04DNA_FD_203882 | JGI IMG/M metagenome (GOLD analysis project Ga0310695, IMG submission 203882) | Bovine rumen microbial communities from Lethbridge, Alberta, Canada - RJG_04 (v2) (version 2) | ecosystem: Host-associated > Mammals > Digestive system > Stomach > Rumen | place: Canada...
GATATGGTCTATCTGGTATGCTCAGATTTAAGGGTCCCACTTCCTAATAGAAAACCTCGATACGCATGATCAGCATAAGCATTGGTGTTGGTGAATTTTTTTACCCACCATCATACCCGAAGAGCCATAGATGTGAGTATTTATATTTTTTGAAAGGAGTTGTTCCTATGACTGTATTAAATGAGTTAGATTCGACATGTGGAATATCAGATGATGAATTAACGCAAAGATTTAAAGAAGCAATCAGAATAGACAAAGAGGTAAGAAAGATCAAAGGGTTGCCGGTAGCAAAATATGATGATGAGACTAAAAGGGCATATCTCGAATATCCCGATGGGAGGAGAGAATATGTCGGAGAATAATGCAGTAAAGTTGCCGGAAGTGATTGTGTTTGCAGGACCTAACGGAAGTGGAAAAACAACGATTACCGGAATGGCGAAAACGGTCGGTGAATATATAAATGCCGATGACATAAAAAGAACTACTTTATGCACTGATATTGAAGCGGCTCAAAAGGCTGAAGAATTACGTGAAAAGATGATTTCAGAAAAAAGGGATTTCACTTTTGAAACAGTCCTGTCGACTGATAGAAATATACTGTTGCTCAAAAAAGCAAAAGAACAAGGATATTTTGTACGGTGCATTTATGTTCTTACTGCAAATGCGGATATCAATGTTGCAAGAGTAAGTGCTAGACAGGCTATTGGAGGACATGGAGTACCGGAAGATAAAATACGTTCCCGTTATTCAAAGGCACTTGCATTAATACCGCAGCTTGTTGAAATATGCGATATTCTGCATGTGTATGATAACACAAAAGAGCCGTTCAGAATTTTTAAGAAGAGAAAGGATATTTATTTTCATTGGGAAAATAAGTACTGGGACTTTGAAAAGATTTCAGATCTAACCGGTATAAATGAATATGAAAATTGAGATTAAATTCTCTTAGGCGGCAAGAGATATCAGGCGGAACTGCCGCCAATGTTGTTCTCCAAACAGATAAAGGAGGAACAACATGAAGGAAGAGTTGATGACAGAGGTAATGCAGCAGATGTTGCCTTACCTCGACAATGCTCAGATTAAACAGCTGAGACAAGTGATGGAGCATGCACTTTGTCGCTACGATGTAACTGAGTTGGAGATGAAGTCAGAGGAGGATGACAGTAATAATCTTATAGCAAGGTTTATAGCTGCAAAGCGGATAGAAGGATGCTCGGAAAAGACGCTGAAGTATTACCAGACCACGATAGATGCCATGGTGGTATCTATCGGTAAAGGTGTCCGACATATTAATACGGAGGATTTGCGGACATACCTTACCGAGTATCAGAGCAAAAAACAGTCAAGCCGAGTGACCATCGACAATATCCGCCGTATCCTATCCAGTTTCTATTCCTGGCTTGAGGATGAGGATTACATCATCAAAAGCCCGGTGCGTCGCATACACAAGGTTAAGACGACCAGTAGTATCAAGGAAACCTACTCTGACGAGGACTTGGAGAAGATGCGCGACTGTTGTGAAGAATTGAGGGATTTGGCAATGATTGATATGCTGGCATCAACAGGGATGCGTGTTGGCGAGATGGTTCTTCTGAATCGTGACGATATAAACTTTTCAGAGCGAGAATGTGTTGTGTTTGGTAAAGGCGATAAAGAGCGGATTGTGTACTTTGATGCCAGAGCCAAGTTGCATCTGCAGGAGTATCTTGATAGCCGGAGGGATGATAATCCTGCTCTTTTCGTAACACTGAGAGCTCCACACGAGAGAATACAGATTGGTGGTATTGAACATAGGCTTCGCCAAATGGGAATGCAACTGAACATACCGAAAGTACATCCACATAAATTTCGGAGAACACTGGCAACAATGGCTATTGATAAAGGGATGCCTGTCGAACAGCTTCAGCAGCTTCTTGGACATCAGAGGATAGATACGACCTTGCAGTATGCAATGGTTAAACAGAGCAATGTGAAGCTGGCGCATAAGAAATATATAGGATGAAAGGATGATGCTATGAAACATCTTGAATATCAATTTGATGATGTAGTAATACTTTTCGACAAACAAAGAATTCCTTTGTCATCAATGGAACGATCAAAGAGACAGGGGTCATATAGATATTATGGTGCGCAGGGAGTCATTGACTATATTGACGATTATATTTTTGATGGGGAGTATATTCTACTTGCTGAGGACGGCGAAAATCTTAAATCTAATAAGCAAGACTTAGCACAGTTGGTGGACGGAAAATTTTGGGTAAATAATCATGCCCATATCTTGCAAACAAAAGAAGTTTGCCGACTACGATATTTTTACTTTTGGATTAATAGCCAAAATTTTGCAGAGTATGTGACCGGATCGGCACAACCCAAACTGAGTCAGGGAAGCCTCAAAAAGATGATCATACCCCTTCCGACATTAGAAATACAGGATAAGATTCTAAGTGTTATAACACCTATAGATGAAAAGATAAAGGAAAATATTAAGGTAAACGATAATTTGGCGGGTTAGATATTAACTTCAGAGATATCGAGTTCTCCAGACATTAGCTTTGGAAGAATCGAATCACGAAGATTGGTAAGTTGCACATTTTCATCAATATTTGACGCCATTTTTTTATACATGACTGAAACGGCTTCATCTAAAGACTTCAGTACAGAAAAATCCTTTGGCATCATTAAGGAGTAATCTGGTAACGCCTTTTTGCTCAGATGAAGAACTGTAGTTCCATTCACATAACCTAAACAATGACTTTTGAATTGCTGAGTTTGTAACAAAGCTGCTATTAAAAACTTTGAAACCTGCGGATGATTTGGCAATACCTTAACAACGTCCATTGAAAAAATGATGTCTTCGTAGCCTGAAAAACTAAGTACAGGTTCCGCATTACCTATTACCTCAGCATTTTGAGTAAGGTCAGTATGGGCGACAAGAGTATCAAATAAATCAGCATGGTGTTCTGGCTTCAATTTGCTCGATGGTACGATTTCCTTATATCCATCAAGCTTAAAGCCACCTTTACGATCAAAGTTTTTTATGGTTGCCATTGCCGTTGATGAATCTTGTAGTTCAGCGCCTTTATATGAATAACCGCTTATAAACTGTGCAAAAGATGATAATGGTGTTAATTCCCAATCACTAGGGCAAGTTCCACCAAAAGGTTCATAATTGCTTAACCAAGCATTACATAACGCGCGAATTTGCTCAGCTAAATTATCGTTTATAGTAACGAGGGAGGAATAATAAGTATATGGCTACATTTGAAGAAGAACTAAATTCATTGTTAGACAGGACAAAAAAAATATCTGTCCCAATTATGGATTTCTCATTAGGAGGGGATGTTGATTCTTGTATAGATCCTAGTGAGGATTGGATTAATGATGTCGAAATTTTTTATAATAAATATCTTAAAAATCATGCTTTGGGTTCAAGGATTAAAACCATATTATTTCATAGAACCAGCAGTGCATATACAGAATTGGTGTCTTGTTTAAGGAGTATAAGTCGAGATCAGGATTTTATTAATAAAATGAATGGCGTATCTACGGTTGAAGTTCCAAAGTATAAAGCCAAAACACTTCCAGAATATGATGTGTTTATATCTCATGCCAATAAGGATAAGCTGTCTTTTGTTGATGATCTTAATGAATCATTAAAAAAGTTAGGAGTGTCAATATTTTATGACAAAGAATCTCTTGAGTGGGGAGATAATTGGAAAGAACGGATTTTAGATGGAACAAAGAAAGCGGAATTTGCAATTATAGTCATTTCCGAGAATTTCTTTGATAGAGAATGGACTGAAAAAGAGTTAAGTGAATTCTTAAATCGACAAGACCGAAATGGGCAGAAGTTGATATTACCGATCGTCCATAATATTTCGAATGAAGATTTGAAAAAAAAGTATCCGAAAGTTGCGGACATACAAGCGATTGATTCAAAATCATATACTTGCGATCAGATAGCATTATTATTTGCTAACCAATTAATAAAGAGATTAAAAACTATGTAGTACATACGGGGGATTATTATGACAGCATTTTACACAGAAGCTGATTATGAAAATTCCATAATTGAATTATTCCAAAATATGGGATACCGCTATGTATACGGCCCCGATATAGAGCGGGATTTTTACAGTCCTCTTTATGAGGAGGAGCTCGATGCCGCATTGCGTCGACTGAATCCGACCATGCCGGAGGATGCGATTGCAGATGCATTCTTTAAGTTGAAAAACTTTGAGAATGCAGAGCTTGTTCAGAAGAATGCTGTATTTATGGACTACCTTCAGCACGGTGTGGAAGTAAGATATCTGGTTAAGGGAGAGGAACGTTCCGGGCTGGTGTATCTTGCTGACTATAAGGATCCGGAAAAGAATTCCTTTGTGGTGGCAAACCAGTGGACATTTATCGAGAACAGTAATAAACGCCCGGATGTACTGCTGTTTTTGAACGGTCTGCCTGTCGTATTGATCGAATTGAAATCACCCTCCCGTGAGGAGACGGATGCATCTGAAGCCTATACACAGATCCGTAACTATATGCATGAGATACCATCCATGTTTATATATAACTGTATCTGTGTTATGAGTGATCATCTTACATCAAAGGCAGGAACGATCACTTCCGGTGAAGACCGTTTTATGGAGTGGAAAACAAAGGACGGCAGCTATGAGAATACCCAGTATGCGCAGTTTGATACCTTCTTCGAGGGAATCTTTGAGCAAGAGCGTCTTTTGGATATCATAAGGAATTTTATCTGTTTTTCCAATGAGGGGTTGAAGCAGTACAAGATCCTCGCCGGATATCACCAGTATTTTGCGGTGAATAAGGCGGTTGCATCTACCAAACATGCGACGGAGACGGATGGAAAGGGAGGCGTGTTCTGGCATACACAGGGTTCCGGGAAGTCTCTTTCCATGGTGTTCTATGCTCACCGGTTGCAGGAAGCATTGGACAGCCCTACGATCGTTGTTCTTACGGATCGTAATGACCTGGATGATCAGCTGTATGGACAGTTTGCAAAGTGCAAGGACTTTCTCAGACAGGAGCCGATGCATGCGGAGAGCAGAGCGCATTTGAAAACGCTCCTGGATGGCAGACAGGCAAACGGGATCATTTTTACGACCATGCAGAAATTTGAGGAGTCCGACGAGCCGTTATCTGAACGCCGTAATATCGTGGTAATGGCTGACGAGGCGCACCGTAGCCAATATGGGTTGAAGGAAAAAGTAGATGCAGAGACCGGTAAGATCAAGACCGGAACAGCACGTATCATCCGAAACAGCTTGCCTAATGCGACCTATATCGGATTTACCGGCACACCTATTTCGCTGAAAGATCGAAGTACCAGAGAAGTCTTTGGTGATTATATTGATGTATATGATATGACGCAGGCTGTGGAAGACGGCGCTACACGCCCGGTATATTATGAAAGCCGTGTGATCAAGCTGAAACTGGACGAAGAGACTCTTCATCTGATCGACGCGGAATATGATATCATGGCAAACAATTCCGATCCGGAAGTGATAGAAAAGAGTAAACGCGAACTCGGACAAATGGAAGCGCTTCTCGGAAATGAACAGACTATAGCGTCTCTGGTGGATGATATCCTTGACCACTATGAGAATTACCGTGCAGGTCTCCTTACGGGGAAAGCGATGATAGTAGCGTATTCCCGTGCTATCGCAATGAAGATTTATAACCGTATCATGAAACTGCGCCCGTCATGGACGGAGAAAGTAGCCGTAGTAATGACAGAAAGCAACAAGGATCCGGAGGAGTGGCGTTCTGTTATCGGGAATAAGCGGCACAAGGACGAGCTGGCAAAGAAGTTTAAGGATAATGAAAGTCCTCTTAAGATAGCAATCGTTGTAGATATGTGGCTTACGGGATTTGATGTACCTTCACTTGCTACGATGTATGTATATAAGCCGATGCAGGGGTATAACCTGATGCAGGCGATCGCCAGGGTAAACCGTGTTTTTGCAGATAAGGAAGGCGGTCTTGTTGTTGATTATGTCGGAATCGCCTCGGCACTGAAGCAGGCAATGAATGATTATACCACCCGTGATAAGAAAAATTACGGGGATACGGATGTGGCGAAAGTGGCATATCCGAAATTCCTTGAAGAGCTGTCAGTATGCCGGGATCTTTTCCACGGTTATGATTATTCAAAATTTGCGACCGGAACAGATCTGGAGAGATCCAAGGCGATCAGCGGTGCGGTAAACTTTATTGTTGCAGTAGACAAAGAAAGGGAAAGAGAAGACTTCCTGAAGGAAGCACTTATGCTCAGACAGTCCCTGTCACTGTGTGCCTCACTGGTAGATGAACAGTTAAGGATCGAAGCTGCATTCTTTGAGTCTATCCGCGTACTGGTGATGCGGCTTATGAATCAGGGGGAAGGGAAGAAAATCTCGCTCCCGGAAATGAATGCCCGGATCAATGCTTTGCTTGAACAGAGTATCAAGAGTAATGGCGTGGTCAACCTGTTTTCTGATGTGAAGGGGGAGTTCTCACTATTCGATCCCCATTTTCTTGAGGAAATCGGAAAGATGAAAGAGAAGAATCTGGCAGTCGAGCTGCTTAAGAAGCTTATCGCAGAGCAGGTTCTGATCTATAAGCGGACCAATGTAGTGAAATCCGAGAAGTTCAGTGAGATCATTCAGCAGACTATGAACCGGTATCTTAATGGTATGCTGACAAATGAGCAGGTGATCGAGGAGCTTCTGAATCTGGCAAAGCAGATCCAGTCGGCGCAAAAGGAAGGGGAACAGTTGGGACTTACGGCAGATGAGTTGGCATTTTACGATGCCCTGACCAAGCCGCAGGCAATCAAAGACTTTTATGAAAATGAGGAATTGATCGCGATCACCAGGGAACTGGCGGATGCGCTCAGAAATAACCGAACAATAGACTGGCAGAAGAGAGATTCAGCCCGGGCAAAGATGCGTATGATGATCAAAAAGCTTCTGAAAAAGCACAAATATCCACCGGAAGGTATGGATGACGCAGTACAGACGGTTATGTTACAGTGTGAACTGTGGACGGATAACAATGATCTGACAGGGCGTGTGGAAGCCTATGCGGATCGACTTGGACAATATGTGAAAGCAACACATGAATAGCGAGGTATCGTATGACCAGAGAGTTTATGCAAAAACTCCTCGATTCCGGAGAGGGGTTCACGATCGAGTAAATGCATACCCTGCTAAGCTGTTCATAGAAAAGATATGTGGTACAATACAGTCCGTTTTTGAAGTATTTTTGGGAGGATAATGATAATGGAAAAATTCAAGATATTTCTTTCGTCCATCCTTGCCGGAATGGCCATTGCGATCGGCGGAATTGCAAATCTCACGCTTGAGAACAAGGTGGCGGGAGCCATCTTTTTCACGGCAGGGCTTTTCACCGTCTGCGTCTTCGGATTCCATCTCTTTACAGGAAAAGTCTGCTACGTATTTGAAAACAAGGCGGGATATATCGTAGACCTCATCGTGATATGGCTTGGAAATCTCGCCGGAGCAGTCATCACGGCATTTCTCGTGCTCCAGACGAGGATATCCGGGATCAATGAAAAGGCTGTAACCATGGCGTCCGCAAAGCTCTCGCAGAGTCCCCTCAGCGTTTTCATCCTCGGGATCTTCTGCAATATCATGATCTATATCGCAGTCGAAGGCTATCGAAGTTCAAAGCACGAGCTTGGAAAATACCTCGCCCTCTTCTTCGGAGTGACGGTCTTCGTACTCTGCGGCTTTGAGCACTGCGTCGCGAATATGTTTTATCTTACGATGGCAAATGCCTGGGATGCAAAAGCTCTCGTCTTCATTCTTATAAATACCGCAGGAAACATCGCCGGCGGCATTTTGATACCGGCCGTAAGGCTTGTGATAAACAAAAAAGAGGGGGCATGAGGTCCCACTCTTTTTCTATCTATTGACTGCTTCCCGAAGCAGCCGAAGTATCAGCCCGAGCAGGAAGGTTCCAAGGTATATCCCGGCGATCCAGAGTACCGTAGCCCAAACAGGCTGGTTGTAGACTCGAAGGAAGGGATAGGGTCCGTCCAGAACGCGGGCCCCGTTCAATATCAGCATTATTATCCCGTAGATGAGCGTCGGCATCGTTGCAAGGAAATTATCCTTTACTGAAAGTCTCCCGCCCTTTTCAAAAAAGATGAAGGAGACGATCGACAAAAGCGGGCAGAGAAGATGATGGAACTTGAGCTGGTTATTGATCATCATCTTATAAAAGCTTCCCACTGCCGGGGTGAGCACGAAGAGTGAGATGAGGAAGGTCACGAAGAGCATGATCGTCGTGATGAAACGAAGCAGCGAAAGCCACTTCGGAAGCTCCCCTTCTTTGTTTCGAAAGATAAAGATCACAACGAATATCCCGGCGATCAAAGCCAGTAGGTTTGAAAGCCTTGTGTAATAGACAAGCACTCCGACCGTGATCCCGCCTTTTCTCGTTATCAGGATCGCAAAGGATATCACCTCAAGGATAATGATGATAAGATTGCTGACAAGCGCCAATGTCTTTCTCATATCGCCTCCAAAAAAAGTTAAGCCTTTTTGTTTCTTGCCTTTTCAAGGAATCTGTCTGCATTGACTATGAACCTCTCGTGGGTTCCGCTTCCTATCTCGCCGGCTTCATCAAACGCCTTCACGTCAAACGAAAGTCTTCTCCTGTCGATCTCTGTGAGAGTCGCAACTGCCTTTATCTTGCTTCCCGGAAGTGTAGGTGATGTATGTTTGATATTCACAGCTGTCCCGACTGTGGTATCACCTTCAGGAAGGTGATCTGCAACCGCAAGCAGCGATGCCTTTTCCATCAGAGTAATCATCTCAGGCGTAGCGTAAACATCCAATCCGCCGCTTCCTTTGGTGGAGGCGAGCTTTTCTTTTGTAACCTCTTCAGTAAGTTCATATGAAAGTCCTGTTTCAAGCATATCGGGCTCCTTTACAGATATTTGATGATCTCGGGCAGCACATCCTTCATGTGCTCATCCACAAAGCCAAAGTCCTTTTCCCTGAAATTCCATGCCGCCCTGCCGATGCCGAATTTGTTGAAGGCAGCACTGATATAGCTGTACCACTTCAAAGTATCCTGCGCTGATGCGAGATTGATGACTCCGTACTCGCCGCAGTATATGGGCACGTTTCTTTCTTCGCTGATCTTCACGACCTCGGCGAAATGCTCCTCAAAATATTTTGCCGAAAGCTTATCTTCTTTGTCAAAGCCCGAAAAGCCCACCGTGATCTGAGAAAGATATTTTTTTGAAAGCTCCTCCATCTCACCGTAGGTGGTATCAATCGGCATGCGGAAAGAGGTATCCATACCGGGCGCCCAGTACGCCCCCTGGTGTGTGAAGATGAGGGGCTCATAGCAATGAAAGGTATAGATGATGTTCTCATCATAAGGCATCGCAAGATCCTTCACGGCTTCAATGCTGTTGTTGTGATATCCGCCGATCACGATCTTCACAGAGGGCGCAATCTTTCTTATTCTCTTCACGCACTCGATCGAGATCTCATTCCAGGGCTCACAGTAGGACTTGTCAGTAACCTCGTTCAAAAGTTCAAAGGCAACTCTCTCGCCTATATTGCCGTAGAGCTTTGCAAGCTTTTCCCAAAGCTCATAGAAGCACTCCTGATATTTTTCCGATGTGAAGAAGCCCTCTTCCCCCTCTCCTATATCAAAAGAAAAACCACGGGTCTTGTGAAGATCGAGGATCATATTGAGACCGTATTTTTCGCACCAGCCGATAGCCCTGTCGATATATTCCGTATGATCCTCGGCCACCTCGTAATCGACGGGTATCCTCACATGGTCAAGCCCCCAGGACCTGATCAGTTCAAAGTCGCTCTCCTTAATGAAGTTTTCATAGGTCTCCACAGTATGATCGCACTGCGACAGCCAGCCTCCAAGATCAACCCCGTGTAAGTACCCTTCCCATTTTCTCATCTCATACACCGCCTCTCAAAACAAAAAACCAAAAATTTTTTCACGCACTAAACCTGCTCTCATCCTCTGTGACATGTACGTGGTATTTCCCATGAAACGACCTGTTCACAAGCTTCATAAGCTCTCTCCATCTCCCCTGATGCCCGCAGTCCTCGCATCCAACGCAGTCATGGAGGAGCTCATGCATGACTACATCGCGGAGCGCCTCACGGCTTGATCCCATTATGTCCTGTCCTATCTCTATCACGCTCTCATAATCGCCTTTGCTGCGCCTTCCCGTATGCACACCGAGAGCGTTTTTGAATCTGTCATGGAATCTGTTTGTGGTGATCGTCGCCCTGTGATATTTCACTCCGAGACTGTCAAGATCACGGCGGCATTCCGATAATATCTCACGAAGTTTCTCATCTTCGTTTATGATATCAAGGAGGCTGTCAAGATCGTCGCCGGAAGGCATTTCGCCTGTTCCTTCGAGCGCCGCCACGGAAAGAGCCGCCTTCTGTTTCTGCATTAAAGCTACATTTTCCTCAATGGTATCCCTTGTGATCAGCTGATAAACAGTGACCGGCCGCTCCTGTCCGATACGGTAAGCCCGGTCCGATGCCTGCTCCTTTGCAGCCTCGTTCCACCAGGGATCATAATGTATGACGATGTCCGCGGCTGTAAGGTTCAGCCCCTCGCCTCCCGCTTTCAATGATATGAGAAAGACAGGGATCGAGCCGCTTTGAAAATCCGTCACCAGCTCGCTTCTCTTTTTCTTTGAGACAGAACCGTCTATCCTGAAAAAAGAAATCTTCTCATCCGAGAGTCTGTTCCCTATTATATCAAGCATCCCTGTAAATTGGGAAAAAAGAAGTACTCTGTGTCCGCCTTCGATAGCCCTCTTTATAAGATCTATGCAGGCTTCAAGCTTTCCGCTTCCGCCGTCATAGTTCAAAAACAGGAGTGCCGGGTCACAGCAAGCCTCCCTTGCCTTTGTGATCTCGGCGAGGATCGCGATCTTCTCTGTCTTCCTTGCCGCCGGGTCAGAATCCACAAGTCCCTTGATCACGGCTATCCTTGAATCATAGACTTTTCGCTGCTCCTCTGTCATATCGACAACAAATTTTTTCTCTGTCTTTTTCGGAAGGGAGAGCATGACCTCATCCTTCCTCCTTCGCAGGATAAAGGGAGAAGTCATAAGGCGAAGCCGCTTCAGCGCCACCTCATCCTTTTTCTTTTCAACGGGGATCGCCAGTGCGCTTTCAAATTTTTTTCTGCTGTAAAGAAAGCCCGGCATCAGGAAATCAAATATTGACCAAAGTTCTGTGAGATTGTTCTCGACCGGAGTTCCGGTAAGCGCAAGTCGAAAATCGCCAATCAACTCCTTTACAGCCTTTGTGACCTTTGCGAAGGGATTTTTGATGTTCTGCGCCTCATCTATGATGATATTTGAAAAATGCTTTTCCTTGTAGTGATCGATATCCCGAAGGAGGAGCTGATAGGAGGTTATTATAATGTTTCGTGAGAACAGTCCGCTGAGCTCTTCTCTTCTTTCCTCACGGCTTCCGTCAATGATGAGAGGCGAGAGATTTCCGGCGAAATTCAAAAACTCGTTCTGCCATTGATAGAGGAGCGATGCCGAACAGATAATGATCGTATTTCCGGTCTCTCCATTCTCATAAAGCTCTGCGAGAAAGGCTATCACCTGAAGTGTCTTTCCAAGCCCCATATCATCCGAAAGGAGCCCGAAGAGTCCGTTTTCCCTGAGGCCGAGGAGCCAGTTCACGCCTCTTTTCTGGAAATCCTTGAGGACATCATCAAGGAGGAGCTTTCGCTCATTGTCCTCCTTCATTTTCCGGAGCGAATCCACAATGGCTGAAAAGCCGCTGTCATAGGTCTCCGGAAATTTATTATTCTCCTTGAGCCATTCCGAGAGTCCCGCGGCTCTGTAATGCGGGATCGTGACACCTTCCCCGGAAAGATCTTTTGGAGACAGGTCAAGCTCGGAAAAAAGCTCCCCGATGCTCTCGATCTCCTCGGTATATTCGATCATCCTTCCGCTTTTCAGCTTCACAAATTTTTTCTTCGGATCATATTTTGAAAGGATCTCTGAAAGCTCCTCAGGCGTTATATCCCCGCCTTTCAAGGATAATGTGAGATCCCTGCCGTTTCTGCTTATCGAAAAGGTTCCGGGAGAGGGGCGAAGATGAGCGATCCTGTCTGAAAGATAGACCGAGGCTTCTTCCTGCAATTTTGCAAGACCCTTTTTTAGGAAGTGGTAGATTTCTTTCTCGCCTTCGATCAGCTGCCTGTCCTTTTCCCTGTCATAACCTGTTGAGTATTTATCAATAATGTCGCGGACAGCCTGCTCCTTTTCAAAATCGCGGTGCTTAAGGTCATTGGTTTCATATAGGGAATAAGACCTGTCGCCGTAATCACATCTTCCCTCTATCGAGACCTTGTCCTCATCATCAAGGTCAGCCTTTATCTCTATCTCTTTCAAGCCAAAATCCGCGGCATTATTCTTTTTCAGCGGGTCGTCAAGGATGAAATACTGTAGTGACCTGTCTCTCCTGTCGAGGTCACTCTTCCAGTACTCAGTGATATTATCCTTGAAGGTCCAGTCAGTAAGGTCCGAAAAATCGCTCTTTTTCAATCTGTAAATCTTTTCATTTCTGAATATGAAAAAGTCGGCGACTCCCGGCACCACGCCGTCACACTTGAGGTTGTAGCCCCATACTGTCTGCCTGTAGCTGAAGCTTGATCCGAAACCGTCTGATATGGTCTCGTCTTTGTAAAAGAGCTTTGGTGTGACCTTCAAAAAGACCGGCTGGTCGGTGAAACGGTATTCTGTATCCTTCCCTTTGAAAGGATGAGCGACAACGGGGGAAGCCCCTGCCAGATCAAAAAGCCTTTCAAAGACATCCTTTTCAAAGTGTCCGCGGCTCTCCGAAAGAAATTCAAGATAAACCCTCGACTGCTCTGTCAAAAGCCCTCTGTCAAGAGGAAGGGAAATGCCGCCTCCTTCCTGCTCTTTTCTTTGATCAAAGTAACGCGGAAGATTTGAAAGAGAGTCCACCTTGAACGCTCTGCCTCTCTTTTCACCATCGGAAAGCCTCAGCATAAAGTAAGCCTTTCCGCTCCCCGCAAAGTCAAAGACGATACGGGGGTAGAGTTCTATCTCTCTTTTAATCTCTTTCATACACTCTTCTCAGTGCGAGCCAGATGATACATGCGTACGCGGTACCGATCAGAGCCGTGATGAGCTGCGTCACGGAATAGGTTGACTGAAGCACGGGGAGCATCGCCTGAAGCTTTTCGGGAAGCGTCACCACTGTGAGAAGTCCATAAGATATAGTAAGAGTCATAAAGCCCGCCTTCAGAAGGCTTCCTATCACGCCTCCAAGTACGACATTCAGATACTTTTTCTTTTTCCTTACAAAAAGCCATACCACTGTAACAAGGACTGCGTTTCCTGCCATTATGAGGGGCATGAGCGCCGGAACCGCCTTCATTATGGGCGCTCCGGTGATCAGGAAGGCCGTTACCGGAGTAAGAATAGAAAGAACAAGCCCCCAGAAATACCCGCAGGTCAATACCGCGATGATGAGGCAGGCATTGATTATCGGGCCTGTGATAAAGACGCTTAAGTTCTTGAAGAGCTGGCTCACTATGCATATCGCAAGGAGGACAGCCGCTGCTGTGATGTACTTGACTTTGGATTTCATTTTGTGCTCCATTCTAGTTATTGGGACAAGGGGACGTTTCCCTTGTCCGGCCAGACAAAAAAACAAGGGTCATTATAGCACAATCCCGCACAAAAAAGGGGATACCGCTTTACGGCATCCCCTTTTTATAGAGAGGTGTGATAATGGCTATATCATTCCGACTTCACAAGGTCTGTTGAAAGATAACGGTCGCCGGAGTCGGGAAGAAGCGCGACTATGGTCTTTCCTTTGTTTTCGGGCTTCTTTGCAAGATCGGATGCTGCCTTCAGTGCAGCTCCTGCGGATATTCCGACAAATACGCCTTCGTTTACGGCAAACTTTGCGGACTCAGCGAACGCGTCCTCGTTTGAGACCGTAATGACCTCATCAGGAACTGCGCTGTCAAAGGTGTCAGGTATGAAGCCGGGGCCGATGCCCTGGATCTTGTGCGGCCCGGGCGCTCCACCTGAGAGCACGGGAGATGCTGCTGGCTCAACTGCAACTACTTTGACATTTGCATTCTGCTCCTTTAAATATTTTCCAACGCCGCTCACGGTCCCGCCAGTGCCGACGCCGGCGACAAAGATATCCACCTTTCCGTCGGTCTGCTTCCAAATCTCGGGACCGGTTGTTTCATAATGCGCCTTCGGATTCGCGGGATTGATGAACTGCCCGAGGATCACTGCGCCCTCGATGCTTTCCTTCAGTTCCTCAGCCTTTGCTATGGCGCCCTTCATTCCCTTTGAGCCCTCGGTCAGAACAAGCTGCGCTCCGTATGCCGCAAGCATCTTCCTTCGCTCAACACTCATGGTCTCGGGAAGGGTGAAGATGGCCTTGTAGCCCTTTGCCGCAGCGATAGCTGCAAGACCGATACCTGTATTTCCGCTGGTAGGCTCAATGATGGTAGCGCCCTCCTTCAATATCCCCTTGTCCTCGGCATCCTTGATCATAGCGTATGCGATACGATCCTTGACGGAGCCTGCGGGGTTGAAATATTCAAGCTTCACAAGAAGAGAGGCATCCTGCGCGCCTGCTGCCTTCTGATACCTCGCTGCGTGAAGAAGCGGTGTGTTTCCTACGAGTTCGAGTACTGATTCTTTAATGTCTGACATGATCATTGTCTCCTTCCAAAAATAATAATATTACTTTGCAGCGTCAAACGCCTGTCCAAGGTCCCATAATATATCATCTATGTGCTCGGTTCCAATGGAAAGTCTGATAGTGCTTTCCGTAATGCCGGCTTCTGCAAGCTGCTCGGGAGTCATCTCAGCGTGCGTGGTGTCATAGGGATGGATCACAAGACTCTTCACATCAGCGACGTTTGCAAGGAGTGAGAAGAGCTTCAGATTGTCTATAAATTTGTAAGCCGCTTCCTTTCCGCCCTTGATGTCAAAGGTGAAGATCGAGGCGCCGCCCTTCGGGAAATATTTCTCGTAAAGATCATGCTGGGGATGATCGGGAAGCGAGGGGTGACTGATCGATTCGACCTGCGGATGCTTTGACAAAAACTCCACGACCTTCTTTGTATTTTCCGCATGTCTGTCAAGACGAAGAGATAATGTCTCAAGTCCCTGAAGCAGTATCCACGCACTTATCGGAGCGATGCAGGCGCCCGTGTCACGAAGGAGGATCGCTCTGATATATGTGACATAGGCTGCCGGTCCGACCGCGTCCACGAAAGATACTCCGTGATAGCTGGGATTTGGATCCGTGAACTGCGGAAATTTTCCTGACGCCTTCCAGTCAAACTTTCCGCTGTCAACGATAATGCCGCCGAGTGTCGAGCCGTGACCGCCGATGAATTTGGTCGCTGAGTGTATGATGATGTCCGCTCCAAGCTCCACGGGACGAATGAGATAAGGCGTCCCGAAGGTGTTGTCGATCACGAGCGGAAGGCCGTTTTCATGAGCTATCTTTGAAAGTGCCTCGATATCCGGAATGTCAGAGCCGGGATTTCCAAGTGTCTCGATGAAGATCGCCCTGGTGTCAGGATCAACGGCTGCCTTCACTTCGTCAAGATTGTGGATGTCAACGAACTTCGTCTTGATCCCGTAATTGGGAAGCGTCTGATCGAGAAGATTGTAGCTTCCGCCGTATATGGTCTTCTGGGCGACTATGTTCTGCCCTGATCTTGCGAGTGCTATGAGCGAGTATGTAACCGCTGCAGCTCC
>Ga0310695_10008523_pt1 | contig 15812 bp, 7 predicted proteins | sample RumenRJG_04DNA_FD_203882 | JGI IMG/M metagenome (GOLD analysis project Ga0310695, IMG submission 203882) | Bovine rumen microbial communities from Lethbridge, Alberta, Canada - RJG_04 (v2) (version 2) | ecosystem: Host-associated > Mammals > Digestive system > Stomach > Rumen | place: Canada...
AAATTATATTAAATTAATGGGTTGTTGTACTTCTCAATTTACAGATTCAGAATTAGAAAATGCAGAAACATTACAAGAAGTAATTTCAGTAATGAAAAAAAGAAGTGAAGATTTAGAAAAAGAAAAAGATGAAATAAATGAACATTTAAAAGATCCTTCAAAAGAAGTAACTTTTGTAAGAATTGATGATTTAACACAAGAAGATTTAGAAAGAAGAGTTCCTTATTTAGAAAAATTACATGAAGCTTATGAAGATGTTATTAAAACTATGGAAAATGTTGATTTACCTGTTGAAGAAACTAAACAACATTTAATTAATATTATGTCTAATCATTTAATTTCATATGATTTATCTGAAAAATATAGAAATGATGTTGCTAAGTTTAAACAATTTGCTTTTGAAAATGAAAAAAGATTAACTGAAGGTTTTACTAAACCTTTACATAATGATTCTTAAAAATTTTAATAATTTTTTTTATAATTTTTTGAGTTTTATGAGTTTTTATTTAATTTTCTTTTTGAAACAATTTTTAATTTTTTTTTTTCTTTGATTTTTTTTTTATTTTTAGTTTACAGAATTTATATTTTTTTTATACATATATTATTTATTTTTTATATTTTTGTTTTTTAGAAAAAAAATATTTACTAAAAATAATTATTGTTTTATTTATACACCATCTAAAAAATTATTTTAAAAAATAAAATCCAATTATATCATTTTACAAAATTGTCTTTTATTTAATATTCTTATAATAATAAATATCATTTTGTGACATAGTTCTATTAAAAGTTTTTTCATAAAAATTTTTTTCTTTATTAAAACTTCGATTACTTTTATTATTTTCATTTTGATTAAAATAATTAGACTTATTTAAAATCATAGTTCGATTAAAAAAATTAGAATTTGACTTTATTAAATTACTTTTATCTAATTTTTTCTTAAATAAAACACTATTTTTTTTATAATCAGGAATTTTTTGATGTAATTGTCTAGGTGCTTTATTAAAACTATAACCAATTAAACTTTTTTTAACATAATTAATATTAGGTTTATAAGTCCCAACTCCAGGATTATCTAAATTATATCTATTAAAATTAGTAGGATTATTCCAATTTTTTAAACTATTTTCTCTTGATTCTTTCCCAAAAACACAATTAGGATTTTTTTTCAGAATAATTTTATAACAATGTAAAATAGAATATTTTCCAATACCAGGATAATTATAATTAAAAGGTTTTTCATCTTTTTTACCTTCAAATTTATAAGAAATTATTTTATTTACTCTTATTGGATTATATGCTGCAGGACCAGGAGAAATATTTTCAAAACTATCATTATTTACATTATGTATTCCTCTCATTGTATATTTTTGTCCTCCTGGATATAATCTTTTTATTGTATAGGAACCTACTCCTGGAGTTTTTGATCTTTTTGTTATGTCTTCATGTCCTTCTGCATTCATTCTATTTTTTTTTATTTTTTTTTGAAAGTTATTATAATTTTTTATATTTACTTGAAACTTTTTGGATTTCGAAATGTGTAATTTGATGGATAATATGCTGCTGGTCCTGGAGAATCGTTTATTTCACTTGATAATTTTTGACCTCTTATACTTTTTGAAAAGGAGTATGCTTTTGTATTTTTTTTCATTTTTTTTTAAATTAATTTTTAAGTTATTTTCTCAATTAAAATTAAAATATAAAGAAAAAATTTTAAAAATTCATATTAAAAAAAAAAGAATATAATATTTTATTTTTTTTATTTAAAAAATATTTAAAAAAATCAATTTTAAAAATCTTAATTAAATAACAGGGACAGTATTAGTTTTTGGAATATTTAAATAAGCAATGATATAAACAAAGAAAGTAACTTGTAAAGTCAAAGTAATAATTGAAGCAGCATACATTACAATCATAAGTAAAGAAACAGCTTGTACATATAAATCTTTATAAGTACAAATAACAATAATATTAATAGCACTTGGTGCAGATGCCATAAATAAAAATATAAAAACTAAAACATCATCACTTTTCAAATAATCTCTAAAAATCCAAATAATTAAAGGACAAGCAAGAAGTGGCATAACAATTAATTTCATAACAGAAATCCAAAATAAATCATAATTATTTAAAAAACTAACTTCATTTCTCTTAATCTCATCATTTTTATCACTAGGAAATTTAATAGAATCAGCAAAAGATAAACCTAATAAAAACATAACAATAAAACCATAAGATTTTCCAACCATAACATTAACTGAAATTAAAGTAGCATTTAACAAAGAACCAGGAGTATTAAAATAAGATTGAAAATAAGGATTTAAAGTAAATAAAATAGAAATAATAGAAGCAATTAAAGGAACATTAACAACACTTTTAAAAAAATCTCCAATATTCCTTTCAGGAGCTTGTGATTTCCTAGTTTCAACTTCTTCATTACCTTCAATTCTATGATCAACTAAATCTTCTTCATCAATTAAATAATAAGCACCAGACCATCTCCAAATATTAGAATAAATACTATTCATTGCAATATATAAATAACCTCTTTTTTCAGAATTACCATATAAACCTTTTTGTCTTGGAATAATAGTATCTAATAAAGGACCAATTACTTGCATTAAAACTATTGTCATTGATGTTGTATGTGGTGTTGAAAAAACTGCTTCTATAAATCTAGCTTGACATGGAGAATTTTTTAAAAATTTTGCTATTATCCATCCCATTAATAAACCAAAAAAAAATAAGAAACAACATCCAAATAATGAATCAAATATTAATTCGTAGTTTTCTATACGAAAATTGTTTACTATTTGAGCAAAGATAAAACATGGGAGTATTACGTTTGTTACTACTTTAGATAAATTTTTTTGAAAAGAATCATCGACTATTTTATATTTTTTTGCTAGGATTCCTAAGGTTACTATGTATAGTAAGTGGAATGTACTAAGACTTGCTGAATAGAAACCATTTTGTAAGATTGATGTGTTTGCCATTTGTTTTTTTTTTTAATATTTATTTATTATATAAAATTAAATATAATTATAATCTTTTTTCCCAATTTTTTTATAGGGTTAAGGAATATTTTTTTATTGTATTAAAAATTATTTATTTTTATACTTTTTATATTTCATTTCAAAGTTATAATGATTCAATTTTAAATCTAAAAAAAATTAAAGGTATTAATGTATAATTTTTATATAATATTCAAATTACTCATTGTAATTATTATATTATTCATTAAAATTTATATTATTTATTTCTTTATTCTTCTTAAATCTATATGAATATTTTCATTTATTTATATTTTAAGAGTGATAAAAATTTAATTATTAAATTATTTTTTTTACTTAATTTAAAAATTAAAATGAATCATTATCAATCATCTGATAATATAAATTATATTAATCCATTAGAATATATGACTAATTCATTTTCTCAATCCATTCATTCAACAATGATAGAAAATAAAATAAATTCATCAAATTTTTACAAAGCAAATCCTCTTAATAGAAAAAGAAAAAGAAGAAATCAAAATAAAATTCTAAATAGAAAAATAAATAAAATATTAAAATCTCAAAAATTAACAAATAAAAAATTAGAATGTATAGCAAGTATTTTAATGTCTAAATTTTGTAATTTAGATTTATATGATTATGAACATTTTGAAATTAATATAATAAAAAATGTAGATGATAATGATGAAAAAACAATTGATGAAAATCCATATGTAAGTTATGATGATGATTCAAAAAATGAAGAATTAGAAAATTCCCAAATTAATGATAAATCAAAAGATTTAGAAAATTCAAAAGAAGATGAAAATGAAAGTCAAAACCAAAATAATAATATTCAAAATCAAAAAAATTATGATAATAAATTTTCAAATTTAGAAATTAATTTAAATGAATTGCATATATCATCAAATAAAATTAAAAATAAAATATATAAAAAAGAAGATAAAAATGAATATAATTTAAAATTGGAAGAAGAAGAAAAAGAAAAAGAAAAAGAAAATGAAAATGAAAAAATAAATCAAGAAAATTTAAATATAAATAATAATAATAATGATAAATATAATATTTTACCTAAAAAAAAAGTAGAAATTGAAGAAATTGATAATTTAAATAATTTAAATATTAATTTAGAAAAAAATCAAGAAAATGATGATATTAGTATGAGTAATTTTTCTGAAGAAAAAAATGATATTCAAAAAAAAATAAGTTTAAGCCAACAAAGTAATCAAAGTGAAAAACCATTAAGTTCAAATATGATAAAAAGTTCCCAAGATAGATTTAAAAAAATTAGAGGATTTAATTTTAGAAATAATATAAAGAATAAAAAATCTTTTCAACAAAATGAAAAAAATGAAATTAATAAATTGTTGAATAGAGGACAAAATAATGATGTTCCTTTAAATTTTAATAATAAAGATAATATATAAAAGTAATTTGGGATTATAATCAATATCTTTAATATTTATTTATTGATTAAATAGGTTTTTTCCCAATTATTTTTAAAAAATATTATTAGTTTTAGATATATTATAACTTAGAATAAATCATATCTTAAATATTTTTGTTTTAAATATCATTTAAATTGAGTTAAATAATTCATAGAAAAAAATATATATCACTCATTAAAATATAATTTTTTATCATTAATTTTTTTAAAAATATTTTGAAAAATAAAATCAATTATTAATTTAATTTCAAAAAATATTGAATTATTCAATAAGGAAATCAAATTCATATTTTGGGAATTTTATCTTAACTATTATTATAAAAAAATTTTAGTTTTAAAAAAAATAAAATATATTGATTAATTTGATACAATAATTTTATTTTCAAAAATAAATTCATATAATTTTTTATTTCTTGAGAAATTAAGAAAGTTTATATGTTAATTATAAAAAAATTAAAATAATCAAAAAACTTTTATTAAATTTAATATAATTAATATTTATTAGAATTTTTAATCATTTGTATTTTAAATATATGGAAAAGTTTATTTAAAAGATATACTAAAATTTAAATTAAAACAATTATTATTTTATTAAAATTAATATTTAACGAATATGAATACAAGTTATAATCATCAAAATTTTTATGATATAACATATCGATCAAATATTTTTAATTTAAATAATAGTGAAATTTTTTCTGATAGAAGAGAATATTCTCCAATTATAAGAAAGAATTTATCTTTAATAGAAAAAAGTAAATATAAAAACAAAACTAATTATGACCCAACATTTTATTATAATAATTCTAAATTTTCAAAGGAACAATTATATCATAAAAAATTAAAAAGTAAAATTTTTCCTCATAAAAAAAATATTCCTTATTCAATTCAACTTATAAATTATAGAAAATATGGTTCAAGTTTTAATTGTAATGATGAAAGTTTAATTCTTAAACATAAACCTAAATGTTTATCAACTCAAAATTCTGCAAATGCAAGTTTTGATAATGGAAATAATCCAAAAGAATTAAAAATTATTATGAATCAATCTAATATTTTTAATGATAATGAAAAAGAACAAATTAATAAAAATAATTTAAAGAATAGTATTTTAAATTTTTATAAAAAAAAAGATAAGATAAATAAAGATTATATAATTATTAAAAGAGAAAGTAAATCACTCAATTCTCAATTAAATAAAGGAAAAGAAAATATTATTCCTAAACAACATACTAAAAATATTATTTCTTTTAAAAATTTAGGAATGTATCAAAATATTTTATTAAAAAAAAAACCAAATAATTATTTTGAAATTGAATTTAACGATTCAATGGATAAAAGAAATAATTTAAAAAATGATATTAATCAAAATAAAACTTTAAGTAACAATAATAAAATGATACAAATGAATAAATTAATAAAAAAAATTCAATTGTAAGAATATTTTTTTTAATTTTTATTTAGTCCACAATAAAAATAAAAATTTATTATATAATTTTTTAAAATAAATTTAAAAATTATTTTTTTAATGTATACTTAATTAAAATGAATAGATTTTTAAGTCATGGATTTATAAATGAAAATAATAAAGACACTTTATATAATACATTATCTTCAAGAAGGCAAATATTTTCATATAATTCAACAATAAATAATAATCCAATAAAAGTTCAAAACACATTTAAAAATAAATTTTCAAAAGATTCAAAAATAAAAGTAATGGACTCAAATTCCTTTATGACAATTTTTAATATAAAACCAACAATTCAAGAAATTACAGAAAAAAAAGTAACAAATACAACAGGAAGATTTGATTTTTTAAGAGAAAATCAAAAGAAAAAAGTAGAAATTCCAAAACCAATATTACCAAAAATAATAACAAAACAATCAAGCACATATCGTATAAATAATATATTTGAATCACAAACAATAAAAAATAAAACCAAAGATAAAAAATCATTAACATTTGATAAATTTAATTGTAGAGAAAAAATCACATCACATCAAAAATTTAAATTAAGTATCTCTTCAAGATTTTATAATAAAAAACCAAAAAAAATAAAAATAAGAAAATTAGATTCATTTGATATAAGAACATGTCCAGGAGCAAAAAATGGAGTAACAAAAATTAACCAAGATTCTTATATAGCAATGACAAAAATAAATAATATAAACAATTATAAAATTTTTGGAGTTTTTGATGGTCATGGTTACAATGGAGAAGATATATCAAAATCAGTATCAAATTACTTTATTGATTATTATGAAAATATAAAATTTTATGATGAAACCCCAATTCATATTTTTAATGATTATAAAAATGATGATTACAATTTAATAAGAACTTGTATAAAAAATTGTAATGAAAATTTACATAAAACATTAAATTGTGAAAAAAGTGGTACAACAATAAATACAATTCATATAATAAATACAAAAATTATAAATACAAATTTAGGTGATAGTAGAACAATATTTATTGATGGAAATAATAAAGTAATTCAATTAATAAAAGATCATACTCCAGATTCAATAAAAGAAAAAGAAAGAATTTATGAAATGGGAGGAGAAGTCAGTCGAGTCGAATGGGCTGATTATGGTCCTTTTAGAATTTGGTTTAAAGGAGAAAATTATCCTGGTTTAGCTATGAGTAGAAGTTTAGGTGATTTTGATGCTGAAAAAATTGGTGTTATTAATATTCCTGAAATTACTGATATTGATATTGTTGAGAAAAATATTAAAATTTGTATTTGTGCTAGTGATGGTCTTTGGGAATTTTTAAGTAATGATAGAGTTTGTGAACTAGTTTTAGGTTATTATAATTCAGATGATGCTAAAGGAGCTACTAGGAAGTTAATGGAAGTTGCTAGGAAGACTTGGGAGGTTAATAATAATATGGGAATTGATGATATTACTATTATTGTTTTGTTTTTTAAATGAGTATTAAATTTTTTTTTTAATTTGTTTTATTATATTATATAAAGGAAGTTTCTCTTTTTTTTTAATGTAATTGGTTCTTAAGAATTTAATATTAAAATAAAAAAGTTTTAGTTGTAGGAATTATATTATTAAATTTATTTGATAAAATTCAATAATTTATTATAAAGTTGTTTTTTAATATTATCATTAAAATATTGTATAATATTCTTGTTTATTTATCAATTTATATTCTATACATTTTTTATTTTTTTCAATTCACATATATTATTTATTTTTTTCGATTTAATTTTTTTATTTAGAAAAAATATTTTTTAATAATACAAATTTTATTTTTATATATTAATGGAAAAAAATAACTTTTTAAATAAAATTGATATTTTTAGAGTTCCAATATTACTAAGATTTAAAAAATCTCAACATTTTTCATCAAATATAACAAAAATATTAAGTATAATTGCTATTTTTCTTGGATTATTATATTGTGGATATTCAATATATGAATTATTTTCATATCAATCATTTTCAATTATAACAAATTCAAAATTAAATAATGAAAATATTGATTTATCTAATACACCTATTTTAATTGGAATAACAACTGAAAATGGAGAATCAATACCTTTAAATTCTTCCATTATAATAACTTCATATGTTAAAAATTTTAAAACTAGTATAACTGAAGAGAATAAAAAAATAGATAATATTGAATATAATGAAATACTTATGGAATTTTGTAATAATTCATACTATATTAAGAAATATAATATTATTCAAAAATATAATTTATCTCATTATCTTTGTGTTAAACCAAATCAGAATTTATCATTATTTGGAAGACATAGAGATTTTATAAATGGATATTCAACAATAAATTTTTTTTTAAAAAAATTAATAGAAGATAATAGTTTTTTAAATAATCAATTTTTTTCATTGATTTATTTGTCTGAGGTTGTTGATAATGATCAATATAAAAATCCAATAATAAAACAATTTAGAAGTGAAAATTTCCAAATTTCATTAAATTCATATAAAAAATTTTTTTATTCCTTTTCTCCTTTAATATACAATTCAAATGAAGGTTTATTTTTTAAAATTAAAAAAAAATATAAATCATTTTCATTTAATAATATTCAATTAGATTTTTTAAATACTAATGTAGATGACTATGGTTCAGATGATAAAAGTTTAAATTTAATAAAAATTAGTTTTACATCAATTGATTTTATGGAAGAAGTTACAAGAAAATATTTAGATTTTTATGAAATGTGTGCTAAAATTGGAGGAACTTTAGAATTTTTTGTTGGAATATTTTATTTTATTTCACAATATTTATCTAGGAAAAGTTTAGTTGTTGATTTTGTAAATCAACTAATTCTTTCAAATAATAATAATAAAATTAATAATAGAGTTAATAAAATTTATTTATCAAATTTATTTAAAAATGAAAAAAAAATTTCTCAAATTTTTAAAACTGAATTTAGAAATAAAAAAAATATTTCAAACTTTATTATTAAAGACGAAGTAAATAGTCAAAATGAACGATTAAATAATAATACAAATACTCCAATAAAAAATCTAAATTCTATATATAAATATCAATTTAATTTTGATGGACAAATATATAAAATTAGTTTTTTAAACTATCTTTTACCTTTTTTTTATCTTAAGAAAAAAAAAAGATATAGAATATTATGTATGTATTCTAATATTATAGACACTTTTTTAAGTTTAGAAGAAATTTTACCAATTATTGAAAGAATGTCTAAATATTTTAAAGAAAAAAAGAATACAAATTTTGAAAAAAAGTATATACTTAATATGCAGCCTATTAATAAAAGTAATTTACCTATATTTTATATATAATAATATTATGATATATATATTGTAATATTATTAAAAAAAATTTCATAAATTTTTTTTTATTTAAAATAAGAATAATAAAATAATAATATTAAAAAAAATGGATATGGATTAAGGTAAATTTTTATAAACTTTAACCCATCCAATATCATCAATTTCTGCTAATTCATATTTTTTAATACTTTCATCAAAATATTCTTTTGTTTCTTCTTCTAATTTTCTAATAATACTCTGATATCTTGCAGCTTCATTTTTAATATTAATATTAGCTTCAACACTCTTATCATACAAATAATATTTAGGATTAACTTTAAAAGTTCCTGAACCAAAAACTTCTTTCAAAGTATTTTGATATTCTCCATCCCCAGTTATAATATCAAAAGTGACATTAAATTTCCCTCCAGCTTCTAAAAGAACATTAAAATCATAAACATTAACTTTTTGGAAATTATATTTATAAGTTAATCCTAAATTATTAAGACTAATATTAATTGTTAAAATAACTTCTCCTTTCTCATTATATAAATAAATTGGTCTTATATCAGTTAATAATTGATTTCCTGGAAGAGCATTTGTAGTTAAATTTTTAATTTTAGAGAAAAGAACATTAAAAACAGAATTTAAATTAGTTGTTAATGAAGTATCAATTTTATTTTTTGCCTCATTCCAACTATTAATAACTCTTTCTTTAATTGTTTCAACAGTCTTTCCAATTCCTCCTGTTTGATCAGTAAGCCAATTATATAAATGATTTTTAATACTTTGAGCTTCAGTTTCTATTTTTTTTAAAGCAATTATTGGATCAATATAATCAGAAAGTAATAATTGATATGAATAGAAATATTCTGTTATGTGATTTGCACTATTATTTAATGATTGTTTAAAACTACCAATTTTAGTATATACAGAAACAAAATTGTGATTTGTTAAAACATCATCTCTAAAATCATTATATTTTTCTTGTATTTTATCTAAAGCTTGATTAATTTCTTTTAAATTATATTGTTTTGATTGTAAATTTCTCATTCTTGTTTTTGGTTTTAATGTAAAACCAGTTAATGGAGTTGCAAATTCTTTTTGTAATATATTTCCAATATTATTAAATTTATTTGCCATTGAATTAGCTAAATCATTCATTATTGTAGTTAAACTCTTTTCAATGGCTGCTATTATTATACTAATATTTGTATTTGTTAAATTAGTTTTAACTGTTAAAAGTACACCTGATGCTGAAAATGCATTTATTTGTTTTGTAATATTATTTTCTTGCTCCCTTTTCTCTTTTTCAAATGAATCAATTATTTGTTTAATATTAGGATATATTTCATTGACTAAAAATTTAGATATTGAATCTTTTTTGTTTTGTTGAACTGGTAAATTGTAATTTTCTTTATAATTATCTAAAGATTTTTGGAAAAATTCATAATCTTCTCTTATTACATTCATATAAGAATCTAATATTGTTTGTGTTTTTGTATTACAAGTAATTGACATATTTTTATTATAAGTATTTAATGTGTTTGAAATCACATTTAATTTATTAGTTAATTTTGTAATAAAATTATCTTTGTAATTATCAACATTAAGTTTTGATGCCAAAATTGTAGTTAAATTAGCTTTGAATCCATCAGTAAATGATTTTGGTATTAATGAGTAAATTTTTGGTTTATTTAAAGTATCAATCATTTCTTTTGAATTAATCATATTAATCATTTTTTCAATGAAACTTGTAGGAATTAAATATTCAACATTATCACTAAATAAATCTAATTTTTGATTTATAACATTATTAATTTTTGATGGTAAAATCTCATTTAATTTATTCTTAGTGTCATCAAATATTGTTTTTAATCTATTTGCTAAAGTTTTACTAATATAACTTAATTCTGAAGTATTTAAAAGTGATTTAATATAATCATAAGAATTATCAATAGTCATATTTAAAAGATCAAATTGTGGTTCAATATTAATTTCATTTTCAGTATTATAAATACCATTAATGTATTCTTTACCTTCATTTGGAAGAAATGAATCTAATGTTAAATTATATGCTTTTACAATAATTGAAATAATATTTGATGAAAAGTTTAATTTTTCTTGTGTATATCTATCTAAAGATGCACCTTCAAAAGAATCTAAATTTTCTTTAATTGAATTTACTAAACCTATATAAGTTGCAGTTTCATTAAATTGTTCTAATATAACTTTTTGTGTATCTCCTACTTCTTTCATAATTGAATTTTCTGTATAAATTTCCTTAATTTGAGAAAAGAAATCTGTTACTATATTTAAGAAGGTTTCATATGTAGAATCTTCTAATTTTTCAAGTTTATATGTTGATGTAACATCAGATGAATTTGAATATAATAGAAATGCTGCATTAAATTGAGTATTCATCATTGCAATAATATCTTTATAATTTTTCTCAAGATTTTCTTTAATTTGTCTAACTAAAATTTCTAAATAATAATCATATTTTTGGTCAATTTCAAGATTAACTTTTTCTTTTAAATCAGTTTCTTCTTTATCCATAACATCTCTGATAATATTTTCTAAAGAATATTCCATATCTAAAAATTCGAATTTAAGTGTATAATCATTAACTTGATTAATTAAATTAGAATAACCTTCAGTAATGAAATTTTCAATTTTCTCATAAACTTCTTTTTTAATATTTTGAGAAACTGAAATTCCTTCTAAGAATTTATTAGATTCATTCATATATGCTTCATTAATTTCTTTTAATAATAAATCATAATTTTCTTTATATTGAAGAGCATTAAAATAATAACCTCCTTTATTTGAATAATAATTAATTTCATCATTATAAATTTGTTTAGCTCTTGCAATAGGACCACATCCCATTTTCATTAAATTAGCAACTTTTTTTCTAAAAGGTAAAGGATCAACAAAAATTTCTAAAGCAATATTTTCTATTTGTTTTTGAAGACCTTCAAAGTTAATATTACTATAAAAAGCATTCATTAAATCAGTTTGAATATTAGTAACATAAGATTTCATATATTTTTCAGTTTCTTTATTTAATTCTTTTAAAAAATCATTTATTTCTTCAATTAAATCATTAATTCCATAATTAAATCCTCTATTATATAAAGCATTAAAGTCATTTGAATTTAATGAAGAAAAAGTTCCATCTCCAAGCATACTTCTTGCTTTTGGAATTAAAGCATTTAAATCTGAAATTGATTCTCTTGCTTTTGCTACTTGATATTGATATTGTTGTAATGGTGATAATAAATTTTCAGGATTACCATTTTTACAACTTATTTCATGTGCAATACATAAATTTTGATTGAAATATATTTCTAATGAATTTATTATTTTTCCTAAATTTGATGTTATTTCATATTGTTTATCATTTATCAATTTTTTAATATTAAATTGATCTTCTTTTGTTCTTTTATAATTATCTTTATTTTTTTGTATCTTTGAATTAAGATAATTTGAAGCAACTTGAAGTTGTTTTTCAACATTTTCATAATCTGTTTTATTATTTCCAGAATATCCATAAATATTTTTTGGTACTTCTGAATAGAAAATTGAATCAACTAATTCCATCCAAGTTTTATATACTGATTCATAAGCTTCTTTAATTGTTCTATTAATACATTCAATAATATATAAAGTTAATCTTTCAAATAATATATCACCTGTTTTTTCTTCTTTTCCTTTAATTTGACGTAATTTTGTTTCTGCTTCAGTTGGTCTTGCCATATAAAGAGCAGAATGTTGTTTGAATTTTTTTTCTAAATATGTATTATTAAATTCATTATATTTTGTATTTAACTCTGAATAATAATCATTTAATAATTGATTTAAGAATGTTTCATTTGAATATTTTTTAATTACCATATCCTTAATTTCTAATTCTAAACTTACATTTAATATTATATCAAATGTTTTTTCTTCTAACATTAATTCACGAACTTTATCTTCTGCTTCTTGATAATGCAATTGCTTAATCAAACTTACTATATCATATAAATCATTTGTTAAAATATTTTTAATTCCGTTTTTTTTTTCATTTAAATAATCATTACCAATTGAATTTAATGTATCAATAATTTTTTTAATATTTTTCCTTTTTGTTTCAGAAACATTATAATAAATTTCAAATATTGTATTGATATCATCTAAATAAATGGTATAATTTTGATCAAATTTAACTTGAGTTCTTAATAATTGCATTAATTTAGTTCCATTATTTAGAATTTCATTATATTGTTCTGTAAAAGTATTAAATATTGAATTTAAATTTGAATTTTCTCCATATATTCTTTCTTCATATATCTCATTAATTTGTGTTAAAATGAGTTGAACCATATCTTGAATTTTTTTTCTTAATCCTCTAATAGTTTCAATAGAATTCTTTCTTATTTCATTTGCCTTTTCTTCATCTTTATGATAATAAATCAAACCTTGAATTATTGAATTATTTTTTTCCATTCTATCAGCAAAATATTCAACTTTTTTTAAAGAATTTTCTATATTTTTTTCAAACTCATCATCAATATAAGAATAAAATGTATAATTTTCAACTTCAATTGCTTTTGTTATTTCAGTTTTAAAGTTTGTAAATATATTATAAATATTATCTAAAATATCTCTAATATCATAAAAAGTACAAATATCAAATTCTAATTCTTCTTCAGGATCTAATTTTTGGCTGATAATATAATTTAAATTTTGCATAATTTTAGGGAAGAACTCTTGTGAATGAGAATAAATTGAATTAGCGTTACTAACAGTTTTACTAATAAAATTATCAATTCCTTCTCTACTACTTGAAAAAATATTATTAATATTATTATTTTGAGTTTCATTAATTGCATTAAATATATTATCAAAATTATTTTTACATTTATTAGCATTATTTATAACTTGTTCAAAGCTTTTTGCATTTGCATTTAAAACTGCTCTATATAATTTTTCATATGTATCAACCATACAATTTGAAAAATCAGGAACTTTATCAATATTAACATATAATTTATTTAATTCCTCATCAATTTTTGTTTTTATTTCATTTAAGTGATTTACAATATTCATTTCAACTTCTGTTGTAATAAGATATCCTGTACGAGATAAAACATCATCAATTTTGTCAACAATTTCATCAAAATTAACATAATTTTCTTCATTCATAACTTTAATTTCTTCTCCATTTCTATTGAAAAAAACATCAAATCCAAAAAGTCCTAACTTTGGAGAAAAAGTAATTTTTGAAAATAAACCTATATTTGCACCAAGGAAATTTGCTTTAAATAAAGGATAAGTAAATATAATTGATTGTGCATAAGGATCAAAAATATAAGTATCTAAATGTCTTTTAAATTTATTATTTTCATTTTCATTTTCTACTTTTTTATTAAGATTTAATAATAATTTATTATAATCATCAAATTCATAATTTTGAATCAATGAATGAATTTTTTGTGATAAATTTTCATCTTCATAAGAATCATCAGATAAAGTTAAATTAGAATCAACTAATGTATTATATTCTTTAATTAAACTTGTGAAAAATCTTGTATTATCTCCTTCAACTTCAGCAGTAAAATTAGAATTATCTTTAAGAGTGAGATTTTTTGAATTTGATAATATTGCTCTTTTAGACATTTTAACATTATTAATATTACCATCTTTAAGATTAATTTCAAACTTTTTTATTTCTTTTGAATCTTCAATATTAGCCAAAGATGAATTTTTACCAATATTTAATTTATCAACTTTATTATTTTTATCAAGTGTATAACTTTTAGATAAATCATCATTTGTTTCTGTAGTAACATCAGGAATAATTTTTTCTAAAAATTCATATAAATAAGAAGTTATAGTAACATTAGAATTCTGAGGTGCAGTAACTTCTTTAATTGTTCCATTATTATAAAAAGAAAATTTTAACATTGGAATATTTGAATCTATTTTATTTACATTTCTAATATCAACACCTAAATCATTTTCTCCTTTTTTTTTCATAGATAGTAAAAATGCATAAGCACTATAAACTTTAGTATCATTTGACTCATCAATTTCATCAATATATAACATATATTTACTATGTATAGTTAAAGATGAATGCATTTCTTCAAGAAGACGAGAATTTTTATTTCCTTCAAAGAGTATATTTTGTTTTTTTGAAATAACATCATCATAAATATAAACTTGATGTAATTTCCTTGTAATTTCAACAATTACCTTATCTTCATCATAATTATTAGGTGGAATAAAAGGTGGAATAAAAGGTGGATTAATAGGTTTATCTCCTGGATTTGGATAATCTTTTGGAGTGCCATTTACATTTCCATTTTCATATTCAATTGTATTATTTATTTCTTCTTTTCTTTTTTTAATCAATTTAATACTTAATCCAATTATTAATCCCAATATCACTATTCCTACTATAGAGATTGCTATTATCTTACATTTTTTCCCACGAGACATTTTTATTTTATAAAATGTTCCTTTGTTTACTTATATAGGAAAATTTTTTATGAATGGAAAAAAAAAATAATATATTTCAGTAA
>Ga0310695_10008525_pt1 | contig 15803 bp, 9 predicted proteins | sample RumenRJG_04DNA_FD_203882 | JGI IMG/M metagenome (GOLD analysis project Ga0310695, IMG submission 203882) | Bovine rumen microbial communities from Lethbridge, Alberta, Canada - RJG_04 (v2) (version 2) | ecosystem: Host-associated > Mammals > Digestive system > Stomach > Rumen | place: Canada...
TGTTATGCTGATGGAATATTATATCGGTATGGAAATATACCGTTTTGCATTAATTTATATGGTAAAACGGGAAAAATTCAGCAGAAAAAACATCAAAGATGTTCTCAGTCTCTTTTGGAAAACAGCTCTTTCATATATTCCCTATCTTTTCCCTGTCGCTGGATTTGTAATTTGGCGTGTCTTTTTCTTTAATGCAACGCGAAACGGTACGAATGTAATGTCTGAAATCGTTTATCCGTTTATAACTCATCCACTTCGTGAAACATCTGATTTTGCTGTCCGGTTTGCTAAAAGTGTATGGAAACTTTTTGTCGGAGTATGGTCTGTTCCTGTCCATAATGTCATTAATAATTTATCAATGGAAAACTTTGTCAAGTCCCTGATATCTGCGTTTGTTATCGTCCTGGCAGGAGCCATTTTAATGTATTTTGTGGATAATGAAAAATCGAATTCGGATGGCAGGAAAGACGGAACCGAGACTGTACAATGGCTGTTCTTTGGTCTTATATGCGGTACAATTTCAATCTTCCCTTTGGTTATTTCAGGAAGAGATATCAATTTTTCCTCCAGTTTGGATCGGTTTGCATGGCCCGGCATGATCGGTGCAATTCTTACACTGATCGGGCTTATCGGTTCTCTTCGGAACAATCTCCTTCGGAATGTGTTTTTTGTGGCAGTATTACTGGTTTCTGTGTTTGTTCAGTGGCAGAATCAGGCGAATTACATTGAAATTTGGAATAATACCAGAGATTATTGGCAGCAATTGATTTGGCGGGCTCCATCTATAAAACCGGAAACCACAATCGTGACGGGGGCTGCAATATTGGCTGAAGAGGATTATGAAATTTTCTCTCCGGCTTCAATGATATATTATCCTTATGTTGATTCCTGGGCTCCTGTTTCTGCTGAAATTTTGAGCGAGAACACCGTGCGTGACATTCGGATGGGAAAGAAAATCGTTCGAAGAGTCAGACAAATCTATACGGAAAAAGATTATAAACAGCTTCTTGCCATCTCTAAGCCAGACAAAAATGCCTGTCTTCGGGTAATCGATGGGAATAATCCGATTTATTCCGTTCGTGATTATACAAGAATACCTGAAATCGGATCATATTCAAGATTAGAGCAAATCGTAACCGATCCGGATGAACCCGGTATCATCCCGTTTTTTCTTGGAACGGAGCAGGAACATGGCTGGTGTTATTATTATGAAAAAATGGAACTGGCACTCCAGCAGAATGATCCGCACACTGCAGCAGCGCTTGCTGATGAGGCATTTGAAAAGAAATTTGCTGCACTTGACAGTGTTGAACTGGTTCCTGTAATTGAAGCTTACATTAAAACCGGACGGCCCGATGATGCCCGTTTTCTGTTGGATGAATTGATGTCAGATGATTATATGGCACTGATGGCGGAGAATTTTTTCAAAACCGAACTTGATCCGGAACAGTATTATGATCTTTTCGGTTCATACGCCTCACAGACTGCTGAAAAAGGTGATCTGAACAAAAGCGAGTGAGTCAGATGAAGAGTCTGAATACTGTTTGAACTGGGGTATGGGGCGGCAGCCCCTGGAAATCAGGTGCGGGCCGGTACTTCCGCAAACGCGCGAGCGCTCTGTCCCGCACCTTGCGAAGCATAAGCTTTGGAATGCAACGTGAGCTCTTATAGGAGAATAAGGATGGAATGTGATGCATAAAACAAGGAATACATTAATTATCATTGCTGCAATTGTTATTGTTGGTTGTTTATTGTATATTCCACAGATGAAGGATCTCGGATTATACCGGGATGACTGGAATAATATCTATAATTTGACAGTCCGCGGTCCGCATATGCTGATACAGGCTTACGGGGCTGACCGGCCTGCGGATGGATATCTGATTTCCGGCCTTTACTGGTTTTTCGGTACCAATTACACCGCATATATGATCTGGAATCTCTGCTGCCGGATCCTTGGTTCTGTGTTTTTCGCATTGGCATTGATGAGAGTATGGCCGGGAACTTCCAAATTTGCAGGACTTGCCGGCCTGCTCGCAGTTGCATTCCCCGGATTTCTTCAGCAGGTCGATGGGATCGCTTATGTGCCTCATCAGACTGCGATGATGTGTTTTATGCTCTCTTTGTGGCTGACAGCTCTTGCTTGTGAACCGGGGCAAAAGACCTGGAATGTCCTGTTCACATTTGTTTCTATGCTGTTTTCCTTTGTGTCCATGATGCTGATGGAATATTACATCGGTATGGAAATCTATCGTTTCGGGTTGATCTATCTTATGAATCGTGAACAGGCAGGGAAAGGAAAACCAGGCTCCTTTTTCCGGAGTGTCCTATCCTATATCCCATATTTGATCCCTGCTGCCGGTTTTGTCGTGTGGCGTGTGTTCTTCTTTAACGCGGAACGAGCCGGGGCGGACTTGCTCGAGGTTTTGGAACCTTATAAGACAACTCCGATTCATGAAATGAAGGATCTGTCAGTACGAGCTGTAAAAAGTATCTGGAAGCTTTTTGCCGGTTCCTGGACGATCCCATTCTATAACCTTTCAAACGGTTTAGGCGTGGAAGATTTCATCAAAACTCTGATCCCTTCCGGTATTATCTTTGCCGCCGGACAGCTCTTTTTGTTCCTGCTGCACAGAAAAAAGACGGAAGATTCAGTAAAGGATGCCTATAATGAAGCCGGACAATGGCTGTGGTATGGTTTGATCGGCGGAACTATTGCCATTATGCCTTTGATCATTTCCCGGCACGATATCAATTTCAGTTCCAGTCTGGATCGTTTTACCTGGCCGGGTATGATCGGTGCGATTCTGTTCCTGTGTGGTCTGATCGGTTCCCTCAGAAACCGTTTTCTTCGGAATGTTCTGACAATGGGTGTTTTGTTGATTTCTGTCTTTGTTCAATGGCAGAACCAGGTGAGCTACGCCCAACAATGGAGGATGGCGAAGGATTACTGGCAGCAGTTGATATGGCGGGCTCCATCCCTGGAAAAGAATACAACGATCGTTACGGGAGGTGCGCTTCTGGTAGAAGAAGATTATGACGTTTTCGCCCCCGCATCAATGATTTATTTTCCGAATGAAATTGAAGAGGCTCCGATTGGGGCAGAAGTCCTCAATTCCAATACGGTCGCTGATATTCTCCTCGGACACAATTCCGAAAGAAATATCCGCCAGATCACTGTGAAAAAGGATTATGACCGCCTTCTGGCAATTTCCAAACCGACAGCGGAAGGATGCCTACGAGTGATTGATGGAAGTGATCCTTTGTATTCCACTCTGGATTGGACAAAGATTCCTGATATCGGAAGTTTTTCCCGGATATCTCAAATTATTGCAGACCCTGAGCAATCTGCAGATTTACCGTTTTTCCTTGGAAAAGAGCAGGAGCATGGCTGGTGTTATTATTATGAAAAAATGGAATTGGCTTTGCAGCGGTCTGATCCGGAAACTGCTTCCCAACTGGCAGATGAAGCTGCTTCCAAAGATTTATCCGCAATTGATCCTGTTGAATGGATCCCTGTTATTGAGGCGTATGCCGGAACCGGCCGGATTGATGACGCGCTGGAAGCTGTGAACAAAATGCGCTCTGATGAGGTGTTGGCTTATAATGCATGTTTTTACTTCCGTGCAAAAGCCGGTGATGAAGCCTATTCGGAAATTATTCCGATCCTTTGCGGAGGAATCAGAGAACGCGAATTGACTGTCGGTACTGCGGATCTATCTGATTCTGTTTCTGTACCGGTACCGGATGATTCGACTGATTCTCCGGTTCTTGAAGAAAATCTTGCTGATGTGATGGATGAAGACTCGGCTGTAAACGATGATAAGGAGGAAACCACTAATGAGCAGTGAGCAGACTTTCTATTTTGAATTACAGGCGGAAGATGGCCAGGCGCGGGCCGGTGTTTTTCATACTCCGCACGGACCGATCCCGACCCCTATTTTTGCCCCTGTAGGTACGCAGGCAACGGTAAAAGCGATGACCCCTGCGCAGCTTTCTGAATTGGGCTGCTCATTGGTACTGGCGAACACCTATCACCTGTTCCTGCGTCCCGGCGAAGATTTGGTGGCAGAGATGGGCGGACTGCATGAGTTTATGCAGTGGCATGGACCGATGCTGACAGATTCGGGCGGATTTCAGGTGTTTTCACTTGGCCCTCTTCGTAAGATTGATGAAGATGGTGTTACTTTCAAAAGCTATATTGATGGTTCAATGCACCGGCTGACTCCAGAGAGTTCGATAGGCGTTCAGGAAAAACTTGGTGCGGATATTATCATGGCCTTTGATGAATGTGCCGATCCTTTCGATAAAGCATATAATGAGCGCGCGATGGCACGTACACATCGCTGGCTGGAACGCTGTATCAAAGCTAAACAGCGGCCGGATCAGGCTCTTTTCGGAATCGTTCAGGGTGGTATTTTTGCTGACCTGCGCGAGGAATCTGCGAAATTTGTCTCTTCTTTTGATCTGCCCGGTTTTGCCATAGGCGGACTTTCTGTCGGGGAATCCAAAGAAGATATGAATAAGATGATGGAGGTGGTTACGCCGATCCTGCCGCGGAATAAACCTCGTTATCTGATGGGTGTTGGTTCGCCGGAAGATCTGGTTAACGGCATTTGGCGCGGGATCGATTTCTTTGACTGTGTTCTTCCTACCCGGCTGGCGCGGCATGGTGCCGCAATGACCTTCAATGGGCGGCTGAACATGGTGAATCAAAAGTATACCCATGATCCCAAACCAATCGTTGAAGGCTGTACCTGCTACACCTGTCAGCATTTCTCCCGTGCGTATATCCGCCATTTGCTGCAGAATAAAGAAATGTTGGCTGCGACATTGCTGTCTATTCATAATATACATACATTGGAGGAACTGGTCCGGCAGGCCCGTGCTGCAATTTTTGAAGGAACGTATAGCGCTTTTGCGGAAAACTTCCTTGAAAACTATCATTGAGTTTGTTCACGTTTGACCGTTGGTCAGTAATAACTGTTATCTGCCGGTTATTAAATCGAATAAATATCTGTTGACTGACAGCAAATTTTTGCCTTTGGAACTTTTCTTGCAGGTATACGTTTAGAAGAATATCAAATTCTGCTTTGGAGTATTTCCGATGGCAGGTTTGTGTTCAGGAGGACGTATGAAAAAGACAATCCTTTGGCTGCTGTTGTTGTCATTGTTCTGTCTGACCGGGATAGCTGCTGCACAGACTTCTGTACCGACTCAGACTCCGGCACCGACGCAGACACCTTACATTATTTATGTTGTTGTAACAGCAACACCTGAACCGGCAGCCGTTCAGCCGGTCGATACTCCTGCTGCTGAAGCTCCGGTGATTTTGCGCCCGAATGAAACGGAATCTATTTCACTGGTAAATGATGGATCTGGCACGGGTGGACAAACCGGCAGTGAAATCACGATCGCAAATCAGGCAAGCTATGCAGAAACTGTGGATGAATTGATCCGGAGAGTTGTATCGACTGTTACAGCCGATACAAATGCTGCAAATACAACTGCCGGCGGAACTCAAAATTACAGCGGAACAGGCGGAACTGCTGTCCGGTTGTCGGATGGAACAACATGTACTATGAATTTCCAGCTTGTCAGTGAACCGACTTATCCGGCAGGGTCAATTATTCCCCGCGGTGAGGTCTTTTGGAAAGAATGGCTGATTCAGAACACAGGTACCTGTACCTGGACACCGGAATGGGAATTTGTCTTCGACAGCGGATGGCAGATCGGCAATACCCGTTTCCACATGAACCGGACAACTGCTCCGGGCGAGACATTGAATGTCAGATTGGCTATGGTGCCGGATCAGCGTGAGGATGGAAATTATTACAGCACCTACATCTTTGAGGCTCCGGACGGAACACGGTATGGGACGATCACTTCTTCCTACACGGTAAAGCCGGCTTCTTATTTCGCCAAACCGACACCTGCTCCGAAAAACAAACCGCCGTATGGACGTCCACCGTCACCCTGGGATTGTCCTCCCGGTCCATGGTCGGTATGTCCCCCACCCCCGCCTCCGTGGTGTTGGTAATTGACAAGTGGTGTTGGTAATTGACAATATATGAAATAGAAAGAAGACCGCATAAGTGAAAGCGGTCTTCTTTCTATTTCCTGCGTATTTCAGCCAGTTCATAATATGGAATGAAAGGTTCATTCTCATGTCCCAATTCCGCATAGGGAATGATAAAGAAGAAAGTACGCTGCAATGTTTCAATTTCATCGTCCAGATAGTTCAGGGACCAGATCCCGTCAAAGTTCTCATATGGAAATTCCATGATCCCGCCGATTTGCCAGGGATCCAGGATGCGGACAGTATCGTTTTCCGGATCATAACCGGTCAGAACTGCCATATGATTTGCTCCAAAGGGCGTCCAGTTTACTTTTGTCAGGATGAGAAGCGGACCGTAACGTTCTAAAGCTGCCAGAAGTTCCTCTTTGCTGCTGTCCTGCCGTGTACCCAGGTAATAATTCATGTCACGCAGTTCATCTTCTGTGTTCATGATGTTCAGACCGGTTGTTTTGCTGAACCGGTTCTGACCGGCGTTTATATCGATCAGCTTCTGCGCGCTCATTGTCGGATATTCTTCTTTGTAAGCATGCCAGAAGTCCAAAACCATTTGAACTGATGCTGCTGTGCATCCGGTGTTAACGAGCTGTCCGTTGAATCGCAGTCCCTCCTGTGAGACATATCCGGGCTCATACCATAACGAGCCGTGGAAATATTCAGGACCCAATGTAGGTGTAGGGGATGGTCCGATCGTTGCTGTTGCTGTCGGGCTTGGAACAGCAGTGGGTGTTGCTGAAGGAATTGGTGTGTTGGTGGGAACCGGCGTTATGGTTGGCTGTTGTGCTGCTGTTGTCATTGTGATGGCGGCTGCTATGGTTTGATACTGTTGTGTTTTTAGTACCGGGGAAGATTGCTGAGGCAGGTTGCATCCGCTGATTCCAATGATGCTCAGCAGAAACGGGAGGATAGTTGTGAGATAAACCGCTCTTTTCATGGCCGTATGTTCTGATTTAATTATAGATTATATTGCCTTATCTTTTCAAGGCATAAAAACAAATTTCGCTTGAAATTGAATGGAGAAAATTGAAGTGTGGCATATTAATTGCTCCAAAAATATATGAGAGATGCTGTTTTTGCATCCTTTGAATCGAATTTATCGGGAGGTGTGAAAAATGAGAAATAAGATAATTCTCTGCTTGATCGCTGTTATGATCCTGGTCAGCGGATGTTCAACTGCTTCGACCGGGAGTAATCCTGTTTTGGAATTCTTTGGTTTCAATCGTCCGGTGGTGAGTCCGACTGTGTCCTCACCTGAAATGCAGGGATCTGAGCAGCAGGCACAGAATGTTCCGCATGCGGAAGATGATCCATTTGGAACAGAAAGCAAATCCTTACCGGAATCCGGATCAGGCCTTTCCGATTTGGATTGGGATGATTTTGATCCTGCACTGATTGATACGGATGAGGAAGAAATCCAGTCCAAAGAGAACGGCAGTGAAGAAGATAACTGGGCAGATGATCCGGATGCCTGGTCTTTTAGTGAGAGTACCTATGACAGCAGTGTGGAAACCGGAGCACAAAAACAAGCCAATGTTGCTCCATCTCCGACACCGTTTGTCAATCCTGTCCCGGTTTATCCGGCTCCGAATAATCAAAACCCTGATCCCGTGCCGGTAAATCCCGCGCCGGTAAATCCTGCGCCGTACGTTAATATTCCGAATCCTCCTGCCAACCAGCCTTCCCGGGATCCCTATACATTTTACCGCCTGATGCAGAATCCTGTATTTCGTCCGATGTGCGAACTGCCCCGGACAGGATTCCCGACCGGAAAGCATGTTGACGTTGTCGAAAGCGTCCGTTATGCTTCAACAAATATGTCCCTGTCAATTCCGGCTCTGAATGTCACGGAAGATATTGTGATCGTTCCGCTGGTTGATGACAACTTTCCTGTGGAGGCATTGGGAGAAAAAATCGGTTTGTTGGAAGGCAGCGGACCGGGACCTGAGGATCTTTTTGTCCTTGCCGGGCATAATCATCTGAATACGCAGGAACCGGGACCCTTCCTTGAACTGAGTGCGCTGAAAGATACCGACCTGATTTTTGTCAATGGAGCGAAGGATGCTTCCCGGACCTTTGTGGTTTACGCAAATGAAAAATTCGCATCTGATGATATTGAAGGCCTGGTCTCCTATGTAAAACCGGGCTGTATGATTCTGATCACGTGTGAAGATGAGTCTATCGAAGGCGGTTATATCAACCGCAGAGTTATCTTTGCAGAACCTAAAGAAAACTGAACTGTAGATAAAGGGATCGTAATCAATCCCTTCACAAAAGTCCTCCTGTTTGTGAAATCCCCGCGGAACTTTACCTCCATTCCGCGGGGATTTTCTCTGTGAAAGCATGTTTTTGATTGTACGTAATGATTTTGCAGCCATTTATCTAAGACCAATTTATAATAACGTCTGATTAAATATAGGAGAGAAGGACAGGGGTTTCTGTCCGATAAAACAGAAATGTCAGATTTTGTAATAGCTACCTCATCCACCTGTGATCTGCCAAGAACCTGGCTGGATGAACACAATGTCCCGTTCATTTCATATAGTTTTACGATCAATGGGGAACCGGCTGTGGATGACTGCAAGGAAGAAAGCCGGGCCGCCATATATGCAGGAATGCGCAAAGGCGATATCCTGAAGACATCCCAAATCAACAAGCCGGCATATGAAGCATTTTTCCGCGATTTGATGAAAGACGGAAAAAATCTTCTTTTCCTGGACATGTCGGAAAAAATGTCGGTTTCTTTTTCCAATTGCATGGCTGCAGCGGATAACATCCGCAGTGAATTCCCCGAGCAGGAACTTTATGTGATGGATACCCGCTGTATTTCCGGCGGACTTGGGTTCCTGGTAAAGCATTGTGTTGCCTTGATGGAAGAAGGAAAGTCCATGGATGACGTGATCGCCTGGGCTGAAGAAAACAAGCTGAAAATCGCACATCGCTTCACGGTTGACGATCTGAATTATCTGAAACGCGGAGGCCGGGTCTCCAATGCTTCAGCATTGGTTGGTACGATGCTGAACATCAAACCGGTTCTTTATGTCCCGGATGCCGGTACACTGGATGTTGTGAAAAAGTGCATTGGGCGGAAAAAAGCGGTGCATGCTATCTGTGACAGCGTTATCAATGATCTGAGCATGGTAAAAAATACTGCCGGAATGGATATGATCATCCTGAATGCAGACTGTATACAGGATGCGGAATTCATCCGTGATGAAGTCAGAGCCGCTTTTCCGGATTTTGGTGAGATCAGCATCTCTTCTCTGGGTGTCGTGATCGGAGCGCATTGCGGTCCCGGATTGCTGACATGCTTTTACCTTTGCAATGAACGTATCGCAGGATAAAAGCGAATCATCGGAATTAGCAACTCAAAACAGACTGTGAATGGCAAATTTTATTCCCGGTCTGTTTTTTTATGGCAAGACAGCGGTTTATTCCAAAGCCGATCATAGATTCCTGATAATTTGCTGAGTTTCGGTAAATATCTGCCCCTGTTTTGAAGACAAATTATTATGGTCTGAATCATATTATTGTATATAATAAAAAGAGAAGATACATTGCTTTTTACATCGAGGAATAGAATTGAAACTGAAAGAATACGTCGACAGGAAATATAATAAAATTGCGGTATATGCCATCTGCACCGTGGTTATAATCTTTATTTTGTGCATGATTCTGTCCATTTCCGGCGGATTCTTCCGCAAACTCTTTGCTGTTATCGGACTGGTGCTGCGCCCGATCATTACCGGCGGGGTCATTGCATACCTCTTTGAACCGGTTATTCAGAAAATAGAAAAGGCGATCCATGCCAAACCGGCACGTCCGATCGCTGTGGCTGTCACTGCGCTGCTTGTGCTGGCAATTTTCGCCGTCGGGATCCTTCTGATCGCTGTTGTTGTCCGGGATCAGGCAGATACGGTCACGGTCGATACCGGCAGCATCAGCTTCCTGATTGAGTCACTGGGCTTGCGGATCGATGAAATTACAGCGAAAATTCAAACCTGGCTGTCAGAGAACAGCAGTATTCTCGGTACCACGTTCGGAAAAATCGTTGGGATTTTCGGCAGCCTTTCAGATCTTGCGTCTCATCTTATCTTTTCCGTGATCTTTGCGTTTTATTTCCTGCTGGATTCTGAAAACATTGGCGCATACTGGTCGCGTATTCTGAATATTTTTGTTAAGCCCGAATACCGTGAGAAGGTAAAGGAATTGATCAATGATGCTGACCGCTGTTTTTCCGGTTATATACGGGGAAAACTGTTGGATGCACTGCTGGTGTTTGTGATGGTGAGCATTGCTATGCTCATCTGCTCGATTCCATATTCGTTCGTAATCGGACTGATGACCGCGCTTGGCAATTTGATCCCCTTCGTTGGTCCTATCGGAGGCATTGCCGCATTGCTTGTGATTTGTCTGACCGAAGGCATGATGAATAAATTCATTCTTGGGGCGGTCGTACTGATCCTTCTGATGCAGATCGATGCCAATGTGTTCAATCCGCGTCTTATGAGCCGGAGCATTGCTATTCATCCGCTGCTGGTGTTCGCTGCCATGATCGCGGGAGGAGCTGTCGGGGGTGTAGTGGGGATGCTCGTTTCCGCGCCGATTGCCGCCTGGATAAAAATTGAATTTGACAAATATTTGGATCAGGTGGAAGGAAAAAACAGCTGACCTGTTCATTCTGTTTGTTTCAAAACACCGGACAGAGATCATTCCTTTGTTTTGAATAACAATTCCATCGAAGTTGTGCTGCCGGTGACAGGAAAACAGGGTGTAGAATAAAGCATATCTCGATTTGGGAGCCGGGAAAACAGATGAATGTTTATGACTTTGACGGTACGATTTTTTATCCGAACAGTTCGGTTCTCTTTGCGGTATGGTGCATGATCCGCCATCCGAAACTCTGTTTTACTTATCTTCCGATGGTGTCTAAGAACCTGGTCCTCTATAAGACTGGGAAGATCCCGGAATATCTTTTCCTGCGCAGATTTTTCCGCTATTTGTGTATGATAGACGATTTCGATGTCCAGATCGGGCGCTTCTGGGACAAATACGAGAAAAAAATTTCAGCTTGGTATTTGAAGCAGAAAAAGCCGGACGATCTGATCCTCAGCGCCTCTCCAACATGCATTATCGAACCGATCGCAAAAAGGCTTGGTGTGAATTTCATGGCGACGGAATATGACCGGGAATATGGCGTATTCACGAATAATCTGATGTACGCGAAGGAAAAGAGCCGCTATATCATCGACCATGGCTTCCCGTTGATCGAAAATTTCTACTCGGACTCCCTTTCCGATACCCCGCTTGCCTTGTGTGCCGAAAAAGCCTATCTGGTGACCAACAGAGCGAAGACTGTCAGGGATTGGCCGGAGATGGATGCGGAAATGATGAAAAAAGCAGGCCGGAAGCTCCAAACAGGCTGGAATATCCATCTGAAATAAGATAACTGGTACTTCCGACCTTCATCAGCATCATGTTACGTGGTCCAGGTTACTTTGACACGATAATTCCGGTGTGAAAGACTCGCAACCGTGGATTGTTGAATTATAATCATTCTCAGAGTAAGAAGTTATGGAAGCACTGATGTATTCCGAATGAGTCAAAGTAACTTGTTCCCGTTGATTCATTTCCTGTGAAACAGCTATTGATCAGTGCCTCTTTTGAAATATTATATCCATTCTGAGGTTACCTATCTGTGCATGTCCTTTTGCCGGAGCGTCTCCATTGATCGGAAGCAGATACCGGGATGAAGTCGCAAATTAGAGGAAATACCGATGAGAAAGAAGCGGAGAAAATACGAATGAAAAACCGGAAAACCCTGATTGCTTTTTGTCTTCTTTTGCTGCTGTTGGTTGTATTCATGGGAATCACGCTTTATTCCAACATCCTGTCCTATATGGAGGTTTCTTCGCAATCCGATCTGAAGGTCAGCGGGATGGTCAACACTCTCAACCGTGTGCAGGAACAAATCAACACACTGGAAACCGAATATCGCAAGAAAACGGAAAACGTGATGGAACTGATGTGTGTCGCACTCCGCCCTTACGTGAATGAAAACACATACACCGGCCCGGAAATCTTCATAGACGAGTCCATGAACCGAAGTAATGACGGGATCGTTGTCAGGGTTGAGAACGGGGATATCATCTACCCGGAAGGATTTTCCGGAAGATTCGAATTGCAGGATTCAGAGACAGATCTTAATAGACTGCCTTTTATGACACCCGCCATGCTGATCAATACGGATGACAGCACAGTTCCTGTACTGATTTCTGCCAAAAGGATCGAAGGAAACTTTTATTATCTTGACTGGTGGGAAACGGACAATTACCGCTCTTTCATCAATTACGAAAAAACGATCGGGGAAGCTATAACTGCGCTTGAAAAATTATATGAGGCAAAGCTTCTGCTGGTCTGGCAGCCGCAGGAAGAAACCCAAAACAGTGAAGTCGAAATCCTTTATGCTTCCCAGGACCTTGGTTCGCCCGAATCGCTCTCAGATATCGGAATAACGAAAGAAGACATCCTGGCGGAAACATCCAAACTCACTATCGGAAAGAAAATATACACGGCAACCTATGAAGAGCTGCTGATCTTCGACCGGCCTGCAAAAGCAGTTGTTCTGCTGAACACGATCAGCAGCAACATTTACATTCTGAACTGTATCGTCATTGCAGCCGGTTTTATGCTGCTCTGTCTGACCGGACTGATCCTCTGGCTGCACTGGATCAGAGACTATTCACGTGATCATGAACTGACGGAAAGTCAGATAAGATCCTGGCGGCCTTCACAGCTGCGGAGAAGAGCCTTTGCGGTCGGGCTGAATGGAGCGCTGCTGCTCTTCCTCCTGCTGCTTGCCTATCAGCTGATGGGAAACCTTTCCCGTATTACCTTCTCCAATCAGGAAAGTCTTGATATCATGATGGCACGGCTGGAAGATGGAAGCAAACGAGTTGCTTCTGCCAAAGCAGATGAGGAAGAATGGGGCATTTATTACGCCGGAAGGATCGCAGATCTTTACAGCCGGGTACCGGAGACACATTCTCCGGAATTTCTGAAAAAAGCGAATGAACTGATCGGCAGTGAGTCGATCATGATTTTTGACAGCAAGGGGAAAGAGCTTCTGAGCTCCAACGGTTATGTCGGTTTTACTCTTGGAGATGACGTCAGCACGGAAAAAGATTTCACGTACCTGCTCAATGGCATTGAACATATCGTTCATGAGCCGAAAACGGACCGGTTTACGGGCAAAACACTTCAGACGATCGGTGTCCGGATGGATTTGGGAGATCCTGAATCCTTTGGCGCGGTAATTGTCGCAATTGATCCGGAACTTACCTGGGAATCTACGGAAAGACAGGAAATCGCGAATTATGTCCGCATGCTGACCCATCAGGAAAGCCTGAGCTTTATTATCAGCCAAAACGGCGGAAAAGTCATTTTTGCCAGTGACCAGACCCTGCTCGATAAAACTCCGGCGGAACTCGGTTTGGATTTGGAGACTCTGCAGCCCGTCTCTCTGGAAACATTCACCGTCATGGAAGAAAAATGGTACGGTGCGTACAACTCTGATGATAAGTATCATTGCTTTTTCATGACAGATTCAAGTTCCATCTGGAGCGGTACACTGAAATTTGCACTGATTTCTGCTGTCTACTTTATTTTTGCCTGTCAGGTGATCAGCTTTTACCTGCTCGGGACCTCCCGTGATGATATCGCTGAATTCACGAAAGACGCAGAACAAATCAAAGATAATCTGAAGAAAAAATCCGGTTTCACAATTGACACGAATGTGCTGGACGCCTTCCGGTATGACGAACGCGGAGACCGCAGCCTGAAAGAATGGTGGCATGACATGACCCCGGACAAGAAAATCTGGATGGTGCTGAGGCTGACAGTTACCCTGCTGCTCCTCATCTTGTTTGTTTTTCTTTTGTATAGCAATGAAATTGGTTCCCGGTCTGTTTTCAATTTTATTTTGTACGGCAGATGGAAGCGTGAACTGAATGAACTCTCGGTTACTGCTATTCTGATCATTCTTGTTTTCCTGCTGGCCTTTATCCTGTTCAAAGATCTTCTTGTCCGGATGCTGAACTCGATGCTCAATGCCAAGGGAAAAACGATCGTCAGTCTGATTTCCAGCCTGCTGCAGTATATTTCAATTATCACGGCAATTTTTGTCTGTCTGTCTTACGTCGGGTTTGATTCCAGTGTGCTGATCACATCCGCCTCCATTTTGACGCTGGCAGTTTCCCTGGGATCAAAGGATCTGGTCGCAGATATTCTCTCCGGGATCTTCATTATTTTCGAGGGCGATTTTCACGTCGGGGATACCATTGACGTCAATGGATTCAAAGGCCGCGTACTGGATATCGGGGTGCGGTCCACGAAATTGATAGACGCGAGCAGGAATATCAAGACCATCGAGAACCAGAACGTGAAAAATGTTTTGAACCTGTCGAAGGAAAACAGCTTTGCTGTCATCACACTGTCTGTCTCAAGCGGGCAGCCGATCGATGAAATAGAATCAATGCTGAGTCGTGAGCTGCCGAAAATCGGAGAACGGATCCCGACAATTATCAATGGCCCGGTTTACGGCGGTGTCAGTGAGATCGGCTATCACAGGCTGTCGATCAAGATAACTGCTGAATGCAGGCAGAAGGATCTTCATAAAACCCAAATAGCTATGAATCGTGAATTGTGGGACTTATTTACGAAAAACGGGTATCAGTTATAGATTTTGCAATTACATCTCAGTCAAAGGAAAAGCACGTGCAATTGGAAGAGAACACGTGCTTTTTAAATAAAAAATGAGCGGCTAACGAGATTCGAACTCGTATGATCACCTTGGAAGGGTGACGTACTGCCATTGTACGATAACCGCTTATTTATGTCCTTATTTTAGCATAACTTTCAGGATTTGCAAGGCCTGAAAACAAATTCGTTACGTTCGTCTCCGGAAGACCCTGCAAATCCATCTCTTTCAATAATTTACCATGCGGGGTCAGTGCCGAAGCGCAGCAGCACAAAGCTCATGCCTTCATGGTCATCATAGTTGATTTCGCTGACAACAGACTCATCCGGGTTCAGCGTTACGGTGCAGTATGGCAGTTCGGCGTCCGCAAGCTTCGGATAATCAGTTTCGAATGTCTCCCATCCCTGCGGTTTGAGGGCTTTGACGATGTTGATGATGGACTGGTAAGCCAGGTCATCCAATTCGCCGTATTCCCCTACAAGGATCGTGACAAAATCGGTTGTGCCGTTGGCGATCATTCTGATTTTCCCTGAGGCGGCAGCCATGCTGTTATAATCTCTGGTCAGCGGGGCAAAGGAAAGCGCGGCTTCATTCAGGACGATCTCGTCAAGCTCTTTCATGTCATAGGCCCTGGCGATGTAGATGCTGATCTCGATGTTTTCACCTTTTTCATCAGGGGTTGAGATGAAATATTTGTTTTCCAATCCGTTCGTTTCCAGCCCATTGATGTAACCGGTGAGCAGACGCGTATCCATCTCGTAATAGGCGCCCACAGCATGCATGATTTCGGTGGCCAGCATGGCTCCGTAGAAATCACCGGATGCCAGGGTGGTTTTGAGATAATCGCCATCCTGAACGAAGGTCCTGGTACCATCCATGCCCTCAATGCCGCTGATGGTGATGATGATGCTGTCATCCGTCAGTTCTTCTTCGAATTTTGCGTCGGGCATATATTCGGCGTAAAGCACCTTT
>Ga0310695_10008526_pt1 | contig 15803 bp, 11 predicted proteins | sample RumenRJG_04DNA_FD_203882 | JGI IMG/M metagenome (GOLD analysis project Ga0310695, IMG submission 203882) | Bovine rumen microbial communities from Lethbridge, Alberta, Canada - RJG_04 (v2) (version 2) | ecosystem: Host-associated > Mammals > Digestive system > Stomach > Rumen | place: Canada...
TTACAAGCGACTTTATGACGAAGGTGATGCTTTACCTCAGTTGATAGTAATTGATGGCGGAAAAGGCCAATTACGGTGCGCATACGAAACTTTGTGCGAACTCCACTTGGAAGATAGGATTCCAGTTATCGGCATTGCTAAGCGATTAGAGGAGATTTTTTACCCGAATGACCCAATTCCACTATACCTGGATAAAAAATCCGTTACGCTTAAAATTATACAGCATTTACGCGATGAAGCGCACCGTTTTGGAATCACTTTTCATCGAAACAAGAGATCGAAGGCGATGATTCACTCGGTTCTTCAAGATATCCCCGGCATCGGCGATGTTTCGCTTCAAAAATTGATAAAAAAATTTGGTTCGGTTGACAAAATTTCAGAAGCGTCGGTTGCGGAGTTGTCCGAAGTGTTGGATTTGAAAAAATCGCAGGCTGTCTTCGCATTTTTTCACAGTTCGTTGGCAGAAGGCGAAATTTTAGATTGATAAATAAGTTGCTCAATATTAGATTTTTACAACCTTTATTTAAAGATTTTTATCCAATATCCTTTTCACGGATTTTTCTTTCCTTTACATCGGTACGGCTCATTCAAAGGATTTTGAGTTATTGGGCAGATAAAATTTCTTTTAGTTTAGAAATTAAAAAGGGGTCTGCGACTTCAAAAAAAAGACCGACTAACACAGCCGGTCTTACTACTCAAAAATCAAACGTACAAGGAAAAACAAAAAATTATATCTTAGTTGAAGACAACGGAGTATCCAATCATCTTAAAGGGAACTTGAATAAGTTCAGAATATTCGTTGCCTGTCTGTTCCATATCTTCATCGTCGTCGGGGTAATACCAATTAATTACCACGTTGTTGCCCTCTTTGTACAGAGTTTCTAATTTGTTGAATATTTCGAGAAGTATCTTAGAAGATGCTGTGTTGAAATATTCGAGTTTGAGGTTTACCTCAGTGCTTTCGCAGGGGGTTAGTTTATATTCGTCTAACCAATCCATTACAGGCTGATAAAACGCTGTAACGTCTGATGGGAAAGATTTTCCTGCAAATTCCATCACGCCTGTGTTTGGATTAAGGTCGATTGATGGTGTGTCTAATGCCGCTTCTATTTGGTAGTGTGTCATATTTGTCTTTTCTTAATTTTTTGTTTTGTTGTATGTACATTTTACAAAATGCAAATCCTATGCCAAAGTTCTAATTGTTTTTATTTTTTTTCTATTTTTATTTTACATTTCTTGATAAATTGAACATACAATATTGTCGGTTTGGTAATCGTCGTTGTTGAGGCAGAAGCGGATGCTGATGTCTTTCTCATCGGCGTGTTGCGGCAGTGCGTAGTAATATACTACTGTGGCGCGGCGTGTGTGATTATTAAATTCGAATGTGGTTTTTGAATCAATATTGGCACCATCTATGTTAGGTATTGCTACAAAGTCCTTGATTTGCGATGGCGAATAAAGGTTGATAGTGTAGCATAACAGTTTGCCGCTATACGATTCAATTACATTCACATCTTTAATAGTTATCGCCGCATTGTCGAACGATAAAACGCCTCCAATTTTGAGGGCCGACCCCAACAAAATTACTGATACGATGATTAACCAATTTGCTTTCATTGTAAAGTATACTGTTATATAAACTATATCTTTCACACCGCAAATGTACGAAAATTTTTATATAAAGTTACACTTTAATGAAAAATTTTTATTTTTTTTTGTTTTTTGCTATTTTTTTTGACAAATAGGCAAGTGCTTTATTATCAATTTGTTAATTTAATTTAACTAAATTTATCCCTTTATTTTAGTGCAAAAATCATTCCAACTATTTTATTTTCATTTCTTGCCGAGTGTTTTTTTATAGAGAATTGCATCTTTTAACACTTGGTTTGCAGCGTTGATATAGGGGTCGTTTTGCAGAGTGTAGCGTATTTCGCCTTGTTCGTAGTAGTAACGACGTATTATTTCGTATTCAAGTGCTTTTTTAATTTGGCTATCATATTTATTTGTCTCAGAGGTTTTTATCTGTTGTATAACTTCTTTTAAAGCATCGATTTTCTTTTTGATTTCGGGCGACGAAAAATCGTTGGCGGCGGTTTTCTCCAATATTGCGATTTCTTGGTCGGTGATGGTTTTAAAATTGGTTAAATTGCTGCCTGCTGCTTGCTTTAATTCGTTTATTTCGGCTTGTGTAACGCCAAATTTTTCGGGTTCGGCTATTGTGGCATTCTTAATGCGATATTTGGTGGCAAAATCGAAGATTATGTTTTTATCTATCAGATTTTCAACTAAATAACTTAATGTGTCGGTTACCACTGTAATGTCGGGCATAATTCCGCCGGCATCTTTTACGGGACGTCCGTTTGCGGTTTTGAACGTGCGGATTAGCGAATCAGGTATTGATTCTGCCTTGCCTTGCTTGTTTTTGTGCGAATAGTCGAGTTTTTGTATGCAGCGGCCTGAGGGTATGTAATATTTGGCTGTTGTAATCTTGCATTTTGCGTTGTAAACAAGGTCTTTGGTGGTTTGTACGAGACCTTTACCAAAGGTTTTTTCGCCTATTACCACGGCGCGGTCTAAATCTTGCAATGCCCCCGAAACAATCTCTGCTGCCGATGCAGATTTGCCGTTAACCAACACTACAATAGGTATTTGCGTATCCACAGGATTGTTTTCGGCGCGGAACATTTTGTTCCATTCTTGCACGCGTCCACGCATTTCTACAATGTCTTTGCCTTTGTCTACAAAAAGGTTTACGATGTTTACAGCCTCTATAAGCAATCCGCCGGGATTATAGCGAAGGTCTATAATAAGGTTGTTGATTTGTTTCTCGTTTTTGAGTTTAAGCAAGGCACCTTTGAATTCAGCAGAGCAGTTTTCGGTAAAACTCGAAAGGTTGATATATCCTGTTGTTCCGTTGATTACGCCGTAATAGGGGATGCTTTTTTGCTTGATAATCTCGCGACGGATATCTTTTGTAATTTTCTCGCCTTGACGCTCTATTTGAAACTTTACAGTGCTGCCTGCTTCGCCTTTTAATATAAGGTCTATTTCGTTTTCTGATTTGCCTGCGAGGGTTTTGCCATCTGCGCTAATCAATATGTCGCCAATGAGCAGACCGTTTTTGTGGGCTGGAGAATTTTCTGAAATTTGGGCAATTACAGCCTTGCCGTTCATCATTTCTAATTCTATACCTGTGCCTGCGTAATCGCCTGAGTTCATAAACATTACATCTTCCACAAGCGATTCGGGATAATATACTGTGTAGGGGTCGAGGTTTTCGAGCATCTTGTCCATCGCGGTTTTGATTAGGTCGCCGCTTGAAGTTTCGTCTACATACAAGATTCTCAGGTTTTTAACGAGAGTATGGAATATTTCGAGGTTTTTGATAAGTTCAAAATCGTCGCCATCGTCGAGCACCTTGAAACTCGAAAAACCCAATAGAGCCGCAGCCAATGTTGCGGCAAGGGTTCGCCGTAATGTTGGTTTCTTCATAATGATATGTATTTTAATGGTTTATTCTTCGTCGTCTTCGTCCCAAGCGCTAATTTGCACGCTTGCGAGACCCTCTTGGTCGAATATAGCCACGAGGTTGAGGTCGTCGAAGTAGAGGTATTTTTCGTTTGTTTCGGTATCTGTTTCGGTTTCAGGATTTTCGGCTTTGAGGGTTTTGGTGTATTTAATAAGAGCCTCCTCTGAGTCGCCGAATTGGATTTTGTTGTCGATAGAGTAGTCGGGATTTGATGTAAGAATAGATGATAGGCGATAAGTTTCGTCTTCTTCGTCGGGTTCAAGCACAAAATCTGTCATAATGTCATCGTAGAACAATGTCAGCGTGTTAGATTCCTTGTCGTTTTCGGTTTCGTCGGGTGCGCCGAATTGATCTGTGATATCTTCCTGTGTGGCTCCAAATTGCAAAGGTCCGAGTCCTTGACCGATGATAATGTTTAATTTAGTCTCCATAATATTATGTGTGTTAATGAAATACTGATTTTAAAACTGCAAGGCTTTTAACCGAGGCAATATTGTCGAAACGGAAGTGGTAGTATTCGATAATTTTGTCTAAAAGGAAACTTCTGTCGGTGTTGCTTAGTGGAATAAAGTCGCACGGAATGTAGTCATAGTCGAGAATCCGGCTGAATATTTCGCTGTATGGCGGATGAATCACGTGCCGCGACGAAGTGATGTTTCCCGTGAAGCATCCCTTTTCGATGTCGAAACAGGGGCGTAAAATTGAGTATCTGTTTTGTGGATAAAAACCTAAGTATTTGGTAATCTGCAACAAAAATTTTAAGTGAAAATTTCGTCCCGGCACCTCGGATTGATCAAAAAGTTTCAGACTTGAGGTAATGAATTCGTACAATTCCTCGTTTTGTTCGGCAAACGTTAGCACCTTAGAGAGAATCTCTGTAATAAACATTGCCGTAGCGGTTTTGGTGGTGCTAAACGGTATCGAAGTGTAGGTGTACGAAGTAGAAATTTTTGACGCCTGTTTAATCTCCGCTTCTGGTGCTGAGGAATATTCTATCTCGTTGATAAACAGCGGTTGACAGTAGGGTAGGGGAGATGATTTTCGGTTTTGAGGAATTCTGAAAGCAAAAGCAGCCCTGCCAAGTTCGCGCGTATAAGCATTGACAATCAATTTGTTGTCGCCGTACTTGGTGTAGTTAAGAGTTATGGCAGTGGCAGTTTGTTTCATTATTCTTTTGTGTAAAGAAGGGTTATATCAGATACGTCAACGTGCTTACTATTAGTGGGTTCGCTATGGTCTAACACCCATCCGCGTATTTGTTTTAGTTCCTTGTTCGGATTTGTCTTTATCATTGCGCTGAAGCGACGTTTTTCTCCGTCTTTTTTGAAGCCGTTGGTCATTATGCTTTCGTTGGTTCCATCGTAATAATCGGCAATAATTGTTAAGCGAGGATTGGTTGTACCGTCGTCTTTGTAAAATGTAAAATCTGCCGAAATAGTGTATGTTCCTTGGTTTTCTGTAGGAATTTCGTACGCTATAGGGTTTGTCATTCCGTCGGTGGGCAAGTTGTAATAAGAGCGCAAGTTCCAAATGTCATTTGCTGCCTTCTCGCGGTTTTGGTCATCACGTTCGCGCTGTTTTTCATCCTCGGCGTTTACTACTTTTACAACTTTTTCGTATAGCGTTTTGTACCTTTCGGGGTGCTGTGTGTACCACTCTATTGTTTCAAGAAATTCGGCTTTGGTAACTCCGGTTTCTTTGAAAATATAGTTGTAATACGATGCGCTGTCGCCTTTGAGTGTGGCATCGCTATATCCTGTTACAAACATTATGGCGTCGGCTTCGTGCATTTTGATAATTACTTCCACCGCCTTGCTTTCGCTGATGGGTGGTTCGTTGCCGCACGAGGAGAGTGCGAGTGCAAATGCTGCCGCTAAAGTCTTTATCGTGGTTTTGTTCATTTCGTTTGGTTTGATTATTCGCTGCAAAGGTAATAGAAATTTTGCATATTATTTTTATTTTTGCGCTCTAAAAAAACATTGACTTATGGCGAACATATTCTCGGGAAAATTTGATACTAAGCAAAAACGCAAGATTGGCGAAATCCGTTCTACCTTTGTAAAAACGTGCGAAGAGTACCATCTTGTTGAAAAAGGAGATAGATTCGCAGTAGGAATTTCAGGTGGAAAGGATAGTTTGACCCTTCTTCATCTGCTGGCTTTCAATCGTTTAGTGTTGAAAACCGATTTTTCGCTCACTGCCGTTTATGTTCACGTGCAAAATGCGGCTTATACTATCGATTTCGACCAAGTTCAACGCTTTTGCGACGACCTTGAAACTCCGCTTGTGGTAAAGAATATTGTACTTGAAGATCTTCGCAATGCCGAAAACCGTTGCTTTATTTGTAGCCGAGTTCGTCGCAAAATTCTCTTTGATTTTACCAAGGAGGAGGGGTTTAATAAACTTGCTCTTGGACACAATATGGACGATGCTGTGGAAACGCTGATGATGAATATGGTTTATCATGGGGAATTTTGCAGTATTCCGCCCAAGATGGCTTTTTTCGATGGACGATTGGATGTGGTGCGTCCGCTGATTAAGATTAGCAAAGATCAGACGAGGCTCTATGCCGACCTCTACGGATTCCCGAAAATTAAGTCGGAATGTGGATTTGAAACCGTAACTGTCCGTGGACGTTTCCGACAATTTGCCGACTATCTTGAAACGATGAACCCCGGCGCAAGGGTGAATATCTTTAACAGTATGAGTAATATCAATAGTGATTATTTAGTTAAATAATTTGTTTAGATAATAGTTATTAAAATGAATATAGACAGTATTATATCTAAGGCTTTAAATAAGCAACCGCTAACATTAGACGAGGGAGTATTTCTCTATAAGAATGCACCCTTAGCGCTACTTTCTGCGGCGGCTAACGAAGTAAAGAATAGTTTTAAAAAGCCCGAAGATTACAACAAGGTTGGTTGGATTATCGACCGCAATATCAACCTTTCGAATATATGCGTTACGCGGTGCAAGTTTTGCAATTTTTCGCGTTCTAAAAATTCGCCCGAGGCATACGTTACCACTATGGACGAATACCGCCAAAAAATCTCCGAACTATTTGCAGCGGGCGGCAATCAAGTGCTTCTGCAAGGCGGAATGAATCCTGATTTCGGGTTGGATTTTTACTGCAAACTTTTTAGCGATTTAAAACGGGAGTTCCCCGGCGTGGTGCTTCACGCACTTGGTCCTGCCGAGGTGGCTTATTTGAGCAAGACCTCGAACCTTAGTTATAGAGAAGTGCTCGAAAAACTCCACGCTGCGGGACTTGATTCGCTCCCCGGCGCAGGAGCGGAGATTCTTGTAGACCGTGTGCGCAAAATTGTTTCGCCTGCAAAATGTTCGGCAGGGGAGTGGCTCGAAGTTATGCACCAAGCCCACGTGCTAAATTTGCCCACCTCTTGCACTATGATGTTCGGACACGTGGAGACTCTCGAAGAGCGCATCCAACATCTTATCGCGCTCCGCGAAACACAGGCTCGCAAACCCGAATACAGCCAAGGCTTTGTAACCTTTATTCCGTGGCCATTTTGTAGCGAAGATACTCGTTTGGTTAAAGAATATGGTGTATTCGCACCTGTTTCGGGAGAGGAATATATCCGTATGATTGCTATTAGTAGATTGATGCTCAACAATATAGCCAATATTCAGGCGTCGTGGCTCACCGTTGGTAAAGAAATTGCGCAAATTTGCCTACATTCGGGCGCCAACGACTTCGGATCTATTATGATGGAGGAGCACGTAGTGTCGGCGGCGGGTGCTAATTACAGCCTCGACTCTAACGAAATGATAGCCGCCATTCGCCAAGCCGGATTTGTTCCCGTTAGGAGAAATAGTCGTTACGAATTTGTGGAGTAGGAGGGTTACTCCACACAATTTTCCAACAATGTTACCGACATATCTTCGGTATTTAGCCTTGCCTTCACTCCAATAGGAAAAGTACATCTCGATTGCACATGTCCGAATGTAAAGTTTTTTACTACCGGCACGTTGAGGTCTTTTATAAAATCTTCGATAACGTAATCGAGCGAGAGCGATTCGTTGCCTTGTGCTTCGCAGCCTTTCATTATGCCGAAAATTATGCCGCGGATACCACGAAGTTTTCCTGCATTTTTTAGGTGTGTTAACATTCGGTCTACCTTGTAGGGCGGCTCGTTGATTTCTTCAAGAAACAATATTTTATTATTAAGATTGAAATCGTACTCGGTGTTGAGGAGCGATTGAAGTAAAGTTAAGTTGCCACCAAATAGCGTTCCACGGCATTTGCCTGATTTTAAAACTGTTGGCTGTTGCGAAGATAGTTCTTTATTTTGCTTGTGGGTTTCTTCGCAGGTTATTCGGTAATTTTTGTGTCCGTTGGCAAAAATATCCCACATACTATTTTTTGAGTAGTCGGTTTCGTCGGGTACAAGCATCGACGAGTGGAAAGTTACGAGTCCCGTTTTTTTGTAGATGGCGCAGATAAGTGCGGTAAGGTCGCTATACCCGCCGATAATTTTTGGGTTCTCTTTTATGAGGTCGTAATCTATCATATCGAGTATGCGGGTGCAGCCGTATCCTCCACGAGCGGCTAATATTGCTTTGATACTTTTGTCGGCGAATAGAGTGTTTATTTGTTTTGCGCGGTATTCGTCGCATCCAGCAAGATATCCAAAACGCTCTGTGAGGCCATCGGCGCAAACGGGGACATATCCGGCTTTTTCTACTTTGGCAACGGCAATGCGCATTTGTTTTTCGGTGATAGGTCCGGCGGGGGCAATGATTCCCACTTTGTCGCCTTTTTGCAAGGGGGCGGGCAATATTTTTTTCATCTGTCTGTTTTATTTTTAACTATTTATAAGTGCAAAGGTAAAAAATTAGATTACTTTTGTAGTTTTATTTTTATGCATAAATTTTTGACGATATGAAACGGCTGTGTTTATTTCTTATTATATCTCTATGGGCAATAACGTCGCAGGCGCAGCGCATAATCACTTTCGACGAGTATCAGGCTATCGAAGATGAGGAGCGCAAAAACAGCGTGCAGTGGCTTCCATACCGAACCGAAGGTGCTGACACTATTCTTATCAAAGAATTCCGTCCCGCCTTGGCACGTCCGCCGTATGTGTTTAAAACCAAAAGGCAACAGCAACAATACTCAAAACTTTTGTACAATGTAAAAAAAGTTTACCCTTATTCGGTTCTTATCCGCAAGGTGTACGCCGAAATTGAAGATTCGCTCAAACATATCAGCGATGAAGACCAACGTAAGGTATTTATCAAGGCTAAGGAAAAAGAACTCCGCGACCAATTTGAAGACGAACTTATTCACCTTACCATTACGCAGGGCAAGATTCTTATAAAACTTGTAGACCGCGAAACTGGCAACACCACTTATCAAGTTATCCAAGAGTTGAAGGGCGGATTTAGCGCATTTTTGTGGCAAGGCGTGGCGCGTTTGTTTGGCTCAAACCTCAAATCTGAATACGATGCCGACGAAGAAGACCGAATGATTGAGGATATTATTATTAGAATTGAAAACGGACTATTATAAACTATGTACGAATACATTACAGGAAAACTTGCAGAACTTACCCCCTCGTTTGCCGTTATCGACAACAATGGCGTGGGTTTTTTGATAAACATTTCTCTTAACACCTTTTCGGCGTTGGAAGGCAAGCCCGATGCAAAACTTTTTATTCATCAGGTGATTCGCGAAGATGCCAACCTTCTTTTTGGATTTGCCGACAAATACGAACGCGAAATTTTCCGCTTTTTGTTGGATGTTTCGGGCGTGGGACCAAACACGGCGAGGGTGATACTTTCGTCGATGAGTCCTGCCGAATTGCAAAGTGCGGTGCTATCCGAAGATGCCAAACTTATTGGAAGAGTTAAAGGCATTGGTCCAAAAACGGCGCAACGCATTGTAATAGATTTAAAAGACAAATTGAAAAAATCTCCCACATCGGAGGTTTCGATGATAACTCCACAAAATGCCAACCGCGAAGAGGCAATTGCAGCCCTTGTAATGCTTGGCTATCCAAAACCCGCCGCCGAAAAAGCCGTGGGAGCAGTATTAAAGTTAAACCCTTCGCTAAGTGCCGAAGATTTAATTAAACAGGCGTTAAGGAGCGTATGATTTTTGCAATTAAACTAACTAACTATTGATGAAACACATAAGAAGAACTCTTGGAATGGCGGGCGCGGTTGCAGTTTTTGCAGCGGCGGTGTTTACGTCGTCACCCACAAATGCTGGTATTAATGCTCTGTGGCACAAACCCGGAATCGACGGCGACACCGACCGTATCCGTCAAAATTCGCCAATTCAACTTAAAGACCCCGACAATATTTCCTCTCAAACCGAGTACGATTACAAAACCGGCACTTACACCACTCAGAAAAAAGTAGGTGGAATGGACGTGGGTCGCCCCGTTACTACCGACCGTCAAAGTCACGATTCTGCCGAAAACCGCACCGAAATGCGCGAATATTGGCGTCAGCAAATGTTGATGCAGAGTGCAAGGGGCGACGGTGGCAGCCGCAATGGTCTCGACCGCTATCTTAATCCGCGTATCAATGTAGATATCCGTGGATTCGACCGCGTGTTTGGTACAAACGTTATTGATATTAAGGCTCAGGGTAATGTGCAGGTGCTATGCGGTGTCGACATTACCAAAATCGACAACTTTACGCTTCCCAAAAAGCAGCGAAACGATGTGTCGTTTGATTTTGATATGAATATGCAGGTAGGTGTTACCGGCACCATCGGCGACAAGATGAAAATCGGTATCAACTACAACACCGAGGCGACGTTTGAATTTGAGAACAAGCAAAACATAGAATACATCGGTCACGACGACGAAATTATTCAACGCATAGAATTTGGTAACGTGTCGATGCCGCTCGAAGGTACTTTGATTCAAGGTAGTAGCACTCTTTTTGGTGTAAAAACCGACTTGAAATTTGGCAAACTTACCGCCACAGCCGTTCTTTCGCAGCAAAAAGGCGAAACCCGCACCATTGAGGTTAACGCCGGAGCGGTTACAAACGAATTTCGTATTCAGGCAAGCGATTACGAGGCAAACCGACACTTTTTCCTCAACCATTTTTTCCGCGACAATTACGAACGTGCTCTTGCCAATCTTCCCATTATTTCGTCGGGTATTAACATTACCAACATCGAAGTTTGGGTAACAAATAAAAAACTTGCCACCGACGACACCCGAAACTCTGTGGCATTCCTCGACCTTGGCGAACCTTCGCAAATTTATAACCATACCGCCGTTCATTCTTCGGGAATGTCGAATGGAATGCCCCAAAACTCTGCCAACAACCTTTACAATGTGCTTACCGGTTCGTACAAAGCCGTCCGCGATATTAATAGCATCACAAGCACCCTCAACGGACGTTTTGAACCCGGCACCGATTACGAAAAAATTGGCAACGCCCGAAAACTTGGCAACAACGAATATACTTTTAATTCGCAACTTGGTTTTATCTCGCTAAACTCTGCCCTTCAAGACGATGAGGTGCTTGCCGTGGCTTACGAATATACTTATAGAGGCAAAACCTACAAAGTGGGCGAATTTAGTTCCGAAGTTCAGCCGTCGCAAACTCTTATCTTAAAACTTTTGCGCGGTACATCGTTTTCGCCCGCACTGCCCAACTGGAAGTTGATGATGAAAAACGTCTATTCGCTCAACGCTTACCAAATCGACAAAGACAACTTCCGCCTACATATCAAATACCACAACGACAAAACCGGCACCGAACTCAACTACCTCAACGCCGGCGACATCGATGGAAAAGTTCTTCTCCGTGTAATGAACCTTGATAATGCCAACACGCAGTTGGAATCCACACCCGACGGTATTTTCGACTTTATCGACGGCGTTACCATAAATGCCGAGCGCGGACGTGTTTTCCTTCCTATGCTCGAACCTTTCGGCAGTTATCTCGAAAATAAAATCAACAACAGCGGCGATGCAGCCAAATATTGTTACAACCAACTTTACGACAGCACCAAAACCATAGCCAAGCAAAATGCCGAGCGCGACAAATTTTACATTACAGGTAAATACAAATCGTCGGCAGGTAGCGAAATTTCGCTCGACGCTATGAACATTCCCGAAGGCTCGGTAAAAGTTACTTGCGGCGGAATGCAGTTAAAAGAGGGTAGCGACTATTCGGTAGACTATCTTCTCGGAACGGTAAAAATTCTCAACGAATCTATTCTTTCGTCGGGCAACAAAATCCTCGTTTCGGTAGAGAGCAACACCACGTTTAGCAGCACCACAAAAACCCTTATGGGAACGCACCTCAATTATCAGTTCAACAAAAATTTCAACATTGGCGGTACAATTATGCGCCTTTCGGAAAAGACTCTCACCAATAAGGTAAGTTTTGGCAACGAGCCTATCAAAAACACCATCTGGGGTTTGGATATGCGCTACTCGCTGCCATTGCCCGGATTAACCAAAGCCATCGACCGCCTTCCATTAATTAGCACCAAAGCCGAATCAAGATTAAGTTTTGAGGGCGAATTTGCTCAGTTGATTCCCGGACATAGCCGCTCTATCGACAAAGCCGGTACTTGCTACATCGACGATTTTGAAAGTGCCCAAACCAAAATAGACGTAAAATCCGTTTCGCAATGGGTTTTGGCATCCACTCCGGCTGGAACAAAAAATTTCCCCGAGGCTAAATTCAACAACGACCTCCGTTATGGTTTCAACCGTGCCCGTTTGGCTTGGTATAATGTGCTGAGCGACCTTCAAGGTACAGCCACAAGTAGTTACGGCATTACACCTTCTTATATTACCAAAGACGACCAAAGCAACCATTACATACGTGCCGTTTACGAACGTGAAATTTTCCCCAACGCTCAATCTATCAGCGGCATTTCTACTCAGTTGACCATTCTCAACCTTGCATATTACCCCACCGAGCGCGGACCTTACAACTACGATGTGGAAGGTGAGCCCGGCGTGTCGGCAGGTATCAACGAAGATGGTTCGCTCAAAAATCCGTCAACCCGTTGGGGCGGCGTAATGCGCGAACTTACCACCACCGACTTTGAGGCTTCTAACATCGAATACATAGAATTTTGGATGCTCGACCCCTTTATCTACGAGCAAGAGGATATGGGTGCCGACCTTTATTTCAACCTTGGTAATGTGTCGGAAGATGTGCTAAAAGATTCGCGCAAAAGTTTTGAAAACGGTCTGCCTTATCCGCCCGACCCGCAATTTATCGACACCACCGCTTGGGGCTTGGTTTCTAATAAAACCTTCCTTGTTAACGCATTCGACAATAGCAACGGTGCAAAAGATGTTCAAGACCTTGGTTTCGACGGTTTAGACGACGATCAAGAACGCTCGTTCCACAATAATTTCTTAGACCGTATCTCCAACGTTTTCGGTACATCGTCTAAGGCCTACGCCGATGCTTACAACGACCCGTCGAGTGATAACTACCATTTTTTCCGCGGCAGTGATTACGACGAACAAAAACTCTCGATTGCCGACCGTTACAAACATTACAACGGCACACAAGGCAACTCGCGCGATTTTTCTACTTCGTCGGCATACTCCACCATCAAAGACCGTTACCCCGACGTAGAGGACATCAATCTCGACAACACCCTCTCCGAAACCGAATCGTATTATCAATATAAGGTGCACCTATCGCCCGACCAAATGCAGGTGGGACAAAACTACATCACCGATATGATTGAAAGCAACGTAAAGACTGTTAACGGTCAAACCGAAACCGTAAAATGGTATCAATTTAAAGTGCCTATCTACGAACCCGATAGCACCGTTGGTTCAATCTCCGACTTTAAGTCGATCCGCTTTATGCGTATGTATCTTACCAACGCCAAAAAAGATATTATTCTCCGTTTTGCCGAAATGAACCTCGTGCGTGGCGATTGGCGCAAATACAACGCCGCTATGACATCGGCTGGCGAGGTGGTTACCGACCATCAGTATAGCGACGGACTTTTGGACATTTCTACCGTGAGCCTCGAAGAAAACGGCAGCAAAACTCCCGTCAATTATCTTCTTCCTCCCGGCATCGACCGCGAGCGCGACTATCAAACCAACCAAGTGGTAGAAGAAGACGAAAAATCTATGGCTCTCTCGGTAACAAATCTTCCCGACGGACAATCGGTGGCAGCATACAAAACCGCAGTTTTGGACCTTCGCCAATACCGAAAACTTAAAATGTTTGTTCACGAAGAGCAACCCGCTGGCACAGTATTAAACGACAACGACCTTAGTATTTTTGTCCGTCTCGGTAGCGACTACAAAGAAAACTACTACGAATACGAACTCCCCTTGAAGGTAACTCCCGAAGGTTATTACACCAACGACGAAAATGGTCGCCTCGGTGTTTGGCCGCTCGAAAACAATGTGGAGATAGTTTTTGCCGACCTTCAAGATGTTAAGGTTATGCGAAACAATGCAGCACGCGAGGCTGGGTCAACTGTTTCGGTAACAATGCCTTATACCCACGTAAACGAAAACGGTACTAAAATTACCGTTATGGGTAACCCCAACGTCAGCAATATCAAGACTATAATGATAGGTGTGCGCAACCCCTCGCAAGAAACCAATCCTTTTAGCGATGACGGATTGCCCAAAACCGCCGAAATTTGGGTAAACGAACTCCGCCTTACCGACTTCAACGAAGACGGCGGATGGGCAGCCAAAGGAAAAGTAGAATTGCAGATGGCCGACCTCGCCACAGTTTCGGTTGCAGGCTACACCCATACTCCCGGATTCGGAAGCATCGAAAAGAGGGTAGGGGAGCGTTACCAAGAAACCGTCTACCAATACGACCTCACCTCGCAAGTGCAGATGGGCAAATTTTTCAATAATGATTATGGAGTAAAATTGCCCGTTTACTTTGGATATTCCGAAAACTACGAAATTCCACGCTATAATCCGCTCGACCCTGATATCGAACTAAAAGAGACTCTCAACAATCCTCATCTTTCAAAAGAAGAAAAAGACGAAATCCGCGACCAAAGTATAACCTTTGAACGTCGCAAAAGTTTCAACGTTACCAATATGCATATTGAGGGACGAAGCAAGGAGGCAAAAGAAGAAGCACGTTTGCGCAAAGAGCAGAAAAACGCCGAAGCCAATGCCAATGCGCCCGTTACCCCTGAGGAGAAAAAACAGCAGCAAAAGAAACCGCTCGTTAACCAAAAGCCATTTTACCACGTGTCGAACTTTACGGCGGGTTTTGCTTACAGCGAGTATTATATGCACGATGTAACTATTAAATCGCAGTTGGAGAGAATTTTACAATCGTCGTTGGAATACAACTTTACCTACAATCCCAAAAACTACAAGCCGCTCTCAAAGGTTAAATTTTTGCGTAATAAAAATCTTGCATTGATTCGCGATTTCAACTTCTATCTGTTGCCTACAATGGTGGCTGCGTCGGCTAATATCGACCGTATGTATTCTACCATCAATTATCGCAATATCAACGAAGACGATGGTTTCCTCGACCCCACATTCCAAAAAGATTTCCGTTGGCGCAGAAATTACCAAGTAAATTACAAGTTGTCGCAAAATTTGCAAATGAACTTTACCGCCAACAACGAAAGCCGCGTTAATCCCGACGGCATACTCGACCGTTTTGGCGAAGAAACCGCCCGCGAAAAGGATACGCTCTTTATGAAATTTCTCGACCTTGGTTACAATACATCTTACAAGCAAAATGTAAAATTCCAATACCAAGTGCCGCTCAATAAGATTCCGCTTTTGAATTGGGTTTCGGCAAATGCCATTTACAGTAGCGACTACAATTGGCAGCGCGGTATCGACCCTGTGGAAGTAGCCGCCACCGACACCACTCCGGCTTACACCATTAGCCACGGCAACACCATTGCCAACAACGGAGTGCTTACCCTCAACGGCTCTACCAACCTCGAAAACCTCTATCGCAAAACACCTTATTTTAAAGATGTATTAAAACGATTCTCAAAAGACGGTCGCAAAAATGCCACCAACGAAAAACGCGAGGTAACAGCCACCAAAAATAATCTCCGTTTCTCCAAAGGCGTGGGACGAATTATTTACCACAACCTTGGCACCACCGATATTGATGCCGAAGTTACCGACATAGATGGTCAGCCCGTTAAAGGTAATTTTTCGATTGTTGACAAAAACCGCATCCGCTTTACTGCCGACGACGATTACGAAGGCTGTACCGCTGTGGTAAAAGGCAAAAAGCCTGTCAACGATAGTCCTTTCCTTGTAATTTCCGACTATTT